>JAEEGK010000199.1_pt1 | contig 151435 bp, 126 predicted proteins | sample 8958771 | NCBI WGS metagenome assembly JAEEGK01 (sample SAMN16246547, study PRJNA631951) | gut metagenome | biome: gut microbiome; feature: rumen; material: SC-attached | host: Bos | place: Iran: Karaj | collected 2018-10 | reverse complement strand
TCTTCTTCGGCCTCTCTGGTACAGGTAAGACCACGCTTTCTACCGATCCTAAGCGTCTGCTGATTGGTGACGACGAGCACGGATGGGACGACGAGGGTGTGTTCAACTTCGAGGGTGGCTGCTATGCCAAGGTGATCAACCTCGACAAGGAGAGCGAGCCTGATATCTACAACGCTATCCGTCGCGACGCCCTGCTCGAGAACGTCACTGTCGACGAGGCTGGTAAGATCGACTTCGCTGACAAGAGCGTGACTGAGAACACCCGTGTCTCTTATCCTATCAACCACATCGAGAAGATTGCCCAGAAGGTGAACAAGAAGAGTGCTGGTCCTGAGGCTAAGAACGTGATCTTCCTTTCTGCTGACGCCTTCGGCGTGCTGCCTCCCGTATCTATCCTGACTCCGGAGCAGACGAAGTACTACTTCCTCTCTGGTTTCACAGCCAAACTCGCTGGTACAGAGCGTGGCATCACAGAGCCCACTCCTACCTTCAGCGCTTGCTTCGGCCAGGCCTTCCTCGAGTTGCACCCCACCAAGTATGCTGAGGAACTCGTGAAGAAGATGGAGAAGAGCGGTGCCAAGGCTTACCTCGTGAACACTGGTTGGAACGGTACCGGCAAGCGTATCTCCATCAAGGATACCCGTGGTATCATCGACGCCATCCTGGGCGGTGACATCCTGAACGCTCCTACCAAGAAGATTCCTTACTTCGACTTCGAGGTTCCCACACAACTCAACGGTGTGGCATGGGGCATCCTCGATCCTCGCGACACCTATCAGAACCGCAATGAGTGGGAAGAGAAGGCCAAGGATCTGGCTGCACGCTTCATCAAGAACTTCAAGAAGTACGAGGGCAACGAGGCTGGTAAGGCACTCGTCGCTGCAGGTCCGAAGCTCTAAGGCTTAGGCCGAAAGCAACGGGCATCCTTGCTCGTCGCTGCAGGACCGAAGCTGTAAGGAAGAAGTGTGGAGAGGTATTCTCTTACCTTTCACCTCTATCCACTGACCACTATTATAGAATTGGCTGTGCCGAAAGGTGCAGCCAATTTGTTTGTTTTTCCGTTAATATAGCCAAATTATGACATATTTTCTTTAATTATAAGGTGAAAATGACGAGTTTTTGCGGAATTGTGAGTAACTTTGCAGCCGTATTGTGAGTAAACTGTATATCAGACAAGAATGAACAAGCATATTTCTGCACTCTTCGCCTTGATGATGGGGGCGCTGATGATGACGTCGTGCCTCAAGTCAGACGACAGCAGCAGTTCGATTATTTATAACAACGACACAGCCATCACCGCCTTCAGCCTGACGACCGTGAACCGCTATATCCATACCACCTCCAAGAGTGGTAAGGACACTATCAATAAGAAGGCAATATCCAATCCCGTCACATTCTATATCGACCATTACAACAAGAGGATCTATAACGCAGACTCGCTGCCTGCCGACTGTGACCTGAAGCACGTGGTGACAAGCATCAGCACCAAGAACAGCGGTGCGATTGCCATCAAGAGCCTGATCAGCGACACCCTGTTCGTATACAACGCAACAGACTCTATCGACTTCACGCAGACAAGGGAGATCCGCATCTATGCCCAGGACCGCAGCACTTATCGCGCCTATCAGGTGACCGTCAACAAGCATCAGGCAGCCACTGGCAAGTTGCTGTGGGAAGAGATGCCTGCCGGCAGTTACCCCGTCGACGAGGTGAAGGAGGAATGGGAACAGATCGTGGCCAATGCAGGACTGGACCGTTTCATCGGAGCCGGCACGACAGAGGCCTACGCCTTCGATAAGGAAGGCCACCTGATGGTGACGACAGACCAAGGAGCCACATGGGAGATAGACGATCTCGACGACGACCTGTCGCTGCTGCCGCACGAGAGTGTCGCCTTCGTCTCCTATCCCTTTGAGGCCAACGAGCAGACAGACTATCAGATGATTGTAGGAGAGTCGGGCAAGATCGGAAACGAGAGCAGTGTGTGGCGCAAGATCGTGGAATACGGTGACGACAGCCAGCCTGGCAAGTGGGTCTACATGCCCTATGAGTCCTATAACAAATACTACCTGCCCAACCTGCCTGACATGAGCCTCGTATGGTTCCACAAGACCGTCATGGCCATCAGCAGCACTTATATCCTCATCACCAGAGACGGCGGCATCACATGGAAGGAATCAGAGACGATGCAACTCCCTGCAGACGACCTGATGGATGTGGAAGCCCGCACAGACGACAAGGGCGCCCTCTGGCTCAAGGAAAAGAACTCGGACAAAGTATGGCGAGGAATATTGGTGGAAGAATAAGCCTGCTAGCGATTCTCCTCCTCTGTGCCCTCATCACCAAAGCCCAGGATGAACCAGAGTACAAGATGGAGGCAGGAGCAGGAGCCGGCCTGGTGGCCTACACAGGCGACTTCAACGGCAATCTCCTGAAAGGCACGCAGCCCTGGGGTACGCTGATCGCCAAATACCACCTGAGTCCACGGGCAGCAGTGGCTTTCAACCTGGGAATGGGAAAGATCAAAGGCTCCAGCGATAAGGCGGAGACGTGGTATCCCATCGAGCCGTACGAGTTCAACAACACGCTCACGGAGGGTGTCATACGATATGAATACAACTTCTGGGCATACGGAACAGGAAAGGAATACCGCGGGGCAAGGCGCCTGGTGCCTTTTATCACCATCGGCCTAGGACTGACCCACCACAGTGGCGAGAACAGCGGCATCACGATGAGCCTGCCCATCGGAGCCGGCATCAAATACAAGATCGGGCAGCGGCTGAACCTGATTGCAGAGTGGGCCATGAGGCTTACACCCAGCGACCAACTCGACGGGCGAAGCGACATCTACGGCATCAAGAGCAGCGGACTCTTTAAGAACACCGACTGCTACAGCGTGCTGCAACTGGCACTCACCTACGACCTCTGGATGAAGTGCAAGACCTGTCACAACGACAGAGACTGAAGAAGATTGGGAAAAAATTGAAGATTTAGATATATGAAAGAGCAATTGGACATGAACCGCATCCCACAGCACATTGCCATCATCATGGACGGCAACGGACGCTGGGCCATGGATCGTGGGCTGGACCGTACATTCGGTCATAAGGCTGGACTTGACAACATGGAGTACATCACCACCCTGTGTTCCAGATTAGGCGTGAAGTACCTCACAGTTTACGCGTTCTCCATCGAGAACTTCAACAGGCCCGCCTATGAGGTGGAAGCCCTGATGGGGCTGGTGCTCAACTTCTTCAAGATGCAGTTGTTCCACAACAACAACGTCAGTTTCCACGTTGTCGGCGATGTCGAGCGACTCCCGAAGAGCGTGCAGGACAAACTGCGCTCCATGGAGGAAGAGACGGCCATGTACGACGGCATGTCACTGATCATCGCCATGAGTTACTCGTCGAAGCAAGAGATCGTGAATGCCACCAAGAACATTGCCCGTAAGGTGCAGAGCGGCGAGATGGCCATCGACGACATCGACGAAGAGACCATCAGCAAGCATCTGTGGACCAACTGGATTCCCGATCCAGACCTCCTCATCCGTACTGGCGGCGAAGTGCGCATCTCCAACTACCTGCTCTGGCAGTGCGCCTATTCAGAGTTCTACTTCTGCGACACCTACTGGCCTGACTTCAAGGAAGAGGAACTCCACAAGGCCATCATCAGTTTCCAGAAGCGCCAGCGCCGCTTCGGCAAGACCGAGGCGCAGATAGAGGCCGAGGAAAAGGTGAAAGGGTGAAAAAGTGAAAAGGTGAATAATAGACAATGAAACTATATAATATAATAAGGTATAAGGCAAAGGGTATATGGATGAAAGCAGTTTTGCTCTCACTCTTTCACCTTTTCACCTTTTCACCTTTAATGGCCCAGGACAAGATCGTCAACCCAGACATCTCCTACGCCGGGACGCCCCGCAGTTGTGAGATAGGAGGCATCGCTGTCGAGGGAGTCGATGGCTATGAAGACTATGTGCTGGCAGGCCTCTCCGGACTCAGTGTCGGACAGATGATTGATGTTCCTGGCGGTCAGATTACCGAGGCCGTGAAGCGCTACTGGCGCAACGGACTCTTCTCGAAGGTCAGCATCACGGCCGACTCCATCGTGGGCAGCAAGATCTACCTCTGCATCCACCTCGGCATGCGCCCCCGCATCAGCAGCATCCAGTACCACGGCATCAAGAAGTCTGAGCGCGAGGATATGGAAACGAAACTGGGCATGATGCGCGACGGACAACTCACGCCAAACATGATCGACCGCGCCAAGATCCTGGCCAAGAGATACTTCGACGAGAAAGGCTATAAGAATGCAGAAATCGACATCGTACAGCGCGACGACCCAGAGAGGCCGAACCGCGTGATCCTCGACGTGAATATCGACAAGAAGGCGAAGATGAAGGTGCACAAACTCATCTTCGAAGGCAACGAGAAGTTGAAGGACAAGAAGATCAAAGGCTCACTCATCAGCAAGGGTGCCTTCGGAAAAATCCACGAAGCAGGCAAGTTCGCCAACATCTTCAAGTCGAAGAAGTTCACCGATGAGCGCTATCACGAGGCCAAGCAGGCGCTGATAGACAAATACAACGAACTGGGCTTCCGCGATGCCACCATCCTCGAAGACTCTGTCTCGAACTACGACGACAAGCACGTCGATGTCTATGTGAAGATCGACGAAGGCGACAAATACTTCATCCGTAATATCACCTGGGTAGGCAACACCGTCGTCACCACCGACTATCTGAACGCCGTGCTCGAGATGAAGAAGGGCGACGTCTACAACCAGAAGCATATCAACAAGCGACTGAAGGAAGACGACGATGCTGCCGGCAACTGGTACTACAACAACGGATACGTGTTCTCGAACATCGATCCCGTCGAGGTGAACATCGTCGGCGACTCCATCGACCTCGAGATGCGCGTCACCGAGGGTCCGCAGGCTCACCTGAACCACGTCCGCATCTACGGTAACGACCGCCTGTACGAAGAGGTGGTAAGGCGCGAACTTCACACCAAGCCCGGCGACCTCTTCAATAAGGAAGCCATTACCCGCTCCATCCGAGACATCGCCTCCATGGGCTTCTTCGACCCCGAGAAGGTGACACCCGACATCAAGCCCAATGGAGAAGACGGTACCGTAGACATCAACTGGCAACTCGAACAGAAGTCGAACGACCAGTTGGAGTTCTCCTTAGGCTGGGGACAGACAGGTATTATCGGTAAGGTGGGCATCAAGTTCAACAACTTCTCCATCCGCAATCTCTTCGGCAAGAACAAACTCCATCGCGGTATCCTGCCATACGGCGACGGCGAGCAGTTAGGCTTCAGTTTCCAGACCAACGGCTCATACTACAGTTCGCTGAGCGCCAACTACGGCACGAACTGGTTCGGCGGCAAGCGACCCAACAGCCTCAACTTTGGCGTGTTCTACTCCAAGCAGTCCGACATCTCGAGTTACTACCGCAACAATGCGTTCTACAACAACTATGCGCTTTACAACTCAGGCTACGGCATGTACAACACCGGCCTGTACAACTACGACTCGATGCTCGACGACGACAAGACGATGACCGTCTTCGGAGCCTCCGTAGGATGGGGTAAGCGCCTGCGCTGGCCTGACGACTTCTTCCAGTTGTCGCTCTCGCTGGGCTATACCCGCTACATGCTGCGCGACTGGAGTTACTTCTATATCCACAACGGCAACTGTAACAACATCAACCTGGGCCTGACCCTGTCGCGCGTCTCTACAGACAACCAGTTGTTCCCGCGCCGTGGTTCAGAGATGACGGCCTCTGTCACCCTGACGCCGCCTTGGTCCGTATTCGACAACAAAGACTACGCCTCACTGGCCAAGAACAGCAATTCGGCCAAATATGAAGACGAACTGCAAGACGTCTACCGCTGGATTGAATACCACAAGTGGAAGTTCAAGTTGCGCTCCTTCACAGCCCTTACAGGAGGCCAGAAGTGCTTCGTGCTGATGACACGCGTGGAGATGGGACTGCTGGGCAGTTACAACGACAACAAGCGCTCACCCTTCGAGACGTTCTACGTCGGCGGTGACGGTATGAGCGGCTACTCCTACGGCTACTCCGAGGAGACCATTGGCCTGCGAGGCTACGAGAACGGATCGATCTCCTACTCCGCTGCCTACGAGGAGATGATGGACGGCCGGAAGATCTCGTCCTACAACTCCTATGCCTACGACCGCTTCACGCTCGAGGTGCGCTATCCGTTCATGCTGGGCAACACCACCATCTACGGTCTCGGCTTCCTCGAAGGTGGTAATGCCTGGGCCCGCGCCAAGGACTTCAACCCCTTCAAGATGAAGCGCTCTGCCGGACTCGGTGTGCGTATCTTCCTCCCCATGGTGGGTCTGATGGGTATCGACTGGGCCTACGGTTTCGACAATGTCTACACCAACCAGGCCGGAGCCACGAAGCAAGGTGGAAGCAACTTCCACTTCATCCTCGGACAGGAATTCTGATAAAGGTGAAAGGGTGAAAAAGTAAAAAAACTATTAAACCATAGAAGAGTTTTATAGTCAAACAAGTGTAATCATAAAAAAGAACGCTTATGAAGAGATTATTTTTCTGTGTTTTCTGTGTTTTCTGTGTGACATTAACAACGTACGCGCAGAAGTTCGCATTGGTGGATATGGAATATATCCTCAAGAATATCCCGGCCTACGAGCGAGCCAACGAACAGTTGAACCAGACCTCGAAGCAATGGCAGGCAGAAGTCGACGCCCTCACCACTGAGGCGCAGACACTCTATAAGAACTACCAGAACGAGGTGGTCTTCCTCTCCAAGGAGCAGAAGAAAGAGAAGCAGGACGCCATCGTCGAAAAAGAGAAGCAGGCAGCCGACCTGAAGAAGAAATACTTCGGCCCCGAAGGCGAACTCTTCAAGAAGCGCAACGCCCTCATGTCGCCCATCCAGGACGAGATCTACAATGCCATCAAGGACATTGCCGACACCCGAGGCTACCAACTCGTGCTCGACCGTGCCAGCGACACCGGCATCATCTTCGGCTCACCGAAGATCGACATCTCATCCGAAGTACTCAGCAAACTCGGATACACCAACTAACCCTCCATTCCCCTCCTAAGTTAGGAGGGGTTAGGGGTGGTCTGAACAAAGGCTAATGAAACAAAAAAGCATAATAACAATTTAATTAAATAAGAAAATGAAAAAATTAATCCTTTGCGCTATTTGCGCTATCTGCGGCTTCACCGCCGCCAATGCCCAGAAGTTCGGGCACGTCAACACTCAGGAGATCATTCAGGCCATGCCAGAATACGCCACTGCCAAGACCGAGATTGACAAACTCCAGGCTCAGTATGAGGCCGACCTCAAGTCGATGCAGGACGAACTCCAGAAGAAGGCCGACGCCTTCGACAAGGAGCAGGCTACCCTGCCCGACAACATCAAGCAGCGCCGTCAGACCGAACTGCAGGAGATGTACCAGAAGATCCAGCAGAGTTATCAGGACAACCAGCAGGCTCTCCAGAAGGCTTCTTCTGAGAAGATGCAGGCCATCACCGCCAAGGTGCTCGATGCCATCAAGGCTGTTGGTCAGGCTGGCGACTTTGTCATCATCAACGAGATCAACGCCGGCATACCCTACATCAGCACCACGCTGTCTACCGACGTGACCGCTCAGGTGAAGACCAAACTCGGCCTTAAGTAAGCAAAATTTAGATGTAAGTTGTAAGTACAACTAAATCCATCACAGGGACAAAATCACGGGGGCAGGTTTTTGATGTGAATTCGATAATTCAATCAAAAACCTGCTCCAATCTTTGTTGGCATCGCCCCGAGGCGTGTAAGGCATCGAAGTGAGGCGCTCGGAGTATTCTAGAGCACAGCACTCCAGTAAACATGATTGATCGCGGGTACATTATAAATAATATAGGGTAGTGGTTATATTTCTCTAAAAAATTTGTGGATATCAAAATAATTACTTATCTTTGTCGCCTATACGAAAATAATAGTTATTGAAACTCATGATGAAAATTCGAAGATTCTTATTAGTCATATCTGCTTTGCTGGCTCTACAGACTTTTGCCCAGGAAAGCGCTCCGACATTCCGTTTCGGCTACCTCAGTTATGAAACGGCCTTGAAGTCGATGCCCGACTATGCCATCGCAGAGCAGCAGATGGCAGACCTGAACCAGCAATACCAGGCAGAGATGAAGCGGGTGGAGGAAGAGTTCAACCTGAAATACGAGGAATTCCTCGAAGGGCAGCGTGACTTCCCACGCACCATCCTGCAGAAGCGCCAGACGGAACTGCAGCAGTTGATGGAACAGAACATTGCCTTCAAGGAGCAGAGCCGTGAGGAACTGGCGCAGGCCCGTAAGCAGGCTTTCGCCCCGCTGAAGATCCGGCTCATCGAACTGCTGGGGCAGATAGGCCGTGAGCGCGGCTTTGCCTTCATCTACGACACGGACACGAAGGCCCTGCCCTTTATCAATCCCGCTCAGGGCGAAGATATCAGCGAACTCGTCAACTCCCTGCTGCAGAAATGAACAGTCCCGCGCCTCTTGCCTCCCCCAACCCTCCTCTGAGCGAAGCGCCAGGCCCCATCGGCATCTTCGACAGCGGCTATGGCGGACTGACCATCCTTCACGGCATCCGCCAACTGCTCCCCGAATACGACTATCTCTATCTGGGCGACAATGCCCGTGCGCCATACGGTCCACGCTCGTTCGACGTGGTGTATGAGTTTACGCGTCAGGCTGTGTTGCGGCTCTTCGAGATGGGGTGCCACCTCGTGATTCTCGGATGTAACACAGCCTCGGCCAAGGCCCTGCGCACCATCCAGCAGCACGACCTGCCGCTGTGGGATGCAGAGCGCCGTGTGCTGGGCGTGATCCGCCCCACGGCAGAGGTCATCGGATCGCTCACGAGGTCGCGACATGTGGGGGTGCTGGCCACGGAGGGCACCATCAAGAGTGAGAGTTACAATCTGGAGATCCAGAAACTGCATCCTGACATCACCGTCAGCGGCGTGGCCTGCCCCTTCTGGGTGCCGCTGGTAGAGTATAACGAGGCCGACTCGCCTGGCGCTGACTATTTCGTGAAGAAGCGCATCGACCAGATCATGGCCCTGGATCCAAAGATCGATGCCATCATCCTTGGTTGCACGCATTATCCCCTGCTGATGCCGAAGATCCTGAAATATCTGCCCAAGGGTGTCAGCATTGTCTCACAGGGCGACTACGTGGCCAGCAGCCTGAAGGCTTATCTGGAGCGCCACAAACAAATAGAACGGAAGTGCGCCAAGCACGCTTCCGTTCATTATCTAACGACTGAGAATCCTGATAGGTTTAAGGAGTCAGCACAGATATTCCTCAACGAAGAGAGGATTGAGGTGGAGAATATCACACTAGGGTGAGTTAAAGCGGCCTAGGCATCGATGTTGGCGTAGGTGGCGTTCTTCTCGATGAACTCACGGCGGGGTTCGACGTCGTCGCCCATCAGCATGGAGAAGATCTCATCGGCCTCGGCGGCATTCTCGATGCTCACCTGCTTCAGCAGACGGTTCTCAGGGTTCATCGTCGTCTCCCAGAGTTGCTCGGGGTTCATCTCACCCAGACCTTTGTAGCGCTGGGTGTGGAGGGCCTTGTCGTCGCCGTTGCCAGCCACATACTTGTCGATGAAGGCCTGGCGCTGCTGTTCGGTATAGCAATACTCCGACACCTTCTTGTAAGTACACTTGTAGAGCGGCGGCGTGGCGATATAGAGATGCCCGCCCTGGATCACCTGCGGCATGAAGCGGTAGAAGAGGGTCATAATCAGCGTGTCGATGTGCGAGCCATCGACGTCGGCGTCGGTCATGATGATGATCTTGTCGTAACGCAGTTTGTCGATGTTGGCCTCGCGGTCTCCCTCACCCTCGACGCCGAAGCGGACGCCGATCGACTGGATGATGTTCATCACCGACTCGGCCTCGAACACACGGTGCCACTGTACCTTCTCCACATTCAGGATCTTACCGCGCAGGGGCAGGATGGCCTGGAAGTGACGGTCGCGGCCCTGCTTGGCAGAACCACCTGCGGAGTCACCCTCGACGAGGAAGATCTCACACTCCTTCGGGTCTTTGTTGGAGCAGTCGGCGAGTTTGCCAGGCAGTCCGCCACCCGTCATCGGGTTCTTGCGCTGGACACTCTCACGGGCCTTGCGGGCTGCGATACGGGCCGTGGCGGCGAGCACCACCTTGTCGCACACCATTTTGGCCTCCTTGGGATGCTCCTCCAGATAGTTAGCCAACGCCTCACCTACGGCCTGCTGGACGGCACCAGCGACCTCCGAGTTGCCGAGTTTCGTCTTGGTCTGTCCCTCGAACTGCGGCTCGGCCACCTTAATACTAATCACTGCTGTAAGGCCCTCACGGAAGTCTTCGGGTGCAATCTCGATCTTGGCCTTCTCGATCTGCTTGGAGATCTGCGGATCGTTGTCGGCATATTTCTTCAAGGTACGCGTGAGGGCCGCACGGAAACCAGCCAGGTGGGTACCGCCCTCAATCGTATTGATATTGTTCACATAAGAGTGGATGTTCTCCGAATAGTCGGTATTATACATCACGGCCACCTCGATGGGCGTGCCCTGCTTCTCGGTCTTCAGATAGATGACATCGTCGAAGAGATGGGTGCGGTGGCGATCGACGTAGCGCACGAACTCCTTCAGACCGTCCTTGGCGTGGAACACCTCTGGCTCACGCAGTTTGCCTTCCTCATCCGGACGGAGGTCTGTCAGCGTGATGGTGATGCCTGCATTCAGATAAGCCAACTCGCGCATACGGCGGGCGATGATATCATATTTATATTCGGTGGTGGTGAAGATGGTGCCGTCGGGCCAGAACTGCTGGCGGGTACCTGTCTTGTCGGTATCACCCACGATCTTCACGTCGTAGAGGGGCTTACCCTTCTCGTACTCCTGCTGGTAGATATGACCATTGCGGAACACCTGAGACAGCATGTGGGTCGAAAGGGCATTCACACAACTGACACCCACGCCATGCAGACCGCCAGAGACCTTATACGACCCCTTGTCGAACTTACCACCAGCGTGGAGCACGGTCATCACGACCTCGAGAGCCGACTTGTGCATCTTCTCGTGCTCGTCGACGGGGATACCGCGACCGTTATCCTGCACGGTGATGGAGTTATCCTCGTTGATGGTCACCTCGATATGGGTACAGTAGCCGGCCATCGCCTCGTCGATAGAGTTGTCGACGGTCTCGTTGACCAGATGATGGAGTCCTTTCTCGCTGATGTCGCCGATATACATGGCTGGGCGCTTACGGACGGCCTCAAGACCCTCAAGCACCTGAATGTTACTCGCGGAATAATTCTCTTCTTGAATCAGTTGTTCTTCTGTCATCACTTATATTTACGATTTACTATTTTGCGTTTTACTATTTTGCGTGCAAAGGTACTAAAAAAAAGTCAGATAAACATAGTTTATCTGCTAAAAAAACACAAAAAGAAGCCGCAACCCTTTCGGATTGCGGCTTCTTTTCGTTTACGGTTTACAGTTTACGGTTTACAGATGATATGACTGTTGGCGGAACGGCTTGCAGTGTAATCAACTGTAAACTGTCAACCGTCAACTGTAAACAAATCTAAAGCTTATTGATGTGCTGTGCGAGGCTCGACTTCAGGTTGGCTGCCTTGTTCTTGTGGATGATGTTCGTCTTGGCGAGTTTGTCAAGCATCTTCTGCACTTTCGGATACAGGGCCACTGCCTCTTCCTTGTCAGTCATAGCGCGCAGTTTGCGCACAGCGTTACGCATCGTCTTTGCGTAGTAGTGATTGTGAAGCGCCTTCTTCTTGTCCTGGCGGATTCTCTTCACTGATGATTTGTGGTTTGCCATTTTTTTGTTGAGTGTTTAATGTTAATAATGAATTAAAGCCTGTGGGTCTTGCGTCAACTGTAAACCGTAAACTGTAAACTGTAAACCGTAAACAGAAAAACCGCCCTGGGCAACCCTTGCGGGTCTCCGCCACCTTATCCCGGCAAGCCGGTAGCACTTGGCTGTGCAGATGGCAGATTTAACGTAGTCCCTAGGAGAGTCGAACTCCTCTTTAGAGAATGAAAATCTCTCGTCCTAACCGATAGACGAAGGGACCCTTGCCTTTTTTTGCGGGTGCAAAGGTACAAAATTAAAGTGAAGAGTGAAGAGTGAAGAGTGAAGAATCTGACATTATTTAAGTATTATTAACTAAACCAAACCCGTTTCCTCTCGCTCCGGGCTCCACTTCTCACTTTTTATTCGTACCTTTGCAGCCGTATGCTGACAAAGACTCAGGCCATCGTACTCCACGCCCTCAAGTATGGCGAGACGAGAATGATCGTGGACATGTTCACCAAAGCGCACGGACGACTGTCGTTCATGGTGAGCATCCCCAAGTCGCCCCGTGCCAAAGTGAAGAAACAGCTCTTCCAGCCCCTGACACTATTGGAGGCCGAGACCGACGTGCGGCCCACGGCACAGCTGCAGAAACTGAAGGACCTGCGACTCGCCCACCCCTTCGTGTCGCTACCCTTCCACCCCCACAAGCTCGCCATCTCGCTCTTCGTCGCCGAGTTCCTCTATTTCGCCCTGCGCTCCGAGCAGCGCAACGAGCCGCTCTTCGACTACATCTACAGCAGCATCCAGTGGCTCGACAGCCAGACAGACCGCTTCGCCAACTTCCACCTCGTGTTCCTCATGCGGCTGAGCCGTTTCCTCGGCTTCTACCCCAACCTCGACGACTACCAGGCGGGCGACTACTTCGACCTGCGCGAGAGTGTCTTCTGCACCACGCCCCCACCCCACCACGACTTCCTGCAGCCCGACGAGGCCGCCAAGCTGCAGCTCATGATGCGCATGGACTACCCCACGATGCACCTCTTCCGCCTCTCCCACCACGAGCGTAACCGCCTGCTCGAGGTGGCCGTCACCTACTACCGCCTCCACCTGCCCAGTTTCCCCGAACTCAAGTCGCTCTCCGTGCTCCAGCAGCTCTTCTGACAGGTTTCCGGAAAAACAATTGCATGTTTTTGCAAGGGGTCTTTCGGATGGCGGCGCAAAACCCGTCGGCCAGCAGTACTAAGTACAACACTAATCCTTAACCCTTTTCATCATCTGCCGACGGGCCTTACTCAAAGAGAGAGCTGTAAGGAATCGTTATGTTCAGCGCACTATCCGCTTCTTGCCGTTCTGGATATAGACGCCTTTGGCAGGAGTGGCAGAGAGGCGGCGGCCTTGAAGGTCGAAGATGGCACCGCCGCTATTGGGGGTGTTTGACTTGATGCCCTGAATAGATGTAGCAGACTGGTATATCACCTCACCATTCACCTCACAGGCCACGAGGCTATTGTAATTGCCTGGAAGCGGCAGCATACCGAAGAAATCCATCGTTGCGCCTACCCCTTCTATCCACGACAAGTTCCCTATGACAAACGGCTCGTCGTCCTCATCTGGCTGCTGTGCCTGAAAATCATAGCGGTTGACGCTCTTGCCATTTACCTCAACAGCGCTGATAGCCTGGGTTACCAACTCGATAGCATTCATGTGAAACACATCGCCCACCTCACAACCAAAGTCGTACAGAAGTGCTGGCTCTTCAATCGATGATTCTTCTTTATAAGGGAAGAAACAATACACCTTCTTGTTTTCCTCAAAGAGTGCGCCCTCATACTGGCGTTCACCGTCACCGTACCTATTCTCAGAATACATCTTCAGACAATCCTTACCTGCTACCACTGTATCACCCTCAAGCGTGTAGTGGTAGTCATACACATACTTATAGGTGTCATGATGGTAAGTCCACTTCTTTCCTTGTTCCACCAGAGGGCGATAACCGTCCTGTGCAAAAGACGCCAAAGGCATCATAGCCAACATAAGTAAAAACTGTTTCATAAGCGTTACAATTTTAGTTTGACATTCTATCTATATAAACCGCGGAATGAGTGAAGTACTGCAAAAGTTCGCGATTATTTATCTATTATTAACATCCCATCTCTTCTCTGCTCGCTTTGTCTCTGCATTCTTCATGTCACGATAAGCACGGCGGATGGCCTTTCCTCCGAAAGAGTAGGATACGGTCAGGCCGATGCTGTGTGAATGATGATTCACATGGTCGCACTCTGTCCGTCTTTCATAATACGACTCAGCATCTGTCACATGCTGACGGAAGGGATCGTCTGCTACCAATGATAGTTTCAGGCGGTCGCTGAGCATTGAATAGCGCAGGGCGAAACAGAAACGACTGTAACTGTCATATCTTCTAAGTCCCACGTATTGCTTTATCCATTGGTTATAATGGGCACTGAACATCAGTGTACGCTGACGGTTCAGGAACAAGTCTGCAGAAAGTCTGAATCTGCCTCCCCATCCGTAGATATCCGGTCTTGAATCATCGGACGGTAGCCATGCGTTATAGTAATTAATATCGGATTCTGCCTGGACATTCAGTTGACTGACAGGTCGCACCTGGTAACTGAGACTGATACCTGTACGGTCAGAACTGAAACAGTTTTCAGGAAATACAGTTCTTGTATAATTGCCATGTCCAGAGAAAAGGAGGATGGAGTTCCATTCCACCTGATCGCTGCCATGGTGGAAATAGGCTACTACGCTGAGTCCTTTTCTATGGTGATAGCCCAGTTCGATATTGCTGGTATAACTTGGCATCAGGAACGGTGATCCGGAAGAACAATCCATAGGAGATGTAAAGGTGCGCGATGGGTTCAAATCGTAGAAGTTTGGGTGTTGAATACTCATTCCCCACTGTATCCCCCACTGATGTCCCATGGTTGTTTGATAATTCAAACTGACAGATGGCAACAGACGGTCAGTTGACTGATGGAGACCATCATCTTGTTGAAAAGGGACACCTAATTCAAAAACCCTTAACTCCGGGAGGTATTCTGCGAGAATATCAAAACTCCCGTCTTCACGATCAAATTTGGTGTGTTCATATCTTAGGCCAGCCTTTGCCGTAAAGCCTTCCCACTGTTTCATCGCAGAGAGATAGGCAGACGTTGTTCTTTCTTTGTGCAGATTAGAACCCATTCGAGGTTTGTCATGATCAGATGTTGGAAGGAAGCCACCATCTTCAAAGATCATCCCGTCAGGAGTATATTCACACATGATATCTGTTATCTGCAACATATCGGACGATTCGTTATCTATCATTGTATATCCCACACCAGCATCCACTTGGACAGGCTTAAAGGGAAGCGACAGGTCAAGTTTCAACGAATGGATTTTATATTTCAGACTGCTCTCGCTCAACATGGACTCTATCTCCTGAAAGGATTTCCCGATAGACAAGTCCTTTGACTCGCCACTAAGTTTTGAGATGTAGTCGTCTACCTTATAATAATAGTTATAGGTCAGGCTCAGCAGTTTACCTTTGTCGTCCATCTTCCAATCGCTATAGGCGGTGAGGCTCATCGAGTAATTACCGTTGTGGCGCTGTGTTGTGCGGGAATGGATCTCGTAGGTGTCGAATGACAGCATGTTATCGATAGTGGTGGATGGCCGCTGGGTCTGATAGGAGACGAATGTACCTAACTCCAGACGGTTATGAGGCTGATAGCGCAGTATGGCGTTCGTCCTCAAATCCTTATTCAGCGTCTCTGTCCTGCTGGCAGGTATCCTGATGTAGGAATCCACGAACTTCAACATCCTGTCGCTGGCAGTAGTCTCCCTTCCACCATCTGCGCCTATGGAGATGTCGACCTTCTTTGAAGCATAACTCAGGGTTCCCCCAAGACGACCGCTCCAATCTTCGCTTGTTACTAACTGCCCATTCAGGTCTCCCCTCCAGCCATTAGACTTGCCTCGCTTCGTGACAATATTGATATAGCCGTTGCCTGCATCAGTCTGGTATCTGCCAGAAGGGGTAGAGACAACCTCGATACGCTCAATGTTCTCAGATGGCATGGTCCACAGTCTCTGTCTGATCGTCTCATCATCAGGCAGCATCCTGCCATTGAGCATAAATACGGCCTGTCCCTTTCCAAGGATGCTGGCATGACTACCAGCCATTGTGACCATAGGCACACGGCCCATCAGTTCAATAGCATTCTGGCCTTTGGCAAAGGGGTCGTTGGCCACAATGTATTGCAGCCGCCCCACCTCATGACGGATAATCGGGGCCAGGCCGCTGACAGTAACATCATTCAGATGGTAATCCCTTGTCTGCATACGGATGGTACCGACTTGAGCCACTGGCATGATGCGCTCCATGGTCTTGAAGCCAATGCTACTGATACGAGCCCTGACCCGTTCTGCCGCACAAGGGATGACGAAGTCCCCAGCCTCATTGCTGACACCTCCGCCGATCATGGTGGAGTCAGCAGGATGATAGAGTACGATATTGGCAAAAGACACAGGACGTCCCTGTTCGTCGATAAGTTTTCCTATCAGACGATGGTCGGACTTCTGAATACATTCCACGAAGATTCTGTTACCCCTGTAAGTAATCGTCATCGGGTAGAAACCAATGACAGCACGGATAGCATCGTCAAGAGACAATCGCTTAAAACTGCAAGTGACAGTAAAATCTTCCAGTTCGTCGTAGATGAAATAGATCGTCTGACTGTTACTGGCATTATTCAGGTCTTCAAGTACCTTCGACAGCGACTCTTTATGGTAACTGCGAGTAATTCTGGACTTGGCGCTCATGGTGGTGGCAACAAGACAGAGCAACAGGATGGTAATAATCTGTTTCATGGTTTATTCGACAAATAGTTGACTGTCTTTAACCGTGACATGGATGCGGTTGAACTGATTAAACGTCTCGATGATTTCCTCTAACGGCATTTGTTTGTCCCAGGTAAAAAAGAGACGGGTGTGCTGGACCTCTTCGCTTTTATATATTACCTTATAATTATAATAGGTGGCTATTTCGCCGAGTATCGCCTTCAGTTCTGCATTCTCATAAACGACAGGCTTCAGCATGGTACTGTCATTCTCTGAGAGTTGTGTATTTGAGATGGTTGGCTGTACTGTTTCAGACTGAGATTGCCTGGCTCGTGATGTAGACTTCACAAGTTGTACTGCAGCAAAGGCAATGCCTGAGAGCATCAGCACTCCAATGAATATGGCAGCCGTCTGCAGCCATCGGCGACTCCGACGACTGGTGCTGTTGACGGGTGAATGGCGTGGACGAAGCAGGGCTGTAACATGCGCCATCTCATCGTAATACCGCTTACATTCGTCGCACTCGGCCATGTGGCGTTCGCATTCGGATATGACCTGTGGATCAGTCTCTCTGTCAAAGAGATCGACCACTATGCTCTTGAATTCCATACAATCCATTGTTAATGACTTTTAAGGGTTATACTTACGTTACGGAAGAACGTACTTCCCGTCTGATCTTATCTATTCCATATTGAAATCGCGACTTGACCGTCGTGAGTGGCAGGTCAAGTATCTCTGCTATCTCACGGAAACTCTTGTCGCCATAGAACCTCAGTCGGATTACCTCTCCCTGCTCTTCCGGGATCTTGGCCAACAGTCGGCTGATGCGGCAGAACTCTTGTTCAAAGTCTTCTTGGACAGAGTCTGATATTTCAGCCTGGCCGTCGAGTGTGACGAAACTTACATGTCCCAACTTTCTCTGGCGACTGATGCAGAGATTCGCCAGTGACCGGTAGAGGTAGGACGTGAGGTTTTGAATGTCGTGGCTACTCTCTCGCAGTCGTTGGTGCAGGCGGATAAACACATCCTGTACAGCATCTTCAGCATCGTCTCTGTTGCCCAGCCGATAGCAGGCATATTGCAGAAGCCTGAGACGTTCAGCCTCCATCAACTGATCTAATTCCTGATTCTTTTTTCTGATACTCAACAGTCTCATGGAAGGTGCCTTTTTACTTTTATGACGCAAAAATAAGGAAAAAGACGTAAATAGGAGAAAGAAAATACAAAAATGTACAAAGAGCCACCCATTGCTGAGTGGCTCTTTATGATGGATGGGCTTGGTTCTACGTCAGAACTTGATAACACCCTGTACGGGCTCTGAGGGCTCTATGGGGGCGGAGTCGGTGTGATCGGCGTAGTTGCCGCCAGCCTGAGAGTTGATGCTGTCGAGGATCTCACGGGTTCGCTTATAGGTCGGCGTCTGCTCTACGGCAGAGATGACATCATCGTTGTCGAGGTCTTCGGGACGGAACAGATAGATGTTCGGACGACGCTTATAGCGCTTCGTGGCACCCTCGCCGCCATAATAACGGTTACGACGGTCCTGACGCTCAGCGGCCTTCTCCTGCTCGGCAGCGATGCGGTTGATGTCTTCCTGACTCTGTTTCTTCAAGTGACCGTTCATACCGTCGATGCTCTCGATACCGAAGCCGGTAGCGAGGATGGTGACCTTCACCTTCTTGCCCAGTTCGAGGTCGGTGGCAAGACCCCACTTGATCTCGAAGTCGTTGCCGAACTTGGCCATGAAGTCGTTCACGTCGTTCATCTCCTCCATCATCAGCGACTGCTGGCCGTCCTTCGAACCTGCGAAAGAGATGGAGAGCAGGATCTTCTTGGCGTTGAAGACATCGTTATCGTTGAGCAACGGAGAGTTCAAGGCGTCTTCAATGGCTTTCTTCACACGGCCCTCGCCCTCGCCATAGCCTGTAGACATAATCGCCACACCGCCGTCCTTGAGAACTGTCTTCACATCGTTGAAGTCAAGGTTGATGAGTCCGTGTACGGTGATGATCTCCGCGATGCTCTTAGCAGCCACGGAGAGCGTATCATCGGCCTTGCCGAAGGCATCGAGCACGGAGAGTTCGGGATAAATGGCACGCAGGCGCTCGTTGTTGATCACCAACAGGGCATCGACATGCTTCTGCATCTCCTCCACACCGTCGAGGGCCTGGTCGATCTTACGGTCACCCTCAAAGCGGAAGGGGATAGTGACGATACCTACGGTAAGAATGCCCAGTTCTTTCGAGACACGGGCAATGACGGGAGCAGCACCAGTGCCAGTGCCACCACCCATACCTGCGGTGATGAAAGCCATACGTGTGCCGTCGGAGAGCATGCTGCGGATGTCCTCGATGCTCTCCTCGGCGGCCAGACGGGCCTTTTCGGGCTTATTGCCTGCGCCGAGACCTTCCTTACCTAACTGCAGATGAACAGGCACAGGCGAGTCGTTGAGTGCCTGATTATCTGTGTTGCAGAGTACGAACGTGACATCATGGATGCCCTCACGATACATGTGGTTGACGGCATTGCCACCACCGCCACCGACACCAATCACCTTGATGATACTGTGATCCTGCTCGGGTGCTCCGAAATCCAGAATCTGAATATTATTATCTCCCATTTGCTAATTTTTTTATTCTTCCTCAATCATTGACTTGCCGAACTTCTTGATGCCCTTGATGGCCTTATTCCAGAAACTGTTCTCACGCTTCTCTGCTGCGATGCGTTCACGCTCTGCCTCTTCCTCCTCACGCTTGATGCGCTCTTCTTCCTCCTGCTGACGGCGCTTCTCCTCGTCGGCAGCCTTCTTCTCGCTCTCAGTACGGATGACCCCCTGAGGAATCTCGCTGGCCTGACGAGGCTGGCGGGAATCAGCAGCGGGAGCAGAGGGTTCCTTTTTCGTGCTGAAGAGGTCGCCATTGGGGTCGACGCCATCACCGGCACAGTTGATATCTCCCTTCACCAGCAGTCCAAGCACTGTATTCATCATGCCGTTATGAGACTTGATGTCCTCGTTGTTGGAGAGGATGGTCTGGGTGACGAACTTCGCAACACGGATCTTCTCGACATGAGTATGATTCGTGAATGCCTGCTCGATATTCTTCATGTTCGAACCGCCACCAGTGAGAATGATACCACCCAACAGTTTATCATAGTACTCAGAAGGCACCTGGAACCATACATTCTCTACGATTTCCTCCAGGCGGCCCTCGACAATCTCGATAAACTTACGACTCTCTATCTGACGCTCAGTGTCGATGGAGTACTTCAGGTCGTTATCGATGTCATTGTTGTCGGTAAAGGCCGAGGCATATTTCAGTTTCATGCGCTCAGCATCGCTCTCCTCCATCTGCAGGGTGGCAATATCCTTGGTGATGTTATTACCTCCGAGGGGGATGACGGCGAGATGGCGCAGGATGTTCTTCGAATAGACGGATACAGTGGTCGTATCAGCGCCCAGGTCGACAAGCACACAGCCAGAGCGCTTCTCAGCCTCAGTGAGCACGCTGTCGGCGAGTGCCAGTGGGGCGAGATACATCTCTGCCACACGGATACCGGCGGTCTCGAAGCACTTGTTCAGGTTCCTGTAGAAAGCCTTCCGCTCGAGGATATTCAGGAAATTGCCTTCGAGACGTGTGGCCTGGATGCCTACAGGGTCGAGTTGCAGTTGCGAGCCCACCTTGTATTCCTGCACGGCTGCGTCGAGAATCTCCTGATCCTGATAGGTCATGCTACGATTGGCATCCATCAGTTCGATGACCATATCTTGTGTGACAATGGTCTCACTGGGCAGATCTTTGGTGATGATGTTACGGACACTACGGATAGACTGTCCGCCGACACCGACGTACACCTGAGTAATTTCAGTCTTGAGTTGGTTTTCCAGCTTCTTGATAATGCTGGTAAGGCATTGGGCGGTCTTGTCGATGTTGTAGACCACACCCTTTCTGATGAAAGAGGACGAACTCTCCTTCACAACGGCCAATACATTGATGCTGCCGTCGAGGTTCTTCTGTCCAGCGATACCGGTCATCTTGGATGATCCGAGTTCGATTGCTACGATAAATTCCTTTGCTGCCACCATATATATATACTTTGAACTTTGAACTTTAAACTTTGAACTTTATGATTACTTTTCCTTTTTTTACTTTTTTACTTTCTTGCAGATAATCTGATTGTCGAATTCGACATTGATGTATGAGTATTTGTTCCATCCTGCCTTGTTCAGACCATAGAGATAGAACTTGCGCATACGCTCCAGTTTCTTGTCTACACCATTGGGCGAACCAATATAGATAATGTGGTCGCCAACCCGCGGCACCAGTTCCACCGTCAGGTCGGGCAGCACATTGATCTGCACGACCTGGTTCTGCCAGAACTTGTCCTGCATGATGAAATTAGCCACGCGGCTCAGATGCGACTGAGCATACTTCCGGCTGATATGCCCCGTAGCGACAATGAGGTCGTTGACATAACGGTTCTCTGGCATCACATTGGCGTGGGAGTCGATGTAGTAGTTCTCGCCGTTATCGGCCATCACCTTAACAACAGGCACCCGCTGCCGAACCTGGATGCAGACATGACCACTCTGCGTCTTGTAACACTCAGCCCTCTCGACAAACGGACTTTTCTGGAGGGTTTCTTCTATCTGTCGGGCATTGATGTCCTGCATGGGCAGCGAGAGAGGATAGACCTTCTCCTGCCTCAACATCTTGCTGATTTCATCGGCCGTCAGGAAACCATCCACAATGTTCTGCTCTATATCCGTCTTCACCTCCGTACAGTGAGTGACAGCCGCATCCGGCTTATTGAAAGCCGTGACAGCCATCACCAGGTAGCCGGCAATGACAACGTCGCAGAGGACAATGAGAGACTTTTTCCAGTTGACAGTCATATAGTGATTTACGATTTACTGATCTATTTGTTTTTGCTCTTGAGGATTGTGGTGATTTGCGGGACCATATTGTCCAGGTCGCCAGCACCAAGGATGACGAGCACCTCAAACTCATGGGTCTTGACATAGTCGAGCACCTGGGCCTTTTGGATCATCTCTTTCTTAACACCCTCTTTCAGATTGTCATAGATGAGTTGTGAGGTCACACCCTCAATGGGCAACTCACGGGCCGGGTAGATCTCTGTAAGGACGACCTCATCTAACAGGCTCAGCGCCTCGGCAAAGTCTTTATAAAAGTCACGAGTACGAGTATACAGGTGGGGTTGGAAGATGGCCGTGATGTGCTTGTCTTTATACAACTCACGAATGCTCTTGGCACTCTGGTAGATTTCCTTCGGGTGATGAGCATAGTCGCTCAGGAATACCAGGTTCCCTGTCTTGATCTTAAAGTCGAAACGACGGTCCACACCACCATAGGTCTTCATGCCATAGCGCAACTCTTCGGCCGTACAACCATTCAACTGTGCCATAGCCATCGCAGCGATGCCATTCTCAATATTGATGGGAATAGGCTGTCCAAGTTCCACATCCTTCACACTCTCAATGGGCGAGATAAAGTCGAAGGTAATACCGCCATTGACGACACGGACATTCTCTGCGTGGAAGTCGCCCTCGCTAAGGCTGTAATCATAGCGTCTCACCCCGTCCTGCAGGTTCTCCTTCATCTCCAGTCCACGATGGATGATCAGCGCACCACCTGGCTGGATCAGTTCCGAATAGTGACGGAAACTCTCAAGATAGGCCTCCTTAGTACCATAAATATCAAGATGATCAGGATCGGTGGATGTGATGACACTCATCCAAGGACGCAGCCAATGGAACGAACGGTCGAACTCATCAGCCTCGATAACCACAAAGTCGGAATCGGACAGGATATAGTTGGTACCATAGTTCTTCGAGATGCCGCCCAGGAAGGCGTTGCAGTCAAGATGACTCTGGTGCATGATATGGGCACACATCGTAGAGGTGGTTGTCTTTCCATGAGTGCCAGCCACACAGAGTCCTTTGTGAGACTGTGTGAGGAAGCCAAGTACCTGAGCCCGCTTCTGGATCTCGAAGCCGTTCTCACGGAAGAAACAGAGTTCCCGATGACTCTCTGGGATAGCAGGGGTATAAATAACGAGACAACTCTCACATCGTTTACAGGCAAAGGGTATCTCGTCTACATTCTCCTCATAATGAATCAGCATACCTTCCTTCTCCAGATGGCGCGTTAAGTCGGAGGGGGTCTTGTCGTAGCCCGCCACGACGAGTCCCTTCTTCAGGAAATAGCGGGCGATGGCACTCATGCCAATGCCGCCAGCACCAATGAAGTAGACCGCTTTAATATCTTTAATCATATTTACAATTTTGCTAATTTGATGACCTCTTTGGCGATGATCTCTGCAGAGTCGGGCAACGCAAGTTTCTTCACGTTCTCACTCAGAGTCTTCAGTCGCTTTTCATCCGCCACGGTTCTGATGGCCAATTCAAGCAGGACATCAGGGGCCTCAGCATCTTTCACATAGAGGGCAGCCTCCTTATGAACCAAGGCCATGGCGTTCTTCGTCTGATGGTCTTCTGCCACATTCGGACTGGGCACGAGGATCACAGGTTTGCCGATGAGACAGAATTCGGAAATGCTACTAGCCCCAGCACGGCTGATGACAAGGTCGGCAGCGCGATAGGCACTACCCATGTCGGCAATGAAGTCCGTCACTTTCAGGTTAGGGATGTTCTCCCCCTTCAACCGTTCGGCAATCTCGGCACTGTAATATTTGCCCGTCTGCCAGAAGAACTGGATGTCGTTCGCCTTAACAAGGTCAAGATGTCGGAGTACACTCTCGTTGATGGTACGTGCGCCAAGGCTTCCGCCCACCAGAAGAACAATCTTCTTATCAGGATCAAATCCGAGGTTACGGGCAGCCTCTTCACGGGATAGTTTCGTGTCAAGCAGTGACTGGCGCACAGGATTACCTGTCAGGATGATTCTGTCGGCAGGGAAGAAACGCTCCATACCTTCATAGGCTACGCATATCTTTGAAGCCTTGGCAGCCAACTGCTTGTTGGCCAAGCCCGCATAACTGTTCTGCTCCTGAATGAGCGTCGGGATACCTAAACTATTCGCAGCGCCAAGGGCAGCACTGCTGGCATAGCCACCCACGCCTACAGCCACATCTGGCTTAAAATCACGCAAGATCTTCTTGGCGAGCCACTTACTCTTCAGATAGTCAATCGCTACACCTATGTTGGCTGGTTTCCACAAAGGCCGGAAGAACCCCCGTATAGGCAGGCCTTCAATCTCATAGCCTGCTGCCGGAACACGCTGCATCTCCATACGGCCCTGGGCACCGATGAACAGGATGGTCGCATCGGGACACAAGTCCTTGATGGCATTGGCAATAGACACGGCTGGGAATATATGGCCGCCAGTACCGCCTCCACTGATGATGACTCTTAATGCTTTGCTCATACCTTATTTATATATTGCGTGCAAAATTACAAATTATATTTCTTTTAGCGTCATTTTATCGCTCTTTTTTTTCGCAGAACGGCTTACACTTAATATGGCTCCGATATAAGCGCAGTTGATGATGGTAGAAGTGCCACCTCTGGAGATGAGTGGCAGCGGTTGTCCCGTCACAGGGGCAATACCCACAGCCACCATCATATTGAACGAAGCCTGGATGACAAGCATCAGTGCCAGTCCGAGCACGAGGAAGGCCGGAAAGTTGTTGTCGCAGCGGCTGGCAATACGGGCTGCGCGGAAGAGCAGCACGATATATAGCAGCACGACGAAACCGGCTCCGATGATACCCAGTTCCTCGATGATGATCACGAAGATGAAATCACTAAAGGCTTGTGGCAGGAAGTCGCGCTCGATAGACTTCCCAGGTCCTTTGCCAATGATGTTGCTATTGACAATCGCAATGTTGGCATGTGCTACCTGTGCATCCTTGTCAAGGTCATAGTCTTGCGGAGCAACGTATTTTGAATTGAGTTTCTTATCAATGCGATTCTTCCATGTGGCAAAACGATGGAGAAGTGAACTGCCCTTCTTCGTACTCTTCTCCGTTTTACCATTAGCGATGGTCTCTGTCTGCGTCTCCGCAGGATCACTATTCTCCATGGTTCCAGCAAAGAAGATCAGTCCAATGAAAAGAGCAATGACCAACACAGCACCTGCCATGAGTTTCCCCAACTGCACAAACGGCACACGTCCGATAAACATCATCAGGAATACAACCGCCATGATGAGGGCTGCTGTGGATAGATTCTCCAGTCCGATAAGAAAGATGAAGGGGATAACGACCCAGAGAATGAACTTGAAGGCCCGCTTATCGGCTCCATCCTCCCGTTGCAGGGCGCTGAGAATCTGCGCCGTCACAAGTACCATCGTACCCTTTGCGATCTCCGAGGGCTGGAACTGGAATCCGAAGAGGCTGATCCAACGTCCAGCGTCGTTGGTCCTCTCGCCAAAGAACAGTACCCACAGCAACATAATAGCCGACACAACGAGCAAGGCTGGCGTCATCAATTTAAAGAAGCGGCACGGTATGTTCAGGATAAAAATAGCCACCGCCACTCCCATAATAATCTTCCAAGAGTGACCGATAATTGGCGACAGGTAATTCTGGCTCTTATACGTCAGAGAACTCGAGGCGGAAAACACCTCGACTATACTGATAAGGCACAGGAAGAGCAACACCATCCAGATGACCTTATCACCTTTAAACAAATTACCTATCCTTAAATTCATCGAGAGATTGACTGATTTACAATTTAATGAATTACAATTTATAGATTTCTCACAAGTTCCTTAAACTGTTCTCCCCGATCCTCCATGTTCTTGAAGAGGTCGAAAGAAGCACAGCATGGGCTAAGCAACACTGTCTCACCAGGACTTGCCAACTCATAGCAGGCAGCCACGCAGTCCTTCATCGAGTGAGTGTCACGAACAGGAATACCCAGAGCGTCGAAATTATCGTGCAATTTCTGATTATCTGCACCGAGGTAAACGATTCCGGAGCACTTCTCTTTTACCAAAGGTATGATGGGAGCATAGTCATTGCCCTTGTCCTTGCCGCCAATAATGAGCACGACTTTTGTCTTCATCGCCTCTAAAGCATACCAGCAGGCATCGACATTGGTGGCCTTTGAGTCGTTGATATATTGTACGCCTCGCACCATGCAGACCTTCTCCAGACGATGTTCCACACCTGGGAAGTCGCTCAGGCTCTTGCGAATTTCCTCATTCTTGATGCCAGCCACCTTAGAGGCAACACCTGCGGCAAGTGAGTTATAGATATTATGCTTGCCTGTCAGGCTCAGACTCTCCTGTTCCATATTAAACGGCTCCGGCCTCTCAATCTTATATTGGCCCTCCTCGATATAACCTATGACACCCTTCTCTTTCAGTTCTGAGAACGGATACTGGATGGCCTTAATGTCATACTTCGTCAACTCCCGTTTGATAATCGGGTCGTCAGCCCAGTAGATAAAAGCATCCTGAGGTGTCTGGTTCTGGATGATACGCATCTTGGCATCTACATAATTCTGCATCTTGAAGTCGTAACGGTCCAGATGGTCTGGCGTGATATTGAGCAAGATGGCGATATTAGCACGGAAGTCGTACATATTATCCAATTGGAAAGAACTGAGTTCGATGATATAGTACTCATGCGGATCTTCTGCCACTTGCAGAGCCAACGAATTGCCGATATTACCTGCGAGGCCGGCATCATAACCCGCCTCCTTGAAAATATGGTAGATCAGTGACGTCGTCGTGGTCTTACCATTAGAGCCTGTGATACAGATCATCTTCGACTGTGTATAACGACCTGCGAACTCTATCTCACTGATGATATGGATGCCTTTCTCTTCAGCCTTCTTCACCATTGGCGCCGTCTCAGGGATACCCGGACTCTTGATAATCTCGTCAGCGTTCAGGATCTTCGCCTCCGTATGCTGGCCTTCCTCCCACTCGATATGGCGGTCGTCGAGCATCTTCTTGTATTTATCAGCAATCTTCGACATGTCCGATACGAACACGTCAAAGCCTTCTTTCTTCGCAAGCACGGCTGCTCCAGCACCGCTCTCTCCTGCTCCTAAAATCACAATCCTTTTCATTTCTTCAATCTTACAAAGTAATCATAATACTCTATTCTTAATTCTCAATTAACGCATCTTAAGCGTTATAATCGTCAGAGCCGCCAGGATAATAGACATAATCCAAAAGCGGATGGTGATCTTCGACTCATGGAAAGGACGATTAGGCCAGCCTTTTAAGATATAATGACTGGTGGCGTCGAGTTGTGAGTCGAGTTTACGGAAGTTATCATGGATGGGGGTTGCACGGAACACGCGGACTCGACGTCCCTTCTTCTTCTGAATCTTGAACCACTGCGTCTGGATGATCACACTCAGGCTCTCCATGAAGAAGATGCCGCATAGAATCGGCAGTAACAATTCCTTATGAATAATAATGGCACAAACACCGATGATGCCGCCGATAGTCAGCGAGCCAGTATCGCCCATGAACACCTGAGCGGGGAAGGCATTATACCAAAGGAAACCTACCATCGCACCTATAAAGGCACAAAGAAACACCACCAACTCCTCAGAGTGTGGGATATACATGATGTCGAAATACGAGGCATAACCAATATGCGAGGACACATAGGCCAAGATGCCCAAGGCTACACCGATGATGGCAGAATTGCCTGCACACATACCATCCATACCGTCGTTGAGGTTCGCACCGTTGGAGACGGCCGTCACCACAAGAATGGTCATGAGGACAAACAATACCCAACCTGCAGCCACCTTGTTCTTACCCAAGAAGCCCATGACATCGGAATAGTTCAGATTATGGTTCTTGATAAACGGAATCGTCGTATGCAGCGATTTCACGGCCTCTTTCTTATGCTTCACCACAATCTCCTGATTCTGCTCCTGCACGTTGATATTCTCCCTTACCACAGCGTCAGGACTCAGCCAGAGCGTCAGTCCTACGATGAAACCTATACTCACCTGTCCTACAATCTTGTATTTCCCTTTCAGGCCTTCCTTGTTACGACGGAAAATCTTGATATAGTCATCGAGGAATCCTAAGAAACCCAGCCAGACAGTCGTGACGACCATCAGGATGATATAGATGTTTCGGATACGGCACAGCAGCAGTACCGGCACCAAAATGCTAACAATGATGATGATGCCACCCATCGTCGGCACCCCCTTCTTCTCAACGCCAAAGGGGTCGATACTTGGATCACGCTCCGTCTCGAAGATCTTTCTGCGCTTCATCCACTTGATGAACCTCTCACCAAACCAAGCAGAGATGAGTAGCGCCAGAATCAGTGTCAGCAAGGCACGGAACGAGATATAGGACCACATATGTGAGCCAGGAATATTATACTGCTCTAAGAACCTGAAGAAATAGTAAAGCATATTTTATTTTCGATTTATTACCCAATTCTCTAATTCTCAAATTCTTGATAAAACTATTTCGTAATCCCAAAAATCTCGCGAACCACCTCCTTGTCATCGAAATGGTGCTTCACGCCTTTGATTTCCTGATAGTCCTCATGTCCTTTGCCGGCAATCAGGATGACATCGCCTTTTTCTGCCATCATACATGCGGTACGGATAGCCTCACGACGATCGATGATACTGATTACCTTTTTCATCTGACGTGCATCAAGGCCTGCCAGCATATCGTTAATAATATCCTGAGGCTCTTCGAAACGGGGATTGTCAGAAGTGATAATGACGCGGTCGCTCTGCTTCACAGCCTCCTGTGCCATCAGCGGACGCTTACCCTTGTCCCGGTTACCACCTGCGCCACAGACGGTAATAACCTTTCCTTTGCCGTCGAGAACCTCGTGGATGGCATTAAGCACATTCTCCAGAGCATCGGGAGTGTGGGCATAGTCAACAATAGCAGTATAACCCTCAGGAGAGCGAACCGGTTCCAAACGGCCACTAACACTCTTCAAAGTACTGAGAATGAGCAGGATATCATCTGGATTCTTACCTAACATCACAGCAGCACCATAGACAGCGAGCAGATTGCTCACATTGAATTTCCCTATGAACTGCACACCCACCTCCTTGCCGTTGATGTCGAGATACATGCCTTCAAAGTGACACTCGATGAGTTTCGCCTTGAAGTCAGCCATACTACGGGTGGAGTAGGTCTTGACCTCTGCCTGACAGTTCTGTACCATAAACAGTCCGTTCTTGTCGTCAGCATTGGTGATGGCGAAAGCATCCTTTCCGAGTCCGTCGAAGAAAGCCTTCTTTGCATCGCGATAGTTCTCGAAAGTCTTATGATAATCCAGGTGGTCGCGCGTCAGGTTGGTGAAGATGCCGCCTGCAAAATGCAAGCCACCGATACGTTTCTGAGCAATAGCATGGCTGCTGCACTCCATAAAGGCATACTCACAACCGGCATCGACCATCCGAGCCAGAAGCCTGTTCAGTTCTATAGGGTCTGGTGTGGTGTGGTCGGCGGCAACAGCCTCGTCCTCGATATAGTTGCAGACTGTGGAGAGAAGGCCGCACTTATGACCGAACTTGCGAAACATATTATATAATAAGGTGGCAATAGTGGTCTTACCGTTAGTTCCTGTGACACCCACCAGTTTTAACTTGTCCGACGGATTACCAAAGAACTGTGTAGCCACCTCGCCGACACAGTCTTCTGTCGACTCTACTGCAATATAAGTGACACCAGGTTCCCGTTTGTTAGGGAAGTATTCACATAATACTGCCACAGCACCTTGCTCAATGGCCTTCGGGATAAACTTATGACCATCAGTCTGAGTGCCAGGAATGGCCACAAAAAGATGCCCAGCCTCAACACGACGGGAGTCGATGTTCACGCCTGTAATCTCGATGTCTGCATCACCGAGCAGATTGAGCACTTCTACATTCTTCAGCAGTTCGTTCAGTTTCATATCTTTTTATTTTTTCACCTTAATCATTTTTTACCTTTTCACTTCTTCTACCGTTCCATCACCAACTCACACATCATTCCTTGTTTGACGGCTGTACCAGCAAAGATACTCTGCGACTTCACCTTACCACGGCCTCTCACACGGGCTTTGACACCACGGCTCTCTAACTGATATACAGCATCACGGGCACCCATGCCGACAACATTTGGTATAATATCAAGAGAGGTCTTTGGAGCATTGGTACGCTGACCTTTCAAGCCAAGACTACTCATCACATAACCAGCAGCCTCCGTGTCACCAGTTTTAACATCCGGGGTGAAACTGGACTTTTCATCTCGTGCATCGTCAACACTGAGTTTCAAGTGCTGCGCCATCACTCCTTCGGAGATACGATGGAACACAACACCACTCATACCACCACCTGAGGCGGGAAGGCCAGACTTCTTCAAACAGACGATACAGGTGTAACGAGGATTGTCTGCAGGGAAATAGCCAGCAAAACTCAACCAGTAACGGGTGGTACCTGAATGATAACTTCCATATTGGTCTGCCACCTGCGCCGTGCCCGTCTTTCCGGCCACCTTGAAGGACCTCGAACCAGCCTTACGGCCTAAACCCTGACTCACCACATGCTCCAGAATCGTCTGCATGGTCTTGATGGTCTGTGGCTTGGCGATACGTTCCTTCAGCACCTCTGGCTCAAACTCCCTGATCACCTGTCCGTCTTTCACAAGTTGTTTCACGAAGCGAGGCTTCATCATCTTACCATTGTTGGCTATGGCGTTATAGAAACTGACGGTATTGATGGGTGCTATCTGCGTCTCATAACCAATACTCATCCAAGGCAATGTGGTCTTACTCCAATACTTAGCCCTGTCGGTCGTCTTCGTGTCTGGCATACGGATATAAGGCGGCTGATAACCTACGAGGGGAATCTTCAGGTCTTCGTGGATACCTACCCGGTACAGACCTTGGACATATTTCGTCGGATTACTGCCATAGAACTTATCGATCACGTAACTGACACCAATATTCGAACTGACCTCCAAGGCACGGGCTACATTGATGTCCTGATACCCACCACGGCGCCAATTGTGATCTTTCATCGGACGCCCGTGCATCTCCATCACACCACTGCCCGTATGGATAACATAACTGGTATCAACCACCCCATCGTCGAGAGCCACGAGGAAGGAGGCGACCTTAAACACCGATCCTGGCTCGCAACGGAAACTGATAGCCCGGTTCACCATTTCGTGATACCCTCCGTCACTACCCCTTTCCATATTGACGATGGCTTTAATATCGCCCGTCTTTACTTCCATCAGGATAGCGACGCCCATCTCACCATTAATCTCTTTCAATTCATCAATGACGGCATGCTCAGCCAAATCCTGCATACCCACATCGATGGTAGTCACGACATCGGCACCATCGATAGGGTTCAAGACGGGAATATCCATATACTTGTTCAGCACCTTCCTACGGTGCATCATACCATTGGTTCCACGGAGGATAGAGTCAAACGAGAGTTCGAGACCATACTTTGCACTGTCTTTCGCACCAAACATATCGCCAATGGTGCGCTGAGCCAATGAACCAAAGGGACGACGACGGGAGTTGAACTCCTCCCAATGGAAACCACTCCGATAGATCGGCATGTTGAAGAAGGGAAGCGTCCGCACCTCACAAAACGTATTATAATCGATACGTCGCGGCCATATGGCCCAGTGGCGGGCCCCGACCTTACCATTCTTCATCACCTTATGACGCCCTTCCTCTAGATTGCTCTTAAACTCGGCGACTGTCCGTGATGGGAATATCTGGTTTAATTCAAAGCAGATACTGTCAATCTTCTCTGTCCACAGAGAATCACGTTTCCTTACCCATGTCGTATCGTCGGAGCCCGCCTGGAAGTCCATGTATATCTTGTACTCTGGGATGCTGCTGGCCATCAGTTGCCCGTCACAACTGAGGATATTTCCACGTCCAGGCTTTACGCTGACACTATCACGCTTCAACCTTGATGCCACCTCCGTCCAATACTGTTTCTTCGCCGTCATGATATAGAGGGCCTTGCCTATGACGGCAAGCCCAATCAATGTCAGGACTACTGCGATAGCGAAGTAGCGAGGCATTACTTTATCATTCCTGAACTTATTCATCTATATATATTATATAAGGTGGTTGGTCTGCGACGTGCAACAGACTGTCCTTATTCTGTTTCAATGCTTCAAGCACATGACTCTCTCGACATCTCTCCGTCAGTGTGCTGGAACACGAGAGTGCCTTGTATTTGGCGTCGAGTACCTCTTTCTCCAACTTGTCAATAGCAATGAGATCTTGCTGGCACTGGTATCTGAAAGCCACATAGACAACGGTAAAGACCACCATCAGCATAAAAAGCCATATCTGACGGCGCACCATATCAGCCGTCAGGAAGTCGCCGCCAAGAATCGTACGGAGTGTCAAGGTCGGGGTCAACTTAGGATCCTCCTCCTTAGCCTGCTCCTTGATTTTCTGAATGGTCTTACGGGCCTGCTCCTTCATCTCTGCAGCCTCGTCCCTCAGGTCGGCATCTTCCTTGGACACCTGCTCCTCCACGACGGCAGGCTCCTCCACAACAGCCTCCTGCAACTCCAGTTCTATTTCTTTCTTCTTACTCATCTTTCTTCTTTACTCACTCTTTCAGCAATTCTAAGTTTGGCACTTCTGCTTCTAGGATTACTCTGCTGTTCCTCTTCACTCGGCACAATCACCTTTCCTCCTATCTGACGGAAAGGCGACTCAATACGCCCGAAGAAGTCCTGCACCACCTTTCCTTCTACATTGCCAGCCTTCATCATATTCTTCACCAGTCGATCCTCCAACGAGTGATAGGTAATCACTGAAAGCCTGCCACCCGTGCGGATCAGGTCTCTGGCACCGTTGAGCATCTCCTTCAAGGCATCCATCTCGTGATTCACCTCAATACGAAGAGCCTGAAACAACTTAGCCGTCTCCTTCTTTTCCCGTTCACGCTGGAAGCACTTTTCCGTAGCCTCCATCAGATCGTTGGTAGTCTCGATGCGCCTGGCAGTCCTGGCCTGTATGATAGCAGCGGCAATCCGGCGCGCATTCTTCAGTTCCCCATAGATGTAGAAGATATCTGACAGTTGTTCCTCACTATCATTGTTCAGCACGTCTGCCGCCGTCATCCCTGCCCGTTTGTTCATCCGCATGTCGAGGGGAGCATCGAAACGGAAGGAGAAGCCGCGCGTCTCATCATCGAAATGATGGCTTGACACCCCAAGGTCGGCCAACAAACCGTCGATTTCACCGATACCGTAATAGCGCATCCAGTTTTTCAGATAACGGAAATTACTCCTTACAAATGTAAAACGCTCATCATTCACGATGTTCTGTTCTGCATCCTCATCCTGATCAAAACTGAACAGACGCCCCTTTGCACCCAGGCGACTAAGGATCTCGCGGCTATGTCCACCGCCGCCGAAGGTCACGTCCACATAGACGCCATCGGGCTTAATATCAAGCCCGCCAACGCTCTCCCGAAGGAGCACTGGTACGTGATAACCTTCCGCCTTTATCATTATTCTTCGCTCTCAACTTCTTCTCCGTTCATAATCCGTTCAAAGTCCGCTCCGAACTCCTCGTCGCTTCTCAACGTCTTCTGGAGATCAGTGGGTGACCAGATCTCAATAGTATCATCCATACCTATGAACTGCAAGTCCTGACTGATGCCTGCTGCCCGCTGGAGCCGCTTCGAGATCAGAAAACGGCCGTTGCCGTCAAGGGTGACGACTTCAGCCTCTGACACGAACTGACGGAACATCTGCTGATGCACAGGCTTCCAAGGCTTCAACTGTGCCTTCAACATATCGAGCCGCGAGTTCCATACACTTTCCGGGTATAACACCAGACATGGCTGGAATACATCTTTCCTCAGCACAAGGTTTTCTTCGCCAGATGCCGAAAGCACCTTGCGAAAAACAGCCGGCAGGAAAGCCCTCCCTTTTGCGTCTGTCTTTGCTTCTACATTACCCAAAAAACGCATAAACCTTATTATATAATAGATTCGGTTACAAAATTACGCATTTTTCCCCACTTCCATCCACTTTTCCCCACTTTTTTTTGATTTTAACTTTATTTTAATGATTTAAATGGCTTAAGTGTACAAAATACTTTTAAATAATTCTTTTTTTTTCCAATTTATGCACACAATTGAAAGAAATGTGCTATTTTTGCAAACTGTTAGCAAGAAAGAGAGAAATGGCAGACTTGACAGAGAAGACGATTGACATCGACAAGATTCTCAAGGAGAAAATGGGTCCGAAAGCAAAATTCGTGCCTGGTTTCCTCGTCAACTGGCTCAAACGCATCGCTCACCAAGACCAAGTGAACGCTTTTCTTTGGGAGAGTCGGGAGAAAGTGGGGGTAGACTGGCTTGAGGAATGCGTCAGATACCTCGACATGACTCTCAAGATTGAAGGGCGCGAAAACCTGCCCGCTCCTGATGACGGACGTTTATATACCTTCGTGAGCAATCATCCCCTCGGCGGCGAAGACGGTGTAGCGCTCGGAGCCATTATCGGGCGCCACTACGACGGACGGTTCCGCTATCTCGTCAACGACCTCCTCATGAACCTTCCCGGCCTTGCTCCTGTCTGCATCCCCATCAACAAGACTGGTAACCAGAGTCGCAACTTCCCTGCTATGGTAGAGGCAGGGTTCCAAAGTCAGAACCACATGCTCATGTTCCCTGCCGGACTCTGTTCCAGGAAGAAAAACGGAATCATCAGCGATATTCCCTGGACGAAGACCTTTATCTCGAAAAGCGTCCAATATCAGCGCGATGTCGTACCCATCCACTTCGGTGGCCAGAACTCCAATTTCTTCTACCGTCTCGCCAATTTCAGCGATCGATGCCTGCCCTTCAACCTCGCCATGCTTTTCCTGGTTGACGAGATGTACAAGAATGTCCACAAGACTTTTCGCGTGGCCATTGGCAAGCCCATCCCTTGGCAGACGTTCGACAAGAGCCGAACCCCCAAAGACTGGGCACAATATGTTCGCCAGCAGGTCTATACACTCTGAACCGTAATCCTAAACAATAAACTCAAAAACGCCCAACTAAAAATGGAACAAGAGATTATCCAGCCGATAGACAAGGAAATCCTCAAACAAGAGTTGACTCCTGAGCGCCAACTCCGTATGACGAACAAGAGTCATAACGAGATTTACATCATTACAGCCCACAATGCACCGAACGTGATGAAGGAAATCGGACGACTTCGTGAGATTGCCTTCCGCGAAGCGGGAGGCGGCACAGGCAAGGCGATGGACATTGACGAGTTCGACACCTGTGACAATTGTTACAAGCAACTCATCGTTTGGAATCCTGAGGCCGAAGAGATTATCGGTGGTTATCGCTATCTCGAGGGTACCGAATGGGAGATGGACGCCAACGGACAGCCGAAACTTGCGACCAGCCATATGTTCCATTTCTCAGAGAAATTCCTTAAGGAATATGCCCCTTATACCATCGAGTTGGGCCGTTCGTTCGTCTCGCTGCCTTACCAGAGTTCCAAGATGGGTGCCAAAAGTCTCTTCGCCCTTGACAATCTATGGGACGGACTGGGAGCGCTCACCGTCATCAAGCCTAACGTCCGCTATTTCTTCGGCAAATTCACCATGTACCCCTCATATATCCGTCGTGGACGGGACATGATTCTCTACTTCCTTCACAAGCACTTTGCTGACACAGAAAACCTCATCGTACCGATGAAACCGCTCCAGATTGAGGCTGACCCCAAAGAACTGGAGCAATTGTTCTGCGAGGAGGATTTCAAGGAAGACTACCGCATCCTCAACGCCGAGATCCGCAAACTAGGCTACAACATACCCCCATTGGTAAATGCCTACATGAGTCTGTCGCCCACCATGAAACTCTTCGGCACCGCCATCAACTACGGCTTTGGCGATGTTGAGGAAACGGGTATCCTCATCGCCATTGAGGAGATCTTCGAGCAGAAGCGTGTGCGCCACATCGATTCGTTCATCAAGGAGCACCCCGAAGCCCTTAAGATCACCAGCGGCGCCAACAAGATTATCTATAAAGAGAAAGGTTAAAGATAGGGGGCCAAACCATAGGCTCCCTACTTTTTACCCAAGACTTTTTGTTTAGCCAAGCAAATCTCCCACCGTATTAAAGGATTTTTCCTTAAAAAAGTTTAAATCTTCTTCCAAATCCATCAACCTTTTGCATTTTTCCAGTTATAGCAATAGACGAACATTAAAAAGCAATAGTTATGAAACAGTTTGGAATAATACTTTTAGGATATAGTCTGGCAATGACCACTTCGTGTTCAAGTGACAAGAGTGAAGATGACCCCATTGTTCCCCAGGTCATAAAGGCCTTGTGATTAATATCGGAAATCAGTTCGTGCAGAAGTAACACATAATTAAATAAGTTATGAGAAAGTGGTTAACAATACTGGTAATGGCCTTGATAGCCGTTAGTACAAGCGCCCAGGAAGAGGGAGAGCAGGAATGTTATAAATGGGTAGACTTGACACCGGACGAGTCTTTCCTCTACAGGTATGTTCAGGCGATGGACGAGGCAAGTCAGGAAGCCATCGAATCCTTTTATGCCGAGAAAAAGGATTCAGAGGATAGACAAATCCTCAAGGGTGGCAGGGATAGATGGTATGTAAAAAAGGACTGCAATCTGCCTGAGGGTAATTTCTTTGAATCCAGTTTCTATAAGATGGCTCATGAAAACGAGAGGATTTACGTCGTCCTTCCAAGAATTGATGTGAACTTAAGGTCAAGTTGCAAGATCGAAGGCCTGCTGGAATACTTTGGCGACAAAGTGTCGCTTGGCCACAGTTCCGAATGGTCCCATGAGGGTGAGGGACTTTCATCATATCAACTGGTCTGCCACATGAAAACATCGCAAGAGGTGCTAAAAGCCATCGACGACAGATACGATTTTGAGAAGGAATGCATCATATGGATCAAGCCGGCAACGTATTCTCTTGAAACGGACTACGACGCCTATCTGATTCGTGTACTGACAGGCAATACTGAGAAGGCTGACGTGAATGGTGAGAAAATCATCTCTGAAACGAACTGGGAAGGTTTGGTGTATCCGGAAATATGGGAAGATTATGATAATTACCCCTGGGAAACGACAGATGAAGGATTGGCCATTCACAATCCAAGTTTGAAAGATTACATGTGGACACATGTTAATACTGAACGGCTCGCACTTGACAAGGATAGCGATTACATCGTCCGTCTGACCCTGAAAGTTCCGTCTGACGGCACCTATCGTGTAAGATTAGGCAGTTGGGACGAAATCCAAATCCACGTGGATCAAGTTCCTGTAACAGCCAGCGACGACTTTCAGACGTTCGATTTTGAATTTCCCGAGTTCGGTAGCAACATCTATTGGGATGGTTTCACCTTACTCGATACTGGTTGGGTCTTAGGAACCACCGTCGTCAAGAAGGTTCAGGTCATAGAGAAGGAGAAAGGCACCCCTGCAGCCATTAAGACCATGAAGACCAATCAAGCCGACGATACTGTCTACAATCTCGCAGGCCAGAAGGTCAACGCATCATACAAAGGCCTCGTGATCAAGAACGGAAAGAAGATGTTCTATAAATAGAAGATATTATATCAAGAATTAGAGTTTTTGAGAATTAATGTTATGAGACGACTTAGAATATTATTGTTAGGTGCGGGGATAGCGGTCGCATTGTCTTGCTCAAAAGACAATGACCAATTAGATTCGATTCCTCAGCCGCCGGAAGATGAAAAGACAGACATCTCTGACAAGATAACCTCCGACGGTATCTTCGAGGGCGAGTGGAGGCTGAGCAAGTATGGCAAGACCTGCAAGGGACAGATAGAAGTGAAGGGCGACCAGATTGTCTTCGATATCCCTGCCGACTACCTCTTCCCGAGGTTAAGCATTGTTACAGAGGAAAGGAAGGCAATGTATCCCGAAGAGCCTCTCTTTACGACGATTGTCGGCTTCACATACTTGAACACCAGCCAGACGATGTATTGTTCTACGCAGGGGGTTTCAAAAGAGGCCAACTACTATGATGTCAAAAACATCGTAGGTGAAGGAAGTGAAAAGGCATCATTCAATAATTATCCCACGTTTGACATCAAGGTTGACGACGTGGACTATAATATAGGTTTAATCGGCATCAAGGAAAAGCCGACGGCGGTGTTTGACATCAACACAAAGTTGTGGACAGTGGCCATTCCGATCGACCAGGTGTCTGTCTACAGTCACCTGTCGCAGAAACAGATCGACGCCGCCTACCTCGATGAAGAAAGGCCGGAGAAGTCAGCATGGCTATTCATATTCAGGGCGACAAGAAAGATCAAATAAGTCGTGCAAGAGACAGAACGACAGTTGGTAGAGGCGATACAGGCTGGAGATAGGGAGGCGTTGCGACGCCTCTATGAGCGTTTCTCCAGATACGCTATGGGGGTGAGCCTGCGGATTGTGCCAGAGCGGGAGGATGCGCTCGACATCGTACAAGACACCTTTGTCAGCATTCTCACCACCATCGGCTCCTTCGAATATCGTGGCGAGGGTTCGCTGAGAAACTGGGTGGCGAAAATTACCACCAACCGCGCCCTGGACTGGATGAGGGATCACGGAAGGCTGCTGTTCTATGACCAACTGCCCGATGAAACCGCAGAAGAGGAGGATGAAACGCCCCTCGAGGAGATACCTCCAGATATACTGAGCGAGATGATTGACCGTCTGCCAGAGACGAGCAGGATGATCGTCAACCTCCGCACCTTCGGGCAAATGTCCCACAAAGAGATCGCCGATAGACTCGGCATCAGTGACAAGACTTCAATGTCAACTTTCTCAAGAGCCAGAAGGCAATTGGCGAACATGATTAGAGAATATTTAAACTCACAAAGGATATGAAACAGGAAAGGCATCAGACAGACAAGCACAGCCGGGAAGACCAATGGACCCAACGGCTGCGCAACCATCTGGCAGACATCGAAGCGCCTGTGCCTGATGATCTGTGGGAGAAGATCGAGGCGAGACTGCCGAAGGAAGTGGCAAGTCCGACTCCGAAGAAAGAGGCCCGCATCGTTCCTTTGTGGGCGAGATGGGCTGCTGCGGCAGTGATTGTGGGAGGATTGGTGATTCTGTGGAATGTGAAGAGTGGAATAAGGAATGAGAATAGTTTATTGAGCAGCAAAAGCGAGACGACGAAGAAGACCTCTGCAGAAAAGACACCTGCACTGATGAAATCGAAGAAATCTGAGGAGTCAGAGTCATCCGAGAGCATTGAACAGGGCGTAAAGGCTCCCGCCCTCTTGGCTGAAGAAATACCGATGGAATCGGAGAAAAAAGTAGAAGAAACGCCTTTGGTGCCCATTTCATCAGAAGAAAAGCCCAATGAGCCCATTTTGCCTGTTTCATCAGAAGAAAAGTCCAATGAGTCCATTCAGCCCATTTCATCGGAGAAAAAGCCCAATGATTCCGAGAAGAGTCCGGAGAATGTAATCCGCGAACTGAATCAGAAGATCGCAGCATACAAGCTGCGTCGCAGCGGGAGCGCCACCATCAACCTCTATGCCTCCAACGGCTTCGGCAACCAGTCGTACCGTAACGGTGTGCTGATGAGTCAGGAACTGCTCTCTAATTATGATTACTATAGGAACCCCGACAGCCACGGAACCCGAGTCGGCAACAGTCCCGTCTATCTGGCTAACCATGAGGAAAGGCAGAATTTCTACCAACCTATCTCGTTCGGCTTGAGCGTGAATATCCCCATTTCATCGAAATTCTCAGTATCGACGGGTGTGGTCTATACCCGTCTGAGTTCCGACTTTACCAGTATCGCCAACAGCCTCGTCTATGAGCGGCAGCAGAAACTGCACTATGTGGGCATCCCGCTGACGGTACTGTATAACGTGTGGAAATGGCACGGGCTGAATGTCTATGCGACGGCTGGTGGACAAGCAGACTTTAATGTGAAAGCGTACATGACGACAGAGGGCACAGAAACGAAGTTGGAGAAAGACAACTGGCAATGGTCGGTAAATGCCGCCCTAGGTGTCCAGTATAACTTCATTCCCCAGTTAGGTATCTATGTAGAACCAGGCATCAAGCACTATTTCGACAATGGCAGCCATATCCAGAACTACTTCAAGTACAAGCCCACGAATTTCAATCTGCAATTAGGCGTACGAGTGAATTTAGGCAAAGATTAACGCCGTATTAAGACACTAACAATTGTAATCCTATACCGCGCACGGTCTTCAGTTGGACACGAGGTTCGTCGGAGAGCAGTTTACGCAGTTTGTTGACGAAGACGTCGAGAGAACGGGAAGCGAAATAATCGTCCTCAGTATTCCAGAAGCGGCTGAGGATGGCCTCGCGCCTCACGACATGGTTCTGATTCTCTGCCAGAAGTTGCAGGATCTGGGCCTCGCGCTGGGTGATGGTCTGCGAAATATCTGTTTCGTCATCACGCAGCGTGGCGTGGTCGGCATCAAGTGTATATTTACCTAGTTTATAGTGGTTGGTCTCTTTCTGCGTCTTCGCCCCACCCCTCATCTTCATCAGTGCCTGGATATGGGCATCCAGTTCTTCTGGCACGAAAGGCTTCTTCACGTAGTTATTGATGCCAAGACGGTAGCCGGCCTTCACATCATTGGGCGACGTGAGGGCCGAGGTGAAGATGATGATCACATCGCCGTCAGTCTCACGGATACGCTCCACCATCTCGAAACCGTTCATCACAGGCATGTCTATATCGGAGATAATGACGTCTGGATGGATCTGTTGCCAGGCTTGCAGGCCTTCCTTCCCGTTGGCAGCGGTGGTCACGTCGTAGCCGCCGATGATATCCTCGAGACCAGTCTTCTCGATATACGCTAACGATGCGTCGTCTTCAACCAAGAGTAACTTTACCATATTCATCAAGATTTTTTATGAAGATCATCATTATTGTTTGGGGATAAATAGTGTAAATTCGGAGTACTGGTCTTTCTCACTCGTGACGGTCACCCTGCCTCCGTGGGCCTGCATGACCTGATCGACATAGTTCAGTCCGAGACCGAAGCCTGAGACACCGCCCTTGCGGTTCTTCTCATGCACGGCAGCACGGCCGAACTTATCAAAGATGATACGCTGGTCTTCCTTGGAGATGCCGATACCGTTATCGTGGACCTTCAAAAGTACGTATTTGTCGCTGTTCTGGGTGGTGATGCTTATGCTGACCGTGTCCTTGGAATACTTGATGGCATTGTCGACGAGGTTGGAGATGGCCTCTGTGAGATATTGCTCATCAGCGAGGACATGATGCACCAGCAAATCTACGATGAAATCGATGTTTTTGTCCGTTTTCGCCTTCGCCTTCTCCACGATATCATCGATGATGGGTTCCAGGTTCACGTCCTGCTTGTTCAAGATGAGTTTCTTGTTTTCAAGTTTCGAGATAGTGAGCAGTTTGTTGACGAGTGCCAGCAGGTGCTCCGCCTCACTCTCGATGATGGAGTAGTATTTCTCCTTGATCTGTGGCTTGTCGTCCACCTTGCCGCTATGCAGGAAGCGGGCTCCCATGATGATGCTCGACAGAGGCGACTTCATGTCGTGCACCATTGCATAGGAGAAGTCGTTACGAAGGTCTGCCATCATCTTCTGCTCGTCGAGGTAGCGCAGAAGTCTCAGCAAGATGGCTCCGAAGAGTATCAGGATGATGGCACTGGCAGCAAACAGCGGGCTGAGCCTTCTGGCAAGCGTCGGATAGGGATTATTAAGCGCAAGCCTGATGCCCCGCGACTGGTCACGACGGGTACTGAATACCCGGGTCTTCAGCGATGCCGATGAAGACTGGGCGTTGTTCTGGCGGAGGATATGGCCGTCGGCGTCGACCTCCATCAGGGTAAAATTCCGGTCGAGACTTACCACGCTGAGCAGGGAGTCGACATACTGCGCCAACGTATCGAGCGACACTTCGGAGTGATAACGCCGACTGAGCACATCGTTCATACCCTCTACCGACGATTCCAGTGAGAGGTCACCGCGCAGATGGGGCAGGCTGAGGGTGTCGCCCACAGACACGACCTCCGCCCGCTGGTAACTCTCGTAGAACATGCCCCACGTCAGTTGGTTGCCCGCTCTCTCAGAGATGTCACGAACGGCCGAGCGGTAGGTCATCCACATATAGAGACCCAACAGCAGCATCACTGCCACCATCGCCGCTACAGACACATATTTGTATTTACTCTTCTGCATTCCTGCCTGCAAAGGTAGTGCAAAATTTCATTTTAGCGAAGAGAAAGCGAATATATTTGCTTTCTTGAGCGTGAGAAATTTATCCAAATCAGACGAATCTCCAAATTTATTGAGGAAATTCATATACCAGATATTGCGCATTGTGCTCAACAGGATAGTTCGTCAGGCGCCCCGAACGGGTTACAAACGACAGTATTCCATTATAGATGCCATTGCCGAATGTGTATTGACCACTGTAGATGTTGATATAGTGAACACGACGGGCATCATAGTCCAGAAGCCGCTCTACGTTGACGACGGGCATACCGTCTATGAACACCATTGTAGGCCATGAACTGTCGTAGGAGCCCTGCTCTTTACGGACCATCAACTGTAGTACGTCATTCACTTTCCTGGTCGTCACACAATTCACATACTCAAGCAGCACCTCCTTGACCGTAAAGAACTGACGGTACTCGTCGAGATTATAGGTCAGGTCAGGTCTGGTACCCAGAATCGTTTCGTCATAGTCCAACGGCACGCCTTCCACGGCGGTGTCGTCAGCATCATCTCCGATCTTTATTTCACGTTTGGCTGGTGCGATAGCCATCTGATGCCGCTGCATGTCGATAGAACGGGCTTCCACCTCACTGCGATTATAATGGAACACCAGATGCGGCAGGCGCTTCGGAATCAAGTTCGCAAAAGGACTGATCAACTCGATAGGCAGGCTCACGCCTGTTGTCGACACAGCAGAGAGCACCAGCGGCCGCTTGCCCTGGATGCCATAGGTGCAGAAGACCGCGATAGAGTCGTTCATCATCCTACCCTCGAAATAATGGATCTGCTTCCCAATGATTGCCAAGGAAGGACGGATCTGGTTGCCGCTGAATGTGTTACCGTCACAGACATTCCTGACACGTGTCCTGATGACGTGGCCTTCCGTCTCACGTACACTGGTGGCCTTCACGACCTGCTCAAGGGGGAACGGGTCGGAGGACAGATAACTCAACGAGTCGGGATGGGCGATTTTCACCCATTCGATATCGTCGTCCTCATGCTTGTGAAGAGGATTGACAACGGCGACCAGTTGACGGGACACTTGGGCTTTGTCACGAGTGTAAGCCGACAGTACATAGTACCCGCTGTGGAGGTTGGAAGACAGTTCGATCATGCCCGTTCCCTTCCCTTCCTGAAGGCCAATCACGACGCCTGCCGCCATACCGTACGTATCACACAGTTCCGCATATGCTATCACGGCATCAGCCGTGACGCTGACTTTCATCGCCTCACCTGCAAGATACCAGGTGCGGTCTGTCTTTACATCTATAGCAAAGGTGCATTGGGCAAGCACCATTGCAACTATCATTGACAATAATCTCCTTTTCATCTTAGTAACTTACATTTCCTTCCAATGACCAGAAATCAGGTTCTTCAATATATGCCCCTTTAGATCTCACGTCGAGTTGCCAGTCGAAGGCCCATGCCGTTTTCAACGAGCCAAACGAGATCCTGTTGTCTTCCCATTCGCAGAGGAACATGCCTTTGTCCACCTGCAGGGCGCAATCATCTTCGGTGCAATTATCGAGCCACAAACGGGAGTCTTCTCTCTGAGGGATTTGGATAGACAATTCTTTGGCGTCGAGGAAGAACCTGTATTCACTGGTATTCAATGAGCATCCTACGAAGCCTATCACATGCTTGTCTGACGTGAGACAGTGGATATTAGTAGGCAGGGCAGACGGCTGGGGAGTAAACAGGCCTCCCATCTCCGAACCAGCCTGGCGACGGGCCATCTCGTACTCGTACTCTGCCTTGGAGATGGCACGCTGGTGCACCAGACCGCTATACCTGTAATAGATACGCTCATTGCTGCAGTCTATGTCGTACATCTTGAGGCGACGGATATGCTGGTCTTTGTAACTGCTGCTGGCACCCACCATGATCGTCGGGGCTGTCGCATCCTTCCATCCTATATGAGGAAAGAGGTTCGCTTGATAGACACGCTTCATGGCCTCTTTGTCGAAATACATGTTGGTCGTGTAGTCGGAATGTACCTCCCAGGTCTCATCGCAGGTCCACGAATAATAGTTCGCCCTGTCAGGCTCAAAGGGATCGGCTGGCGTGACAAGCACGTCGACACGATTCTTCAGGGAGTCACGGACACCCGTCACCTCGACAACCTTCTCTGTAGGCATCGGTCTCTGAGGCTCTGACTCATAGACCTCGCCGTCGCTCTCGATATGCAGATAGTACTCCACGTCAGGAGAGAGCACGCCGACCTGGCAGACATACTGGCCATAGACCCCCTGCGCCAGATACTCAGAACCGTCGCTCCCCCTGACAGAGACATGGGCTCCCACGACCTTTTGCAACTCGTCGGAAGAGTTCAGAGCCTGAGTACGCGACAGGACAAACGTGTTGACCCTGGAAGAACATATAGCGCCCTCCACAACGAGCAAGTCAGAATCATCTGCAGGAATGTCTGCCTCAAACTCCTCTATACAGCCCGACAGTGTACTCATGCCCACCATGAGACAAAGCACAATATATAGCGATCTCATCTGTTTCATCATATCCTAATTGAATCGTATATTAAGTGAGACGTACGGAATGGCCGTGCCAAACACAGACAACTTATACCCCTTGATTTCCTCTCCCTCGGTGACATAATAGACATTATAGGCATTCTTGCGGGCAAGGGCATTATAGACGCCAATAGAGAACGATGTGTGGAGGAAGGATGTCAACTTATGGGTCGGCTCGATATTGAACGCAAGGTCCAGTCGCATATAGTCCGGAATACGATAGGTGTTGCGGTCTGTATAGTAGGGCATGTATTTCTGGTTGTACGAGTCGTAGTATTTGCCGGCAGGCAGTGTCGTCGGACGGCCCGTAGCGTAGTTGAAGTTGCTTGAGAAACTGTACCTCTCCGTAAACTTCAGGTTGAGTACGGCCTTCACCTCATGCGGTCTGTCATACTCTGAAGGGTACCACTCGCCATTGTTCAGAGGCACTGCCACCCGCTCGTCGTCCTGACGGAGTTGAGAGCGCGAGTAGGTGTAACTCACCCAGCCGTTCAGCGTTCCCACAGGCTTCTTCACCTGAAGTTCCACGCCGTATGCCCGTCCCTTCGTCGAGATCACGTCTGTCTCCAGATGATGGTTCATCAGCAGCACCGCCGAACTGCGATAGTTGAGGTAGTCGCCGATATGCTTGTAATACACCTCTGCCGAGAACTCATACTTCTTGCCTGCCGTCTCATGATAGATACCTGCCGCCGCCTGCCAGCCGTTCTGGGGCTTGATATTGAGGTCGGAGAGTTTCCAGATGTCTGTAGGCGACATGATCGACGTGTTCGACACCTTATGGATATACTGGTGCATCGTGTTGAAGCCCGCCTTCAGCGAGAGGTTCTCCATCAGCGCATAGCGGGCCGACAGGCGGATCTCCGGGGCATGATAGGTCTTGATGATACCCGTCTCACGGCGAGTCTCCAACAACGTCTCCTCTGTCGGGAGTTCGCCGTCATGATAAAAGTTCACGTCACGCGGACCCAGCGCATTGAACATCGAATAGCGCAATCCGGCCGACACAGACAGTTTCTCTGTGAGCGAGTGCTCATAGTCGATAAACGCAGCACTCTCCAGCGCCTTCTCCCGCTGTAACTGGTCTGTCGTGATGCACGACTCCTCGCCTATCGGCTCATACGTTCCGCCCTGCACGTTGTAGTGCTGTACAGAGAGACCGTACGAGAGCACCTGCTTCTCTGACAATCGCTGACGGATATGCAGTTTGCCCCATATCTGGTCGATGCCGAAACTCAGCCTGGCGGCCATAGAGGGCGTGTTCCTGTCCTCATTGAAATAGTCGTAGTGGTCCAGTCCTGCAGAGGCCGTGAGCGTCACCCTTTCATTCAGCAGCGAGCGCCACTCGGCAGAGAAGTTGCGGTTCTCGTAGCCATACTTGTCCTGCGAACTGAACGAGAACTTATCATGACTCCAATAACCATATATCTTGAGGCGGTGCAGGCTGTTGAGTTTCCAGGTCAGCACGCCGCTGAAGTCATAGAAGTTGGCCGAGCCGTTCTTGTAGCCGCTGTCCTCAGGCAACTGCTTGAGCATCCAGTCGCTGTACGTCGTGCGGCCATTCAGCAAGAGCGACACATGATCCTTCACGATAGGCACCTCGACATTCGCCTTGCTGGTCAATGCGCCGATACTGGCCGAACCCGTCAGTTTCTGCATGTTGGCCTCCTTCGAGGTCACCTTCAGCACACTGCTGATCCTGCCGCCATACTCCACGGGAATGCTCGACTTGAACAGTTCCACATCCTCTACCGCATCAGAATTGAACGACGTGAACAGTCCGAACAGATGCGAGGGATTATACACCGTTCCGCCATTAAACAATATCAGGTTCTGGTCTGTCGCCCCGCCTCGCACATTGTATCCGCTCGAAGCCTCGCCGACGGTAGTGACACCAGGCAGCGTGAGCACCACCTTCATGATATCCGACTCGCCAAAGGCCGACGGGATGTTCTTCAGCAACTGGGGCTTGAACTTCTCAGACCCCATCGTCGTGCTCCTCACCGCCGACTGGCGACCACCCACGACGACGATCTCCGCCAGTTCCTGGTCGTCGGCAACGCTCGCCCTGGCCTTCTGCACCCCTGGCACGATATAGACCTTTGTCTTTGCTGAACCTGTTGTCGAAAGCGTGTCGCTGTCAAGAACGGGAATGCCGGCGATGAGGGAGTCCTTGGGATAGTTTACAGTTGACAGTTTACGGTTTACAGTTGATTTGCTGGCAAGCCCTTCTTCCGCCGCAGAGTAATCATCTGTAAACCGTAAACTGTCAACTGTAAACAACTTTGCTCCGGAAACACCCTCCACCACCTTCACAAGACTCTGCTCCCGCTCCTTCTTTGAGAACGAAAGATGTCGCTGCTTCGCCATCTGCTTGATCTGGCCTTTCTGTTCAGGGAATATCCTGGCCACGTCCCTGGCATTCTTCACATGGTGGATGGCGCCGTCGGCAGTCTGCAGCGAGTAGTACTCGTTCGTACTGAGGACCTTCACATATTTCTTCCCTCCGAAAGAGTTCTCGCCGCCGTATACCTTCCACACGCTATGATAAAGGCGGACCCCGTTCCCGCTTCCGTCGCAGAGCAGGGCCGCAAACCGTGAGCCGTCCTCAGGATCGTGCACATATCTGCGGCCATCCATCTCAAACCAGTCTATGCAGGCCTGCTCTGGCAGACAAAACACACCCTTGACGGGAGTGAGCACCGCCACCCGCTGCTCCAACTGGTCAAAGCGCAATTGCACCTCATCATATACCACCCCATGATAACAGATGCGGCCCTGATACACATTCGTATTGCCTTTATAATAGGGGATATCATGCCACAACGACACCTGGTACTGAGGCTCTATCGGCCCCACATACAGTCGGGCATAGTCAGAAGCAGAGCGGAAGTACTCCTGAGCCCCAGCATACTGTACGACTGCCATCATACAGACTAATGCAAACAAAATCTTTTTCACGTTCTCTAGTTTGAATGCAAAATTATACCTTTTTCTATATATAAAATGGTGAGACGCAGGAAAACTTGCATGAAACCGGAATTATTTAACAAAGTTTGGCTTTTACATGAGAGGTGGCAACTACAAAATCTTACAATCTTACAATTCGCACTTTTATTTGTCTGCAAAAGCACGAATAATATCGCCCGCTTCCTGAAAAACATCTGGAGGCGGGCGATTCTAATTCTAACAATCAATAAATCTCGTTTTCCTACGATTGTCCTTAGGTCTGACGGCGAAGTGAACCCAATAGCGCCCGCTTCGATTCCGCTCTATCAGCAGTTCGTCATAGTCCTGCGCGGTGTCATGAGTGTCAAGTGTCATAAGTGTCATTAAGGATTTTAAAAGGGCATATTTAATTCATAATATAATATATAAATATATTTATATATTATATTATGAGTAATTTTGGGAAATCAAAAACGCTTAATGACACTTGACACTCATGACACTCATGACACTCATGACACATTACCCCAATATTTTTGTCAAGTTCTTTTGGTAAGTATCTAATATAGAGCAAATTAGCGTAATTGCCCTTATTTTAGAGGATAAAGGCTTGCATAATTCAAACTAATTTTGTAACTTTGCAGTCAAATAATTTATCTTAAAATAAAACAAATTAGCCAATGACACAGAACAATTTCTTAATTCGCACGTACGGCAAGTCGGAGTTCGCCTTGCTGATGTTTCCGACGATTGATGATCCGAAGGTGGCGCAGGCCAAACTGCTGCGCTGGATCAAGAAGGACAGACAGTTTCACCAGAGTCTCGTGGGGATGGGTTTCTCGTCACACGACAAGGACTATAGCCCGGATCAGGTGAGGGCGATGGTGGATAAGTTCGGCGCGCCGGGGGAGTATGAGGTTTGAGGTTTGAGGTTTGAGATTTGAGGTTTTGTTTTCGAGGAGTGAGGAGTGAGGAGTGTGGAGTGAGATTACTCTGGTGGCGGAGGGAGGTAACTTCTTCCCCTCCTGAGTTAGGAGGGGTTAGGGGTGGTCTGAACAAGGGCCAATGCAATATCTGTGGGCAGTTATAGCGCCTCTTCAGACCACCCACGGGCTCCCCTCCTAACTCAGGAGGGGAAGAGGTTACTAAAGGACGGCTGTTAAGGGCGTAAAGGATGCCTGGAATGGGTGTAAAGGATAGGGGCTTATATAGATAAAGTCCTATCCCTTATAAGGTCAGGAGGTATCGGTAACGGAGTAAAGTGGCAGGGTTTACGGAGTCAAGTGGCAGGGGCTAATGTGAGATTAGGATTAGTTTGGATTAAAATGGATGAATTGGGATGAGTTAAGATGAATTGGGATGAAGTGGGTCGGAGGAATGTGGTAATTTTGCACTGACAATGAGATGATCAGTGCGATTGTGATTTGCGGCTCAGCATTGGCCAAGCGAGCTTGCCACACTGCATTCGCCTTGCATCACAATTGTCAGACGGAAAGGGACAGAAACCGAGGGAGAGGAATGAAAAAGCGCGCGTTCTTGCGTCCCTCCGGTAGCAAGCGGCAAAGCCGAGCGCAGACCACCCCGCCCTAACGGGCACCCCTCCTGACTCAGGAGGGGAAGAGGTTACTCTAAGGGCAGAGTCATTCGTGTGATTCGTGAGATTCGTGTTCAAGAAAAACAATCAATTCGTTATAGGATTTGCTGACTAACAAAGAGGGCTGACAGCATCCCTGTCAGCCCTCTTTTTGGATTTCATATCAAACTAACTCATCTTACTACAATCTTCACACCGTTGTGGATATATACACCCTTTCTGGTTGGCTTTCCGCTGAGGCGGCGGCCGTCGATCGTGTACCAGTTGTCTCCGTTGTTCGTCAGGCGCTGGACGGCGGTCAGTCGCTGCGTATCGATAGCCGTCGGGTTGACGGCCTCGCTGATCCACTCATAGTTGCCGACGAAATTACCGGTGAGGCTTTCCGCGAAAAAGACGATGGCAACAGCCATGTGGTCACCATCAAGGCCGAAGGTGTCGTTGATGCGGTAGATGTTGTCTAACCCGTCCGGATGGGCGTTGTGGAAGGCCTCGTAATTACCGAAGGGTACTACCATGTCGCCGCGTGAGTGATAGAACTGTATGCGGTGCTGTGGCTCCCAGCCTGTGACGACAGAGTTGTCGGCCAGGGCGCGGTGCAGGGCCTGCTGGGCAGTGGCCGGCTCAGCCGGCACGGTGGCCATGCTGTCGGCATTGTTCAGGTAGGCAAAGGTGGCTGGTGTGAACATCTTGTCCAGATGGCCCGCCACCTTGCCCTCTCTGGGCGAGGAGAACATCTCTGCCATCTGCTCCGGGGAATAGTAGCGGCCGAGGGTGTCTAAGCCTTCCTGCAGTTGGTCGTACCACAGCCCGGACATCTCGCTCGTGGTGTATTGCTTGCTGTCGATCCAACTGAGCACGCCCGTGTCGAGCAGTTGCTGCGACAGGAAATCCTCGATGCGGTATTTGGCCATTGCGGGATGGGTGGCGCACATGCCCTTGATGATGAGGGGCACGACCACGGGATAGGTGCTGATGCCCTTGCGGTGGTCGGTCTCCACGCCGTAACTGGTACCGTCGTCAGAGAAATAGTAGCGCATGGTCTCTATGAGGTCGTAGGGGCCGTCGCCGCAGATGCTGCCATAGAAGTGCAGGTCATCGGCCAGTCCCTTCTCCTCGATGAGGCGCTGGAAGGCCAGCGTGACCGCTCCGCCCTGTGAATAGCCGAGGCCAAACATGCGCCAGTCGCTCTTGATGGGCAGCAGCGGGTCGTCGGCCGATTTCTCTGCCGCCTGCTTGCGGTAGAGGTCGAGTCCGTAGTTGACGGCGTCGAGCACCTGCTGTGCCGTCAGCCGCTGCGAGAGGTAGGGATGCGGCAAGTCCTTCGTGATGCCATAGCCTTCATAGTCGGGCGCGATGATGATGCAGCGTCCCACATAGGCAGCGGTCTGGTCGCCCGCGAGTTCTTGATAGTTACGTCTCGGCAGTGTCTGCAGCATGATCTGCTCCTTAGAGAATCCCTGCGTGGTGGGCCGCTCTTCGTCGGAGCCGATGGTGGCGTGGCTGTAGACATGGACCGTCTCGATGCTGTCGGTCTCCTGACGGTCGTCGGTAGGTGTCCAGGCAATCAGGGCCGATGAGAGCACGATGCGCTCGCCGGCGGTGTTCACGGTCGGATAGTTGAAGGCATACGCTGTGCTGGTGCCAGGAGTAAACAGCCTCGTCAGCCGTTCGGATGGTTCTGCCTGCTGAGCCCATGTCTTGGCGGGTACAACTGCCGCCAGACAGGACATCATGATGACAGCCTGCATCCATAATGGTAGTGCTCTTTTCATAAATCTAATTTATTTTTATTTAATGATGTTGAGATTTGTCTTAATAACTTCTTGCGATGATGACGCGGGCCTTGGAGGGCTTGCCGCTGACCATGTCGACACCAGGTGTCTGCTCTACGCCGAAGGGCACGCAGCGGATGGTGGCCTGCGTCTCTTCCTTGATCTGTGCCTCGGTCTCGGCAGTGCCGTCCCAGTGGCAGAGGAAGAAGCCGCCGTCCTTCACACGCTCCTTGAACTCGTCGTAGTTGTCGCATTCGTAGATATGGGCGTCGCGGAAGGTCTTGGCCTTCTGGAAGATGTTCTTCTGGATGTCCTCGAGCAAATCCTCGACATACTGGGCAATGCCCTCGATGCTGCGGGTCTCCTTCTCGAGTGTGTCTCGGCGCATCACTTCGATGGTGCCGTTCTCCAGGTCGCGGGCACCGAGAACCAGGCGTACGGGCACACCCTTCAGTTCATAGTCGGCAAACTTGAAGCCGGGACGCTTGTTGTCGGCATCGTCGAACTTCACGGTGATACCCTTTGAGCGCAGTTCCTCGATGATGGGCTGCACTTCCTTGTTCACCTGCTCCATCTGCTCGGGCTTGGTGGCGATGGGGATGATGACCACCTGGATGGGAGCCAGACGCGGAGGCAGTACGAGGCCGTTATCGTCGGAGTGGGTCATAATGAGGGCGCCGATCAGTCGGGTAGAGACACCCCATGACGTAGCCCACACGTATTCGGGCTTGTTCTCCTTGTTCAGATACTGCACCTCGAAGGCCTTGGCGAAGTTCTGTCCGAGGAAGTGTGAGGTTCCCGACTGCAGGGCCTTGCCGTCCTGCATCATGGCCTCGATGGTATAGGTGTCGAGGGCTCCGGCGAAGCGCTCGGTCTCGCTCTTCACACCCTGAACGACGGGCACGGCCATCCACTCTTCGGCGAACTTGGCATAGACCTTCAGCATCTTCTGTGCCTCCTCTTCGGCCTCCTCACGGGTGGCGTGGGCTGTGTGGCCCTCCTGCCAGAGGAACTCCGAGGTGCGGAGGAAGGGACGGGTGCGCATCTCCCAGCGCATCACGTTACACCACTGGTTGCACATCAGGGGCAGGTCGCGCCAGGAGTGGATCCAGTTCTTATAGGTGTTCCAGATGATGGTCTCTGAGGTGGGGCGCACGATGAGTTCCTCTTCGAGTCTGGCAGCGGGATCGACCTCTACGCCGCTCTTGTCCTCCTTGGCACGCAGGCGGTAGTGGGTCACTACGGCACACTCCTTGGCGAATCCCTCTACATGCTCGGCCTCACGGCTGAGGAACGACTTCGGGATGAGCAGGGGGAAATAGGCGTTCTGGGCGCCCGTCTCCTTGAACATCTTATCCAGTTGCTGCTGCATCTTCTCCCAGATGGCATAGCCGTAGGGCTTGATGACCATACAACCGCGCACGGCACTCTGTTCTGCGAGGTCGGCCTTGACCACCAGATCGTTAAACCACTGGCTGTAATTATCAGCCCTCTTCGTTAAATCTTTTAATTCTTTTGCCATTATTTTGTCTTTATTGAAATTTGAGTGCAAAATTACATAAATTTTTAGACATAAGAACATAACAACATATAATTTTTTGTTTCTTTTGTTCTTTTGTCTGAAAATAATTATTAACTTTGCAGCAGAAATCAACGTTTAACAACTAAATTAAGAAGATTATGAAAGGTTTAAAATCAATTGCCATCGCCTTGTGCGCAGCACTGGTGGTGAGTTGTGGAATGAGTAACACGGGTAAGGGCGCGCTGATTGGTGCCGGTGGCGGTGCTGGTCTGGGAGCCATTATCGGAGCCATTGCCGGTAACACGGCTGTCGGTGCTGTCATCGGTGGTGCCGTAGGTGCTGGCGCAGGTGCCATCATCGGTAAGAAGATGGACAAGGCCAAGAAGGAGGCCGAGGCTGTGCAGAACGCCCAGGTAGAGGCTGTGACTGACGCTAATGGTCTGGAGGCCGTCAAGGTGACCTTCGACTCTGGTATCCTCTTCGCCACTGGTAGTTCTACACTGAGCAGCACGGCCCAGTCGTCGCTCTTCCAGTTCGCCAATGTGCTGAAGAACAATGCCGACTGCGATGTGGCCGTACAGGGCTATACCGACAATGCCGGCTGGAAGAACAGCACAGCCGCCCAGAGCCAGCAGAAGAACCTCGAACTCTCTCAGCAGCGTGCCCAGAGCGTGACGAACTACCTGCTCTCTCAGGGTGTGAGCACCACGCAGATCCGCAGCACGATGGGTTATGGCGAGGCTAACCCTGTGGCCGACAACGCTACCGCTGCCGGCAAGGCCCAGAACCGCCGTGTGGAGGTCTACATGTACGCTTCTCAGAAGATGATCCAGGAGGCTCAGCAGCAGGCTCAGTAAAAGGTGAAAAGGTAGAAAGGTGAAAAAGTGAATCCTTTCAAACTTATCAAGAAAACTCTGAAATGGATAGTGGTGGCATTCTTTGCTTCCACTATTCTTTCTGTAGTGGTGTACAGATTCCTGCCAGTATGGGTGACACCGTTGATGGTCATCCGGTGCTGTCAGCAGGTCTCCGAAGGTAGGAACCTGAAACTCTCCCACGACTGGGAGCCACTGGAGAATATTTCCCCCTCGTTACCTGTGGCCGTCATTGCCAGCGAGGATGCCCGTTTCATGGAGCATCACGGTTTTGACTATGAGGCCATCGAGCATGCCGCCAAGCGGAATCGTGAGCATCCGGAGAAGCGGAAACTGGGTGCCTCGACCATCTCTCAGCAGACGGCTAAGAATGTGTTTCTCTGGCCAGGCCGCTCCTGGACCCGTAAAGGTTTTGAGGTGTATTTCACCACCCTTATCGAACTCCTCTGGTCGAAGCAGCGCATCATGGAAGTGTATCTGAATTCGATAGAGATGGGCGAGGGTATCTATGGTGCTCAGGCCGTCGCAGAGGAGCATTTCGGCAAGGATGCTAAGGATCTCAGCAGGGCCCAGTGTGCGCTGATTGCCGCCACACTCCCCAATCCCCGCAAGTTCTCCAGCAAGTCGCCATCATCTTATATGCTGAAACGGCAGGCCCGCATCTTGAAAGAGATGCACTACGTCAAGTCGTTCCCCCTAAGATCGGAAAAGTAAAACAACTTGTTTTGGTGTCTTAGAAGGCATCCCTTACATTCGTGGAAGGCATCTTTTACAGACCAAAACAAGTTGTTTTACTTTTGTACTTGGCTATTCCCTTGAAAATTGTCCTTATCCTGCAGCCTCGAACTCCTCGAGGAAGCGGGTATCATTCTCCGAGAACATGCGGAGGTCTGAGACGCGATACTTCAGGTTGGTGATACGCTCGACACCCATGCCGAAGGCATAGCCGCTGTACTCCTTGGAGTCGATGCCGCAGAGTTCCAGCACATTAGGATCGACCATGCCGCAGCCGAGGATCTCCACCCATCCGGTGTGTTTGCAGAATCCGCAGCCCTCGCCGCCACAGATGAAGCAGGAGATGTCCATCTCTGCACTGGGTTCTGTGAAGGGGAAGTAGGAGGGACGCAGGCGGATCTTCGTGTCGGCACCGAACATCTCACGGGCAAATGACAGCAGCACCTGCTTCAGGTCGGTGAACGACACGTTCTTGTCGATATAGAGTCCTTCCACCTGATGGAAGAAGCAGTGTGCGCGGGCTGTGATGGCCTCGTTACGATAGACGCGGCCTGGGCAGATCACTCGGATGGGAGCCGTGAGTTTACCGTCCTCAGTGTGCATGTGCTCCATCACTCGGGCCTGAACGGATGAGGTGTGGGAGCGGAGCAGGATGTTCTTCGTGACATCATTCGGATGCTGAGAGACGAAGAAGGTGTCCTGCATATCACGGGCAGGATGGTCGGCAGCGAAGTTCATCTTCGTAAACACGTGGAGGTCGTCTTCCACCTCAGGACCGTCAGCCAGGACGAATCCCATACGGGAGAAGATGTCTATGATCTCGTTGGTGACGATGGTCAGCGGATGGCGGGTACCCAGTTTAATGGGGTAGGGTGTACGTGTCAGGTCGATGGCCTCATCAGAGGTGTCATGTGTCTCGCACTCTTCGCGCAGTTGGTTGATACGCTCCGTAGCCATCGTCTTCAGTTCGTTGATCTTCATGCCGACGGTCTTCTTCTGGTCGGCAGCCACTTCACGGAAGTCGTTCATCAGAGCCGTGATCTCACCTTTCTTGCTGAGGTACTTCAGGCGTAACTGCTCCACCTCCTCCGCATTTTTCGCACTCAGTTCCTGCACTTCTTTGAGCAGGTCGTCTATCTTGTCAAGGATACCCATAGAATTTACTATTTGACGATTTTAACTATATATTTCTTTGAAATTTGCGTGCAAAGGTACGAATAAGCGAGCGAAAAACCAAACCAAAACAAAAAAAATATCCTTTCTTGTGTATTTATATCTAAAATAATGTGTAATTTTGCAGAAAAATTAGAGAGAATCGTTGAAAACGAAGTTAAAAAGGGAATGAAAAAGTTTCTTTGGCCGACGCTGGTATGTATTCTGCTGACGTTTTCATGCACCGGAAAGAGAACGAACACAGATCAGGAAGAGCCTGCAGACACGGTGGCCGACTCCTCGCTGGTTGTGATTGAAGATACGCTGGAGCAGTTGATTACTGAGACACCGATGCCCAGGGCAGCCGATGCCTATTTTGATGACTTTGTCTTCAACTTCGCAGCCAACAAGCGCCTGCAGTTCGAGCGCATCATCTTCCCCCTGCGAGTGACCACTGTTGATGGCAAGACGACGATGACCGAGAAGTCGCAATGGCAGATGGAGCATCTGTTCATGCGGCAGGGCTACTACACCTTGCTCTTTGACGACGACGAGCAGATGTCGCACATGAAGGACACCGCCATCACGGAGGCTGTCGTGGAGAAGATTGTCCTAAAGAAGAATAAGGTGAAGAACTATTTCTTCCACCGTGTACGCGGTGCCTGGATGATGTACGAGATACGGGAGACTTCCATAGAGGAGAACGCCAACAGTTCGTTCCTATCATTCTACAAGCGCTTTACCTCAGACAGCATCTTCCAGGTGGAGAGTATCAACGAGACGGTTCAGTTCACTGGTCCAGACCCAGACGACGACTTCGCCGTGATGGAGGGTGTCATCACCCCAGATACCTGGGAGGCCTTTGCGCCGCAGTTGCCTGGCAAGGTGCTCTATAATATCGTCTACGGTAAGCCTGAGGCAGAAGGCAACAAGAAAATCTTCCTGATGCGAGGCGTGGCCAACGGCCTGGAGTTGGAACTGCGATTCAAGAAGGTCGGCGGCAAATGGCTGCTGACGAAAATGACGACGTAGATCTCATTGGACATTGAAGATTGAAGATTGAAAATTGAAGATTGAACATTGAAAGACGAGAGGAACTATAGTCTGAAAGAGCACAATACATTTGGCATCGACGCCAAGTGCAGACGTTTCATAGAGTTCGAGGATGATGAGGAGGCCTTCGAGGTGGCTGCGATCCTGAGGAAGTCGGCTCTACCTTATATTATAATAGGTGGAGGCAGCAATCTGCTGCTGACGAGAGACTTTGACGGCATCGTGGTTCGTTCTGGTGTCAAGGGCCATTACTTCGAAGAAGATTTCACCTGTGAACGGATGACCTGTGGCAGCGGAGAGGTGTGGGACGATATGGTGGCCACCAGTCTGCAGGCAGGGTACTATGGTATGGAGAACCTCTCGCTGATACCTGGTGACGTAGGCGCCAGTGCCGTGCAGAACATCGGGGCCTATGGCGTTGAAGCCAAGGACCTGATACTCTGTGTCTGGATGGTGGAGATAGCCACGGGAAAGCCTTGGATGATCGGCAATGAGGATTGTGAATACGGCTACAGACAGAGCCGTTTCAAGAAAGACTGGAAGAACCGTTTCCTCATCACGAGGGTGACATACGGCCTCTCAAGAACCTTCCGTCCCAATCTCGATTACGGCAATATCCGTCAGGAACTGGAGCGCAGAGGTATCACCGAGCCCACAGCCCAGCAACTGCGAGACATCATCATAGAGATCAGAAACGCCAAACTGCCCGACCCTCAGATCGAGGGTAATGCCGGTAGTTTCTTCATGAATCCCGTCGTCACCCGCCAGAAGTATGAGAAACTTGCGGCCCGGTATCCGCAGATGCCTCACTATAAGGTGGACTATCGACATGAGAAGATTCCCGCAGGCTGGATGATCGAACAGTGTGGCTGGAAGGGAAAGAGTCTTGGTCGTGCGGGTGTTCATGACAAGCAGGCATTGGTGCTCGTGAATCGTGGTGGTGCGACGGGGGCAGAGATTGTTGCCCTCAGTGATGCCATCCGCCAGGATGTGAAGGCCAAGTTTGACATTGATATCCACCCTGAAGTGAATATTATATGAAACTGACATTCTTAGGAACGGGAACATCATGCGGGGTGCCAGTCATTGGTTGCCAGTGTGAGGTGTGTCAGAGCCAGGACCCGCGAGACAAACGGACTCGTTGCTCAGCCCTTGTGGAGACAGACTCCACCCGTCTGCTCATAGACTGTGGCCCAGACTTCCGCCAGCAGATACTCCCGCAGCCTTTTCGTAAGATAGACGGCATCCTGATCACCCATTCCCACTACGACCACATGGGAGGCATGGATGACATCCGCCCGTATTGTCAGTTTGGCGAGATCAATGTCTACGCAGATCCCAAGGCCAAGGAGGCCATGCTCGAGATGTTGCCCTATTGCTTCGCAGAACATCGTTATCCAGGTGTGCCTGCCATCGGACTGCATGAGATCCTGCCGCATCACCCCCTGCATATCGGCGATCTTGACATCATGCCCATAGAGGTGATGCACGGCAAACTTCCTATCCTTGGCTATCGCATCGGACCGCTGACCTATATTACCGACATGAAATCTATCGAGGACACGGAGATGCCTTATCTCGACGGAACAGAACTCCTGGTGGTGAATGCTCTTCGCTTCACCAAACCCCATCATTCCCATCAGTTGGTGGATGATGCGGTGGTTTTCGCCAGGAGGGTAGGAGCCCGTAGGACGCTGCTGATCCACATGTGCCACGATATTGGTCTGCACGCACAGGTCAACCGAATACTTCCTGAGGGAATCGAGTTGGCTTATGATGGTCTTTGTGTGACTATTTAGTGTAAAAAAGTGTTTATTCGGCGGGTTTATAGTTAAAAAGTATTTAATGACAGCGTTTTTTTGCTATAAAACTTTGGAGGAAAGAAAAATCGACGTATCTTTGCAATGTGTTTTTCATAGTATTAGATTTAAGGTTAACAAAGGTTTGGGGTCGCAGCGGCGACCCATTTTTGTGTCCATACGTCTGAAAAACCTATGGGATTTAATGCTTTTTCTTCGATTTCTTGGTGCTCTTCCCAAACAGACTACCGTAGTTCTTCATCAGTTTCCTGACCAGCAGGAAGGCATCAATGGCTGTGATGCTGTTGGCGATCAGCCCCGAGATGTACTCACCCTTGGTACTTCCTTCGCGCTTGACGAAAGTCTGGTTCCACAAGGTACTGAACTTGGCATTGTCTTGTTGTATTTCAGATGCGAGTTCTTCCTTACGGAGTCTGATCTCTTCAAGTGTGTGATACTGTCGCGTTGATTTCTTGACGGGAAGCATGCCAGTGGGGGGGATTAGTTCATAAACAGACTGGCGAGAAACTTCACCAACGGTTTCTGAATCCAGTTCTTACGGAAGATAATAAACAGGAAGAATAAGAGCAGGTGCACGCCAGAGACAATGAGGAAGGCCTTGGCCATTCCGATCCATGTTGCCAGCCACCAGGCGATGGCAAAAGAGAGATACATCAGGACGGCGATGATGAACATGAAAAAGAGGATAGTCAAGGCGGTGGCCGTCAGCAGACGCACCACCTTGTCTATCACATCTAGTTTGACGTATTCCGACTGAAGCCCGAGATAGTGCTTGAGAACCTCTATCAGTTGGGCTATCGTCTCAACATTCTTGTCGCTGGACAGCATCAGGGAATTTTCGATTTACTGATTTTACAGATTTATTCTTCGTCAGTAACATCCTGGATGTCATCTACAAGGTCGACCACTTCCTTGCGGCTCAGTTTGATGTTGTGCTTCTTGAGAAAACCCTCTACGGCATCAGTGATTTTCACACGAGTGTCCTGTCCTTTCTCAGGGGCAACGAGAATGCCCAGAGCAGCGCCGGCGATGGCTCCACCGAGGAATGCGCTAAGATAACCTAAACTTTTCATACGCTTAATTAATTAAATAATGTATCAATAGATTTGTCAGTGCAAATATACAAAACTTTTCCTTTGTAAAGCAAAAAATGTGCATTTTTTTTCTAAAAAAGTTATGATTTGGCAGTTTTAACAAACTTTATGTGCCATTTTTATCCGCATTTGCGCGATATTTTGTAATTTCGCAGCAAATTTAGATTAATATTTAATTCATAACAAATAAAAACTAAAAATGAAGAAGTACACACTTATCTGCATCGGTTTATGTGCAGCAATGGCTTTTACAAGCTGTAAATCTAGTGAGAGTGCCTACAAGAAGGCTTATGAGAAGGCAAAGCAGTATGACACCCAGACCGCCCAGCAGGAAGCAGTTGCTCAGGAGGCTGTGGTTGCTCCTGTGGAGGCAAAGCCCGTCACCCAGGCTCAGGTCGTCGACAATCTTGACAACATTTCTGTCCGTCAGGAGAGCGTACAACTGATTCATGGCAATGGCCTGAATGCTTTCAGTGTGGTGGTGGGTTCGTTCGGCCTTCTCTCCAATGCTGAGAGCCTCTACCAGCGTCTGAAGGATGCAGGTTATGATGCACAAGTGGTGAAGAACGAGGACAAGAACATGTATCGTGTTGTCGCCTCTTCCTTTGCAGAGAAATCCTCTGCTGTCTCCAGCCGTGATCAGCTTCGCAACACTTATCCCGATGCATGGCTCCTCTATAACGCACGATAAGGAGCGTTGAAGTGAGGATATTATCCATCGATTACGGTAAGAAACGTACCGGTTTAGCAGTCACCGATCCTCTTCAGATTATAGCAGGAGGGTTGGCGACTGTTTCAACATCGGAACTTTTTGACTGGTTGCAGGCCTACAGGGCAAAAGAGCCGTTGGAGCGGATCATCATTGGTGAGCCCCGTCAGCCCAACGGACAGCCGAGTGAGAACCTGCAACGTGTGCAGCAGTTTGTGGCCCGATGGCGTAAGGCTGTGCCAGAAGTGCCTATAGAGTACTATGACGAGCGCTTTACTTCCGTGTTGGCTCATCAGGCCATGCTCGATGGCGGGCTCAAGAAGAAAGCCCGACGGGACAAGGCTCTTGTAGACGAGATCTCTGCAACCATCATCCTGGAGGATTATCTCCGCAGCCGCAAATAATTTTCAATTTTCAATTATCAATTTTCAATAAAAAAGTGATCTTACCTATTTATATTTATGGTCAGCCTGTGCTGCGAAAGGTGGCCGATGATATTACTGCCGATTATCCGCAGTTGAAGGAACTGATTGCCGATATGTGGGACACGCTGGCAGAATCTGAGGGCATCGGACTTGCTGCCCCTCAGATAGGCAAGGCTATCCGTCTGTCTGTCATTGACCTTGATGTGATTTCGGACGATCTTCCTGAATACAAAGGATTCAGACAGGTTTTTATCAACCCGCATATCATTGAGTACGATGAGTCGAATACAGACACGTCGGAGGAGGGTTGCCTGTCACTTCCTGCCATCCATGAGAAGGTGGTTCGTCCTACGCGTATTCATGTGGCATGGGACGATGAGAACTTCAACCACCATGATGAATGGATAGGGGGCTACCTTGCCCGCGTGATGCAGCATGAGTTTGACCATCTGGATGGGAAGATGTTTGTCGACCATATCTCTCCACTCCGTAAGCAACTTATAAAGAGCAAGTTACGCGCTTTGGCTCAAGGACGTTATCGCTGCGGTTACAAGACCAAACCTGTTAGACATTGAAGATTGAAAATTGAAGATTGAACATTAATGATGAGCAGGATACTAAAGAAGAAATGGATACTGTTGATCTTGTGCTTACAATGTTCAATATTCAATTTTAAGTCTTCAATTTGCTTTGCCCAGTTCAATACCGATCGTCTGGTGATGATCGGGCGTTCTGCCCTCTATTACGAGGACTACGTGCTGTCTATCCAGTACTTCAATCAGGCCATCAGCCAGAAGCCCTGGCTCTATGAGCCTTGGTTCTTCCGTGGGGTGGCCAAGTACTATCTCGACGATTATCGTGGTGCAGAGTCAGACTGCTCTGAGGCCATCGAGCGCAATCCCTATGTCACCAGTGCCTATGAGGTAAGGGCGCTCTGCCGGATCAATCAGAAGAAATATGCAGAGGCTGTCAGCGACTATGACCGTGCCTTGCGCTATGATCCTGAGAATCAGATCTACTGGTACAACCGAATCCTCTGTCTGGTCCAGAACAAGGATTACGACCATGCGATGGCTCAGATAGACTCGATGATCAGTCGCTGGTCCCATTATGCCAGAGCCTATTCCGTACAGGGTGAGGTCTATATGCTGCAGAAGGATACCGTGAATGCCATCAAGTCGCTCGACAAGAGTCTGGAGATAGACCCTTACGATGGCGGCATCTGGGCAGAGCGTGCCATTATCAGTCTGAGTCAGAAGAACTGGAAGGAGGGTGAGGAGTATCTCACGAAGAGTATCCGCCTGCTTCCCAGGCATGCCAGCAACTATATCAACCGTGCGATGGCCCGTTACAACCAGAATAACCTGCGTGGGGCTATGGCAGACTACGACACAGCCCTCGACATAGACCCCAACAACTTCCTCGGACACTATAACCGAGGTCTGCTCCGTGCCCAGGTGGGTGATGACAACCGCGGTATCGAAGACTTTGACTTCGTGCTGAAGTTAGAGCCCAACAACCTGATGGCACTTTTCAATCGTGCGTTGTTGCTGGAGCAGACGGGTAATCTGAGGGCAGCCATCCGAGACTATTCGAAGGTGATAGAAGACTTCCCCAACTTCTGGTTTGGACTGGAGCACAGAGCCTCCTGTTACCGTCGCCTGGGTAATACCCGTCAGGCTGAGGTCGATGAGTTCCGTATCCTGAAGGCCCAGATGGACAAGCGCTATGGCAAGCAGCCACGACTCTCCCAGAAGCAGATGCGCCGTCGTAGTGATGAGGATCTGGAGAAATACAACCAACTGGTTGTTGCCGATGAGGAAGAGTTGGAACATGAGTATAAGAGTGCCTATCGTGGCAGGGTTCAGAACCGCAAGGCAGAATTGTCGTTCCTGCCCATGTATGGCCTCACCTTTACCCGCCCTGAGGATGATATCAAGACAGAGATGCCATACGAGGAGACGGTTGAGTCCTATAATGCCTCATCCCATTCCCGTCGTGTCTATGTGTCGTGTGACCAGGCCAAGGTGGATGAGGACCGCATGCGTCAGACCTTTGTCTATATCGACTCCCTCAGTACAGCCATCGATGCCACCAGGAATACCCGTGATGTGAAGCCGCTGCTCTTCATGCGGGCCATTGCCTATAGTACGATTCAGAACTTCGACAATGCCATTGATGACCTGAGCATCTGCCTGCAGATCGACTCCACCATGACACTTGCCCGTTGGCAGAGGGCTGTCTGTCAGGGGAAGATCAACGAGTTCAATGCCTCCCAGGGCACCAACATCGACCTCCAGACAGCCAATGTGCTGGGCGACCTCTCAGAGGCCATCCAGAGTTCACCGCGCAACAAATACCTATATTATAACAGAGGCAATCTCTATGCCCAGCGTCAGGATTACCAGCGAGCCATCGACGACTACACCCAAGCCATCTCCCTCGAGGAGCATCTGGCAGAGGCCTATTTCAACCGCGGGCTCGCCCTTATCTACCTCAAGCGCGAGGCTGAGGGTATTGCCGACCTGAGCAAGGCGGGTGAGTTGGGCATCTATCAGGCCTACAGCATCATCAAGCAGAAGAGGGAAAAGTAAAAGAATAGTTAAAAAACAGCAAGGTGGCAGCAAATTCTTCACTTTTTGTAGTACCTTTGCAGGCAATTTCAAATTCAAACATATATTGTAGATATGATTAACATTACTTTCCCAGACGGATCTGTTCGCTCGTATGAGCAGGGCGTGACTGGTTTTCAGATTGCAGAGAGCATCTCTCCGGCTCTTGCACGCAGCGTTCTTTGCTGTGGAGTAAATGGTGAGACAGTAGAGTTGAACCGTCCTATCAATGAGGATGCGACGATAGCACTCTATAAGTGGGATGACGAGCAGGGCAAGCACACCTTCTGGCACACCTCAGCCCACCTTCTGGCAGAAGCGCTGCAGGAGTTGTATCCTGGCATTCAGTTCGGTTTCGGACCTGCCGTTGAGAATGGTTTCTTCTATGATGTGCTGCTGAAGGACGGCGAGAGCATTAAGGAGAGTGACTTCCCCAAGATTGAAGAGAAGATGAAGGAACTGGCTTCGAAGAAAGAGCCTGTGGTGCGTCGTGAGGTGCCCAAGGCAGAGGCTCTCAAGGAGTTTGCTGCCGATGGTCAGACCTACAAGTGCGAGCACATTGAGCAGGATCTCGAGGATGGTTCCATCACCACTTATACCCAAGGCCGTTTCACAGACCTCTGCCGTGGTCCGCACCTAGTGGATACTGGCGAGATCAAGGCCATCAAACTGACCTCCGTCGCAGGTGCCTTCTGGCGTGGTGATGCCACCCGTGAGCAGATGCAGCGTCTCTATGGCATCACCTTCCCCAAGAAGAAGATGCTCGACGAGTATCTCGTGATGCTGGAGGAGGCCAAGAAGCGTGACCATCGTAAGATTGGCAAGGAGATGGAACTCTTCATGTTCTCCGAGAAGGTAGGCAAGGGCCTTCCCATCTGGCTGCCGAAGGGTACAGACCTCCGTCTGCGTCTGCAGGACCATCTGCGTAAGGTGCAGAAGCGTTATGGCTATCAGGAGGTTATCACCCCGCATATCGGCGGCAAGAGCCTCTATGTCACCTCTGGCCACTATGCCCACTACGGACAGGACTCCTTCCGTCCCATCACGACCCCTGAGGAGGGCGAGGAGTATATGCTGAAACCCATGAACTGTCCTCACCACTGTGAGATCTTCGCCAACAAGCCCCGTTCCTATAAGGACCTGCCCCTGCGTATTGCTGAGTTCGGTACGGTCTACCGTTATGAGCAGAGTGGTGAGTTGCATGGTCTGACCCGTGTGCGCTCGTTCACTCAGGACGATGCCCACCTCTTCTGCCGTCCTGACCAGGTGAAGCAGGAGTTCCTCAACGTGATGGACATCATCGGTGTGGTGCTGACAGCCTTCGGTTTCAACTACGAGGCTCAGATCTCCCTGCGCGATCCCAACAACCACGAGAAGTATGTAGGCACCGACGAGGACTGGGCGCTGGCTGAGAAGGCCATTGTCGAGGCTTGCGAGGAGAAGGGCCTGCACGCCAAGGTAGAGACAGGCGAGGCTGCCTTCTATGGACCGAAACTCGACTTCATGATCAAGGATGCCATTGGCCGTCGCTGGCAGTTGGGTACCATCCAGGTGGACTACAACCTGCCCAAGCGCTTCCAGTTGGAATATACTGACGAGGACAATACGAAGAAGACGCCGGTGATGATCCACCGTGCACCCTTCGGTTCCCTGGAGCGTTTCTGTGCTGTGCTTATCGAGCACACCAGCGGTCACTTCCCCCTCTGGCTCACACCCGAGCAGGTGGCTATCCTGCCGCTGTCTGAGAAGTATAATGACTATGCCCAGGAGGTGTGCCGTCAGTTCAGCGAGGGTGGGGTGCGTGCCACCATCGACCTGCGTAATGAGAAACTGGGCCGTAAGATCCGTGACAACGAGTTGAAGCGCATTCCTTACATGGTCATCGTTGGTGAGAAGGAGGCTGCTGATGGTACCGTGGCTGTCCGTCCCCAGGGTGGTGGTGAGCAGAGCGTCAAGACCATCCAGGAGTTCATCGACGAGGTGAATGCCCAGGTCGCTGAAATGACCAAGGACTTTTGATAATGAAGAGTTTATAGTTTAAAGTTTATGGTTTATAGTTGATATGATTGGCGAGTAGTTAAATATTCTTAAAAGAGTATTCATCTATAAACTATAAACAATAAACTATAAACAAAATTTAGTAATTTTGCAGCCGATTTCTTAAAAAGGAGTGGATGAAGAATGACAATTTGAAGAATCAGTACCGCATCAATGAGCAGATACGAGTACGTGAAGTCCGCATAGTGGGTGACAATGGCAGCACCGTTGTTCCAACCCGCGATGCACTGAACATGGCCCGCGAGCAGGGTGTCGATCTGGTGGAGATCTCACCTAATGCCAACCCGCCGGTATGTCGTCTCATCGACTACTCCAAGTTCCTCTACCAGCAGAAGAAGCGCCAGAAGGAGATGAAGGCCAAGCAGGTGAAGGTAGAGGTGAAGGAAATCCGTTTCGGACCCCAGACCGATGAGCATGACTATCAGTTCAAACTCAAGCATGCCAAGGAGTTCCTTGAGGAGGGCAACAAGGTGCGTGCCTATGTGTTCTTCCGCGGACGCTCCATCCTGTTCAAGGAGCAGGGCGAAGTGCTGTTGCTGAGGTTTGCCAACGATCTGGAGGAAGTGGGAAAGGTTGAGTCCATGCCCTCGCTCGAAGGCAAGAAGATGTTCATCTACCTCGCCCCCAAGAAGGCCGGAACCAAGAAGCAGAGCCAGCAGGCCCGCGATCGTGAGGCTGCTGCTGAGGAAAAGCGGAAAGAGGACAAGGGGAAGGGTAGGGAGACTGCCAGCCTCGATGAGGCCAGTGCAGAGATGCCTGCCAACGGTGGACTCCTGGCCAACGCCAAGATCTCTGCCGATGCCCTCAAGAAACTGAAGGAAGCTGAAGAGGAATCATAAAGCTCAAATCTCAAATCTCAAACCTCAAAGCTCAAACCTCAAAGAAAAAAGAAGGTGGCGCGCCCGGTATATGCGTAGTCGCCGATTATTAATAACAATTTAAAATTTAAAAACAATGCCAAAAGTAAAGACAAACTCCGGTGCCAAGAAGAGATTCTCATTCACCGGTACAGGTAAGGTTAAGAGACGTCACGCTTACCACAGCCACATTCTCACGAAGAAGACCAAGAAGCAGAAGCGCAACTTGGTGGGAACAACACTCGTTGATGATTCCAACATGAAGCAGGTACGCGACCTGTTGTGTCTCCGTTAACCCTATTGTCGAACATTTAAAAGTAGAAAATTATGCCAAGATCAGTAAATCACGTTGCATCAAGAGCAAAGCGTAAGAGAATTTTGAAGCTTACCCGCGGCTACTTTGGAGCCCGCAAGAATGTTTGGACAGTAGCAAAGAACACCTGGGAGAAGGGTCTGACCTATGCCTATCGTGACCGCCGCAACAAGAAGCGCAATTTCCGCAGTCTGTGGATTCAGCGTATCAATGCTGCTGCTCGTCTGGAGGGCATGAGTTACAGCGTCCTCATGGGCAAACTCACCAAGTCTGGTATCGAGATCAACCGCAAGGTGCTCGCCGACCTGGCCATGAACAATCCCGAGGCCTTCAAGGCCATCGTGGAGAAGGTGAAGTAAATCAGACTTTTCCGTCGGATAACCAAAGAGAGCCCCTCAGCAGTCTGAGAGGCTCTTTCATTTTTTTGTTGTCCTTGATCTCGAAACACTATCTCTTGTCAGCACTATCTCTTGTCAGCACTATCTGACAGCCCTGATGCAGCGGCCACTGAAGCGGTTGCTCGACAGTTTGCCTACAGACACAGAGGCATCCGAGAGATCAAACTCCAGGCACCAGGCCTTCGTGGGGATCGTCTCATAGAGGGTTGAAGTCCAGTAGTAGCCATAGACAGCGCGGAACTGCACGTCAGCATAGAAGCGGAATCCCGTGATGGGCAGGAAGATCGAGTTGCCCGTCTTCTTGCTAGTCACCTTATAGCCGTTCATGCCATCCATCGAAGTCCATTCCCAGGTGCAGTTGTCAGGGTTTATCAGTTCCTCATACTCATCCACCGTGGGCATGCGCCAGTCACCACCCCAGTTCATGTGGGCAGCATCGTCGGCAGGCACCAACTGGGTCTTCCTGTCGCTGTGCGAGTACTTGATCAGATACTCCGTCTTTGCGCGGCTCCAGGCATAGGTCTCCCACGAGTAGTACTCCTTGGGCTTGGTCTCACCCCAGGCGAAGTACGTGCCATAGCCAGCCGGCTTCTTCGCACCCACATTCATGTTGGCCCACTTCACACTCAGACCCATGTCCACAGCCTCCACACCGTCGGGAGTCTTGGCTTCCGGGTCCGTTCCGTTCACCTTGGCCTGGCCCGCTGTCCAGAGGGACATCACGGCCAGCATAGTCAGAAATAACTTTTTCATCTGTCCTGTTTTGGTGGCAAAGATACGAAGAAAATCCCAAACCGCCATATATTTTCGGAATTATTCTTGCAACTCCCGGAAATATTTCCTATCTTTGCCCCATAAAATAAGAAATAAGGAAATGATGAAAAAGATTTTCAGTTTCGTGTTGGTGGCGCTGGCTACCATGTTGGTGACAATCAGTTGTACTGGAGTCGACACACCCGATAACCCCTCCGTTCCCACAGTCCCCGAGGCTGATGCCGTGGTGAAGGATGCCTTTGAGAAGGGCGCCTTAGTCACCATTCAGTTCGTGTATAGGGGTGAACCAGCCTCCATCACGTTCGAGAACACGGGCGAATATACCTTAACAATGGTTGAGGCCACAGGGGCTGCTGTCAATTCCTCGACCTCCAGTTTATTTTATTGGGATAAGGAAATGGCATTCATGTTCTCTCCCGCAAGAGGTGAGGATGGTTCCTTCGACGGTATGTACTCGGTTGATTTCGATGTGATCAATAACACATATTCAGATCAGAAGGATGGCGGTTTAGAGGGTGACGACAACACCAGTTTCATCAGCCTCAGCGTGAACGGCAGGCCCGTGAATTTAATGGCGATGTCATTTACTCTTCCGTGAAGAGTGAACTCGCTCCTTTTAAATGGCAATTGACTATTTCTTAGAAATCATATAATGTAGAACCCTAAAAGCAAAGCCGCCTATGGTGACATAGCAAAGACAAAAAGAAAATAGAAATACGTTGAAGCGTCCGCTGAATCTTGTTTCTCGAAATTCGCCAAATTTCAAAAAAACGTTGCAAGAGTAAAGTAGATGGTTCGCGCCCGAGGGCGTGGGCATTACTCGTTTAAGTAGGTTAGGTGTTTGGGAGATACCTCGAGAAACGTAAGCGAAGTAACTTGCTCACGTTTTTTTTGTAAACTAATAATCATAACAATAATTATTTAAAACTTATCATTATGAAACAAACATTTCTTTCTATTCTTTTGATGCTCCTGCCCATGATGGCAAGTGCTGACGACAGTGGTACATGTGGCGATAATGTCACATGGAAATGGGTTGAATCTACGAAAACCCTAACAATCTCCGGAACGGGATATATTGACACGTATGGTTATTTCCCATGGGATGATGTTGGGTCTTTCTCTGATACCCCGTGGACTAATTACAAAGAAAAGATTCAGACAGTCATCATTAAACAAGGTGTAAATGGTATTGGTGGTGGCGCATTCCACGACTGTATCAATCTGACTAGCGTCATAGTCCCAAGTAGTGTAACACAATTTGGCCCTTGTGCTTTCTCTGGTTGTAGTAGCCTTAGTTCAATTAATATCCCTAATGGAGTACAATCTATACTATATAATGCTTTTCAAGGCTGTAATAGTTTATCTTCCATAACAATTCCCAGCAGTGTTACCTACATTGAATTATCGGATAAATACTTTAATGCATTTGTCGATTGTGGTGGTTTGACCTCCATAATAGTTGAAAGTGGCAACCCCAATTATGATTCACGTGATAATTGTAATGCTATTATAGAGACATCAACAAACACACTAATTGCCGGATCTAATAATACTATTATCCCTAATACGGTATCATCCATCGCTCACGATGCTTTCTCTGGTCGCACCAACATGACATCTATTACCATCCCCAACAGCGTGACTGCTATTAGGCGTGGTGCATTCTCTGGTTGCTCCAAACTATCAACAATCACCATTCCCAATACGGTTACAGAGATAGGCGATTTTGTTTTTTCAGGCTGCACAGATCTGACAAGCGTAACAATTGAAGGTGACAGATTTTCTTTGGAAAGTAGTGTGTTCTCGGGATGCAGCAAACTGACAGATATTTATTTTACAGGATTAGTGGATAATACTTTCAGTATCTCTAGGCCCTATTACTATGGTGATGATTTCTATTCTAATGTTACAGCGCATGTCCCAGCAGCGTTTTTAGAAAAATATCCAGATGTGTTTTTTTTGGATGGTAATTCTAATTTCGGATTCAAGGATCTGAAGACGCTTGAGGGCTCAAGCATTCCCAAGTGTGAAAAGCCAGATATCAGCTATGTCAGCGGCAAGCTGTCATTCAGCTGCGCAACTCCAGGAGTGGAATATCATTGGACCATTACAAGCGCCAATGGCGAAGAAGGCTCTGGCGTCAGTCAAGAAGTAACTCCATCTTTCACTGTCAACGTTTATGCCGCTAAGACTGGTTGTGTCAACTCTGATATGGTAACACGCCAGTTTGACTGTAATACAGGCGGTCTGAAGGGCGACGTAGATGGTAACGGTGTTGTGAATGTCGCCGACCATGTGGAACTCTCGAATATCATTCTGAACCAACAAGGAAACGAATAGTCTGACAGTCTGACAACTGACATTTTTAAATATGGGGCAGTCCGGAAACGGGCTGCCTCATTGCTTAAGGCAACTAGCGCACAAGACTCCAGTCCCCTTGTGCGCTTGACGGCTGCTATGACTCAGGTACCTGTCGGCTACTTATATATTTTCATCATCCGTTCCTCCCCCAAAATATGACACTGTCATTTGTCATATTTGTCATCTTTCTCCCGTCGCGCAGGGTGTCCAGTGTCCTTTCTACTAAAAAATGACAATTATGACAAATGACAATTGTCATTTCCGCCCACACCCCTCGGCAGAAAAACTCTGTTTAAATTCATTATTATATATAATATACATATTATATATAATAATGGTATAATTTTCACATTTTCATCATCCATTCCTCGCCCAGAATATGACACTGTCATTTGTCATAATTGTCATATTTGTCATCTTCCTCGCTGGCAACCCTTTCAAAACCGCCCATTTTGCTATCTCCGAGATTACAAAATCGCCCTCTGCCGCCTTACACCCCATAGTTTACTGTCGTGCTGATGCCTGTTTATCCTCATGCCGATGCCTGTTTACTCAGTAAGTAGGCATCGTTTACAAATGTAAACCCCTATTAGAATGACACTAAACAGGCATTACTAACACACTAAACAGGCATCCCATCAACCAAACATGGCGCCATTATTCCCCCGCCTTTGGGGCCTGAACACTAAAAAAAACAGAATTGTGGCGTAAAATTGGAATAAAATTAGTACCTTTGCGCCCGAATTATATAAATAATGTTGTTATGGTACTCAAAGATTCACTATATTCGATTCAGAAAAAGCAGCAGCAGGAGTCTGCCGTCTGCTATGATCTGGCGCTTCACGCTGACCACTTCATCTATCAGGCCCATTTCCCTGGAGAGCCCATCACGCCGGGCGTGTGTGTCATCCAGATGGCCAAGGAACTGTTGGAGGACCATCTCCAGCGGCCGTTGGCTGTGAGCACGGTCAAGAATGTGAAGTTCCTGGCAGTCATCTCGCCCATTGCCCATCCTCTGGTGCGTTATACGATAGACCGTATCCAGGAGGGGCCCGACGGAGTGAAGGCTGTGGTGGATGTCACCGTCGGAGAACAGTTGATGACCCACATCTCGTTGCAACTCAATTAGTCGGAAAGAAATGAAGAAAATCCTTTCAGTCTATGTCGTTGCATACCTGATCCTGCTTTCCACTATCCTCGGAATGCTGTATGTATATCCGAAACTGGAACTACACTTGATGCTGAACTCCCATCACACGGAGGTTCAGGATACATTCTTCCAGTATTTCTCCATCCTGGCAGAGGGCCCCTTGTATGTGCTGGCGCTGCTGCCGATGCTGTGGAAGAAGTTCAGACTGCCCCTCTTCTTCGCCTTGTGTGAACTGTCGGCGGGTACCATCCTGCAAGTGCTGAAACACATCATCAGTCATCCTCGCCCTGTCAGTGCGTTTGAGGAATACTCCGACGCCGTGCTCCCTGTGGTTCAGGGCGTGGATCTGCATCATAGCAATTCCTTCCCGTCGGGCCATGCCTCTACATTCTTCGTGTTCTGTACCTGTTGTGTGCTGCTTCTGGCCTACCGGTATGGGCAGAGAGTCCGTCAGAACAGCCAGGAGTCATGCATCCTGCCGTGTGTGCTGGCGTTGCTGCTGCTGGCTTTTGCCGTGCTGGGAGCCTTCTCCCGCATCTACCTTTCACAGCATTTCCTGTCGGATGTCTGCGTGGGCAGCATCATTGGTGTGGTCACTCCATTGCTGATGTTCTATTTCTTCGGACAAAAGATTCTGAAATTAGGAGCGGAATCTCATCATGTGCCCCAAACAGAGTGAGGTCAGTCGTCAGCGCGAGATGCTCCGTAAGTGGGGTGTCTGTGTGGTGATTCCAACGTACAACAATGGTGGAACCATTCTCCGCGTGGTGCAGGGGGCTCTGGCTGAATGTGACGATGTGATGGTGGTGAACGACGGCAGCACAGACTCTACGGCTGCCATTCTGGAAGGCATCAAGGGCATCACTCTTGTGACGTTGCCCCAGAACCGTGGTAAGGGAGCCGCCCTGAAGGCTGGTTTCCTCAAGGCGCTCGACATGGGGTTCTCGTATGCCATCACCCTCGATGGTGACGGTCAGCATGACCCTGCTGAGATCAGCCGGTTCCTGAAGGCTCACACAGACCATCCCAACACCCTCATCGTGGGCAGCAGGAACCCAGAAAAGGTCAACCGCAGCAAAGGCAGTGACTTCGCCAACCAGTTCTCCAACTTCTGGTTCTGGGTGCAGACGGGTCGCAGGCTCAAAGACACCCAGACGGGCTACAGGCTGTATCCGCTGAGGAAGTTGCACGGGCTCAGGCTGCTCACCTCGCGCTATGAGGCGGAGTTGGAACTGCTGGTGCTGGCCTCGTGGCATGGGACGGAGATTGTGGAGATACCCATCGATGTCTATTATCCGCCCCAGGAGGAGCGCGTGAGCCATTTCCGTCCTGGCATGGACTTTGCCAGAATTTCAGTCCTGAATACGGTGCTCTGTGGGCTGGCTGTCGTCTATGGCCTGCCTCTGAGGCTCTTCCGCTGGGTGATGAAATATATACGGACGGGGTATGCCCTGTTGTTTTTCCTGTTCTTTATGTTTGTGGTGATTAAGCCCGCGGTGTGGGTGCTCCTGAAGTTCAGGAAGGGTGAGAACAGATGGCTTCACCGGCTGATGTACAGGGCTTCGCGGTTTGTGATGCTGACGCATGGCATCCCAGGCGTGAGGTTCTCGGCAGAGGTGAGTCAGGGGGTGACGTTTGACCGCCCGAGGGTGGTGGTCTGTAATCATCAGTCGCATCTGGACTTGCTCTGTCAGTTGATCTTTACACCCGATATCGTGTTCCTGACCAACGACTGGGTATGGAACAATCCTTCCTACGGTCTGCTGATCAGGAATGCGGAGTATTATCCTGTGCGTGATGGCATAGAGGAACTGCTGCCCAAGTTGCACTCACTGGTGGAACGTGGCTATTCGATAGCCATCTATCCAGAGGGCACCCGTTCGAAGGACTGCAGGATCGGACGATTCCATCAGGGAGCATTCTGGCTGGCAGAGCAACTGGGTGTCGACATCCTGCCCATGTGTATCTATGGCACAGGTAAGATCCTGAAGAAGAAGACGTACACCCTGCACAAGGGCCCTGTGAGGGTTGAGGTGGGCGAGCCCGTCAGCCACTCACAACTTCAGGCAATGGGAGATACGCTGGAGCAGGCCAGGCAGATGCGCAGACGCTATACACAATGGTATGAGGATGTGGAGGTGAGAAGTGAAAAAGGTGAAAGAGTGAAAAGGTGAAAGAGGTGAATAAGCGTGTGGTGATTATAGGTAGTGGTCTGGGCGGACTTGCCTGTGGCGTTATCTTAGCCAAGAACGGCTATCAGGTGACGGTGCTGGAACAGGGTTCGCAGATAGGCGGCTGTCTGCAGTGCTTCAATAGAGGCAAGGCCAAGTTTGAGACGGGTATGCACATCATTGGCAGTGCCAGTGAGGGTCAGACACTCGACCGCCTGCTGCAGTATCTGGAGGTGAAGAAAGACCTGACGCTCTCACAACTCGATCCTACAGGCTATGATATCGTATCTCTGGGTGGGCGGCATTTCCGGTTTGCCAACGGAAGGGAAGCCTTCATCCGTCAGATGGCAGACTACTTCCCTCATCAGCGTCAGGCCTTAGAGCGCTATTGTGACTGTGTGCAGGAGGTGGCAGAGATATCCAGTCCACGTTCGTTGAAGTATGCGGACACAGTGGCAGACTTCAAGACCGACCTGATGCTCCGCTCTATCAATGAGGTGGTCGATGAGGTGATCACAGACCCTCTCCTAGCCAAGGTGCTGGTGGGCAACCTGCCGCTCTATGCTGCTGAGCGTGACAAGACACCCTTCTCCACCCATGCCTTCGTCATGGACTTCTATAACCAGAGCACCTACAGGGTTGTAGGCGGCAGTGACCAGATTGCCACTTCGCTGGCCAACACCATCAGACGCTATGGAGGTGAGGTGCTCTCCCGTCGGAAGGTGACACGCATTATCTGCGACGACAGTCATGCCACAGGGGTGGAGTTCACAGATGGCCAGTCACAGACAGTCCCATCGGATATCATTCCAGCAGATGTGGTGATTTCGGATACCCATCCTATCAGGACACTTGAAATGCTCGACAGCCACCTGATACGGCCTGCCTTCCGACAGCGTATCAATGCCATGCCACAGACAACGGGCATCTTCTCTGTCTACCTGCATTTCAAGGACCAGACGGTTCCCTATATGAACTCCAATTTCTTCGGCTATACGGGCGATACCCCCTGGGGCTGTGAGAACTACGACGACAAGAGTTGGCCCAAGGGCTATCTCTATATGCACCTGTGTCATCAGCCGAAGCCTGCCTATGCCCAGACAGGCGTGATTCTCTCCTATATGCAGATGAAGGATGTTGAACAGTGGCGTGGTACGACCATTGGACGGCGTGGGGCAGACTATGAGGCCTTCAAGCAGGAACGGGCAGAGCGGCTTCTGGATGCAGTGGAGAAGGAGTTTCCTGGTCTGCGCAGTCAGTTGCAGGCATATTACACGTCGACACCCCTGACCTATCTGGACTATACAGGTACGGCAGAGGGCTCTATGTATGGCGTGGCTAAGGATGTGACGATGGGTGCTGCATGTAGGGTGCCTCATCGTACACGCGTTCCTAATGTCCTGCAGACGGGGCAGAACATCAACTCGCATGGTATCTTAGGAGTGATTGTAGGTGCGATGGTGACCTGTGGGGAACTGTTGACATCACGGACGATTTATGAAGAGGTGAGTGGTAAGAGATAAGAGGTGAGAGGTAAGTGGTGAGAGATATGATTATGAAGCAGAGTGTAGTCATCATAGGAGGAGGATTGGGAGGGCTCTTTACGGGAGCGATCCTGGCTAAGGAGGGCCTGCACGTGACGGTGCTGGAGAAGAATGCCACCATCGGCGGTGGTCTCCAGACATTCCGTCGCTTTGGGGAGGTCTTCGATACAGGGATGCATGTGATCGGAGGATTGCAGCCTGGTGGGAACATCTGGAGCATCTGCCGATACTTAGGCATCCTCGACCAGGTCAGCATCCGCGATGTCGATGCAGAAGGGATGGACCATCTCTACTTCTCCGAGGATCAGAGACACTATGTCATCCCCAAGGGCAGAGAGGCTTTTGTCTCCTCGCTCGCCACCCAATTCCCTGAAGAGGCTGACGGACTACAACGCTATGTGGATGCCATCTTCGCCCTGTCGGAAGAGGTGGACCTGTTCTACCTCCGTCCTACACGCACAGGCATGGTCTCCCATTCCGAGGCATTCCTGACGGCTGCTGACGACCTGATAGCCCGATACATCAGGGATGAGCGCCTGCGTAGTATACTGGCCTATATGAATCCCCTCTATGGGGGCAGGGGACAGCAGACGCCTGCCTATGTACATGCCATCATCAGCGTGCTTTACATCAGCGGCACCAGCCGTTTCGTGGGAGGCAGCAGCCACTTTGCAGACCTGTTGGCAGAGGTCATCACGAAGCAGGGTGGGGAAGTGGTGACTGGCGACGGTGTGGAGTGGATAGAGGTGCAGGAGCGCCAGGTGCAGTACGTGAAGACCCGGAAGGGACGTACCTGTCAGGCTGACTGGTATATCTCAGACGTCCATCCCTGTACGCTGATCAGGCTGATGGACCAGAAAGCGCTTCCCAAGTCGTATAGGGAGCGTCTGGACAGCATCCCCAATGCTTATTCGGCCTTCTCGCTCTATGTCAAGATGAAGCCAGACACCTTCCCTTATATGAACTACTCTGAATACTATATGACCCGCTATGCTGACGTCTGGCATTTCGGTGATTCAGAGAAGCCGTGGCCCTTAGGTTTCATGCTGATGACTCCCCCGGAGCCAGAGCAGGGTCCCTACAGTCGGAAGGTGCTGGTGACAGCCCCGATGACCTTTGACCATGTGCGCCGTTGGGAAGATACGACAACAGGGCATCGTGGGGCAGACTATGAGGCGTGGAAACAGGAGATGGCAGACCGTCTGCTGACACAGGTGGAAGAACTGCACCCAGGCTTCCGTGAGCAGATGATGGCTGTCAACACCTCATCGCCCCTGACCATCCGCGACTACTATGGCGTGAAAGAGGGCGCCATCAGTGGGTTCAGTAAGGACTGCAGGAACATCACCCTCTCTATGGTGCCTGTGGTGACGAAGGTGCGAAACTTGTTGCTGACAGGCCAGAACAACAACCTGCATGGCTTCTGTGGCGTGCCACTGACGGCCATCCTCACCTGTGAGGCCATCTTAGGGCAGAATTATGTTTTAGAAAAGATTCATTCATGCAAAGATTGTTGATATTGATACTGACGCTATTGACGTCCATCTGCGTATCTGCCCAGGTGAATATCTGGGAGGGTACATCGCGAGATGTGGAGGTGGAACTGATACCCTATCCTGTTGAAGGACAATACAATACAGGGATCGTCATTTGCCCCGGTGGCAGTTATTTCTGGCACGATATGGAGGCCGAAGGTCATGATGTGGCACGCTGGCTTCAGCAGAACGGCATTGCAGCCTTTGTACTGCGCTATCGGACAGCACAGACACCAGCCTTCATCACCCGCTATCGTTATCTGTTCAGAGGGGTGCGCTACCCTGATCCGCAGGATGACCTGTTGCAGGCCCTGCGTTATGTGAGAACTCATGCTGCCGACTATGGTGTCAATCCCGAACAGGTGGGGGCGATGGGCTTTTCGGCTGGTGGGCATCTGGTGATGTCGGGAGCAGAACTGTTCAGTGTTGCAGACCGTCCTGCCTTTGTCGCACCTGTCTATCCTGTTGTCACCTTTACACAGGACTTTACACACAAACGTTCCAGAAGGGCATTGCTGGGAGATGGCAGGAAACACAGTCGCGTGCTTTGCGATTCCCTGTCGCTGGAGTGTCATGTGCCAGCAGATTGTCCCCCCGTTTTCCTGGTAAACTGTAAAGACGACCCAGTAGTAGACTATCGCAACAGTGAATTACTCGATTCTGCCCTGACAGCCAGGCATGTAGCCCACCGTTACATCCAGTATGAGACAGGAGGACATGGCTTTGGCGCCTCAGACAAGAAAGGGACTGCCGAGAGCAGACAGTGGCGGGCATCCTTCCTGGACTGGTTGCATGAGATATGTCCTAAGGACTTACGTTTGGTTTCGAAAAATAATTAAAACAACTACCATGATAAAAGAATCGAAGTTTGATGATATCCGACCCTATTACGACGAGGAGATTCCTGCAGCCATGCAGCGCATAGCCAGTAGCACTTCTTTCCCGCTCCTGGCTTCCTATGTCTATCCGGAGGAGTCTGTCGAGAAGGTGCGTCAGCGGATAGTAGGCTATACCAATATCCATGATTTCCAGACGGAGACCATGCGCCGTGTGAATGAGCAGGTCATAGCCAGGAGCATCACGGAATTCACCTGTGACGGCATCTCGCGCCTCTCACCTCATGACTCTTATCTCTATGTGTCCAATCATCGTGACATCATGCTCGACTCCAGTCTGTTGCAGTATTTCCTGGTGACCCAGGGCTTTGATACGACGGAGATCACCTTTGGCGCGAATCTGATGCAGGGGCAGTTGGTCATTGATATTGGCAAAAGTAATAAGATGTTCAAGGTGGAGCGTCCCGGTGGTGGCTTCAAGGATTTCTATCGCAGTTCGCTCCATCTGTCAGAGTATATCCGTCATGCCATCTTGGAGAAGCACCAGAGTGTATGGATTGCCCAGCGCAACGGGAGAACCAAGAATGGTATCGATGTGACAGACCAGGGCATCATCAAGATGTTCTGCATGAGTCGGATGGACGATAAGATACGGGCTCTCTCAGAACTGCATATCGTTCCTGTGGCAGTCAGTTATGAGTGGGAGTCGTGCGACATCCTCAAGACGTTGGAACTCTATCAGTCACAGTTCTCAAAGTATATCAAGAAACCAGGTGAGGACTTGAACAGTATTCTTACGGGACTGATGCAGCGCAAGGGCAGGGTGCACTTCGAACTCTGCGAACCCATCAAGGAGGATGAGTTGATGCAGTTTGACGGCTTGACAAACAACGAGTACCACAAGGCTGTGGCTCAACTCATAGACAGTCGTATCAATACAGCCTACCGCCTGTGGCCCAACAACTATATTGCCCACGACATCCGTTATGGAAGCAAGGCCTTTAGTGCCTTCTATACCAAGGAAGAATGGGAGGCTTTCGAGCACAGGCTGGCACAGTTGGAGAAGTATGAGGACTGTGACCTCGATCAGTTGAAGGATATCTTCTTAGGCATCTATTCTAACCCAGTGGACCGGAAATGAAAGACGTGGCGGTGAGGATCTATGACTGGATGAGTGGTCACCGCTGGTGGTGCCTGGCATCGTTTGTGGTGGTGACACTGCTGATGGTGCTGTCTGTCACACGACTCTCCTACAAAGAGGATATCCGCGATTTCCTCCCCCTTGACGAAGAGGAGCGGGCAGCCCTCAACGACTATGACCGTCAGGCACAGACCAGTATGATCGTTGCCATCATAGAACAGCGTGACAGCACTATTGACGATCCTGACCTGCTGGTAGAGAGCGTGGAAACTTTCATCGATGCCATCAGTGATGTGGAAGGCTTGACAGTACAGTCTGTACTCTCACAGATGGAAGAACGGCAGGAAGACCTCTATCGCCAGTTGCCATTCCTGCTCGAAGCAGAGGATTATCAGCGCATGGACAGTCTGTTGCGACAGCCAGAGTTTGTCGCCTCAAAACTGCAGGAAGACAAGGAGAGACTGTTGATGCCGATTGGTAGTATGATGGCTCACGATATCACCCACGACCCCTTGGGACTCTTCTCTCCTGTGTTGTCATTGCTTCGTGACACGACTGTCATGGACCGTTTTGATCTCTACGATGGATGTCTGCTTACCGCTGACCATCGCAGGGCCTTGGTCATGATGTCCTCTCCCTATGGTGGCAGTGAGACAGCCTCCAACGAACGCCTCTTAGAGGTGCTGAAAGTTAAGGCAGACAGTGTATCCTCACTCCTCACTTCTCACTCCTCACTCCTCGAACCACCTCTCTCCATCCGCTTCTGTGGGGCTCCTGTCATTGCTGTTATCAATGCCTCGCAGATTAAGACAGACTCCCTGATTTCCGTAAGTATCGCAGTTGTGCTCATTCTCTTGCTCTTGTGGTTCTTCCTGCGCAGTCTGCGAAACATCCTGCTGATAGCATTCTCGATAGGTTGGGGGTGGGTCTTTGCCGTGGCTTGCCTGTCGTGGGTCCATCAGGAGGTGTCTGTCATCGTCATTGGCATCTCGTCGATCATTGTGGGTATCGCTATCAACTACCCACTACACCTCATCGCCCATCTGAGCCATACCCACGATGTCCGTCAGGCCTTGAAAGAGGTTGTCAAACCCCTTGTGGTGGGGAATATTACTACCGTTGGGGCCTTCTTTGCACTGGTTCCCCTCCGTGCTGCCGCCTTGCGTGATCTGGGACTCTTCAGTTCCTTCCTCCTCGTCGGAACCATTCTCTTCACCATTATCTGGCTGCCGCAGGTGTTACGGTTTAAGTTTACAGTTGACAGTTTAAGTTCTTGCGTCCCTTCGGTAGCAAGTGGCAAAGCCGAGCGTACAGATGATTACTCTGAAGCAGCAAGTGGCAAAGCCGAGTGTACAGATGATGACTCTGTAGTTTCCGAGCGGCTTGCCAGCCAATCAACTGTAAACCGTAAACTGTCAACTGTAAACAATAATATCCATTGGCTAATTGCTGCAATCCTCCTTCTCACGGCCTTCTTCGGATATCACAGTCTGCATACCACCTTTGATGCAGATCTGACACATATCAATTACATGACTCCAGCCCAGCGTACAGACATGGCTCTCCTGCAACAACTGATGCCTACTGACACACAGCGCCAACAGGATCTAAATGATCGTCTGCCCTCTACGCCAGAGGCACAGCAGGATCGTCTTCGTCTATGGCAGTCATGGACATCCTCCCACCATGACCAACTGCAGTCCTCCCTCCGTCAAGAGGCAGACCGGATAGGCTTTGCCCCAGACTCCTTCGATCCCTTCTTCGCCCTCCTTTCCCCCTCTTCAGAAGGGCTTGCCAACATATCATCTGTAAACCGTCAACTGTCAACTGTAAACAAAAATCCCTTCGCCTCCATCGCCACCCATCTCTCCGATGACTTCAACTATATTGGCTGGACTTGTGCCTGTATTGTGTTCTTCTTTCTCTGGGCCTCTTTCCGAAGTCTGCCATTGGCACTGTTGTCTTTCCTCCCGATGGCGGTCAGTTGGCTGTGGATCTTAGGAATCATGGCCCTGCTGGGCATCCAGTTCAATATCATCAATATCATTCTGAGCACGTTCATCTTTGGTCAGGGTGACGACTATACGATCTTCATGACTGAGGGCACCGTCTATGAGTACACCCATCGTCGGCCCATGCTGGCCTCCTATAGACGGGCGATCATCTTGTCTGCACTCATCATGTTCATTGGTATCGGCTCACTCATCACAGCCCGTCATCCTGCTCTTCACTCCTTGGCGGAGGTCACCATCGTGGGCATGTTCTCCGTGGTGCTCATGGCTTTCGTCATCCCACCCGTGGTGTTCCATTGGTTTGTTCGTTTCCGCAAGGCCTTTAGCCATAAAGGTAATCATCTGTAAACTATAAACAAATATTCGTTATGAAAGAAAAGATTCGTCAGATGCTGGAAGATGTCCTGCCGTTGGTCAACTTCGACAGTGACTTCCTGTTCAGTGAACTCGACTCCTTAGGTGTCACGACCATTCTTATGACCCTTTCTGATGCTTATGGCATCACCCTCGATGCCTCTGATGCTACCCCTCGTAACCTCCGTTCTCTCGATAGCCTTGTCGCCCTTGTCGAGCGTAAATTGTCTGAGAAAGGATGAATCTCGAAGACTATCTGCATCAGAATGCTCGGTGTTATCCAGACAAGGTTGCCGTGGTCTGTGGAGACACGTCCCTGACCTATGCCCAGTTGTGTCAGGAGGTGGCCCGTCGTGCACAGGATTTCCATCCTCATGAAGTGGTCTGTTTTCGCTCTTCGCAGGACATTGATTTCCTCGTCACCTACATGGCCGTTCATCTGGCTGGTGGGGTGGCGGCGCCTTTAGAACATGGTATGCCTGACACCTTGTTTGAGCGTATTTCATCAGCGGTAGCCCATTCTTTCACTCTTCACTCTTCACTCCCCATCGCTGACATCCTCTATACCACAGGCACCACGGGTCAGTCGAAAGGTGTGATGGTCAGTCATCGCGCCCTCATCGCCGATGCAGAAAATCTCATCGCAGGACAGGGTTTCTCCCACGACCTGGTCTTTATCATCAATGGTCCCCTCAATCATATTGGCAGTCTCTCCAAGATCTGGCCCTGTATCATCCTTGGAGCCACCATCCTCATCATCGAAGGCATGAAGGATCTCAATGCCTTCTTCCGTGCCCTCGACACACCTCCTTCCTCCTTTCTCCTTCCTCCTTCCTCGAAACTGAAATTCGCCACCTTCTTCGTGCCTGCCACCATCCGTATGATCCTCCAGTTCGCACCAGACAGACTGGCCTCCTATGCTCATAAACTTGACTTTATCGAATCTGGCGCAGCCCCTCTGCCACAGACAGATATGCAACGGCTCTGCGAACTGTTACCCCATACACGTCTCTATAATACCTACGCCTCAACAGAGACAGGTATCATCGCTACCTATAATTATAATGATGATCGTTGTATGGCCAACTGCTTAGGTCGTCCGATGCCTCATTCGAAGATTCTCATCACCCCAGACGGCCTTATCGCTTGTCAGGGTGACACCCTCATGAGTGGCTATGTAGGTGATCCGGAACTCACGGCCACGGTTCTTCGCGATGATACTGTCTTCACCTCTGATGTAGGCATCCTCGATGAGGAGGGGATGCTCCACCTCTCGGGCCGTGCTTCTGATGTCATCAATGTGGGGGGATTTAAGGTTTCTCCTATCGAAGTGGAGGAGGCTGCAATGGCCAGTCCTATGGTCAGCGATTGTATCTGTATCTCCGCCAGCCACCCCGTCACAGGCCGCGCTCTCAAACTTCTGGTGGTCACTCCGCCAGGTCAGAAACTCGACAAGCGTACCCTGGCCCGTTATCTTGCTGACCGTCTGGAACCCTATAAGGTTCCCATGCTCTATGAGCAGGTTGATACCATCGCCCGAACCTATAACGGCAAACTCGACCGCAAGTTCTATCTTACTCCTTAACCTATACGGATACGTGCATCTACGGCTGTGACACTATGCTCGTCGGCGAGCAGGGGATTGATGTCAATCTCCTTGATTTCTGTGGCAAAACGGAGGAGGGTGGATAGTCGGACGATGATCTCTGCATACTTCTGTTCGTTGACGCCTTTTTGTCCGCGTGTACCTTTTATTATTTTATAGCCCCTGAGGGAATGGATCATCGAATATGCCTCAGGATAGGTGAGGGGAGCGAGTCCCGAAGACACATCCTTGAGCACCTCGACAAAGATGCCACCAAGTCCACAGAGGACGACATGGCCGAAGCGTTCCTCATATTTTGCACCAATGAACAGTTCGGTGCCTTTCAGCATCTTCTGCACCATCACATCCGTCGCGCCTTCTATCTGCATCATTCGGTCGAACTCAAGAGCAAGATGTTCTGCTGTGCGGATATTCAGTGCCACACCGCCCACGTCGCTCTTATGAATAGGCCCTACGACCTTGGCCACGACAGGATAACCAATACGAGCCGCAAAGTCGGTGAGTTCTTCCTTCGAATGGCTGACCTTCTCGGGTACCATCTGAATACCAGCGCAGGTGAGAATGTCACGTACGGCGTTAGGAGCCAGCCAACCACTGTCCTTACCTTCGAATTTGAGACGGCCAATCTCTCGGAAGAGAATGCTGTGCAGTTGTGAGATATTGACCCCGTAGAGTTCCACTTCGTGTGTGGCAGGTTGTGGGGTGCGCATAATCTGCGACAAAGTGCTGGCCAGCGTCACCTCGTCACTGAAGTTCACATGACCCTTAGCCAGGAAATCGGCCACTTCCGGACCTGCCGTCACCATGCTGGGTAGGATGGGGAAGATGGGTTTCTTGCATTCGCGTATCTTTTGATCGAGTATGCTGTAGGCCTCGTAGAGTTGGGTGAGGCCAGGTGTGCCGTAGATGACGGCAATGGCATCGATTTGGTCGAGTTTATGTTCGCAATAGTCGATGATGGCGCCTAGTTGTGCGGGTGTGCCTGTGGCGAGAAAGTCTATGGGGTTAGCCACTGACGAGCCTGGGAACAGTTGCGCTTTCAGTTCATCTGCCATTGGTCCTTCTATCTTTGGAACGTTCAGTCCGCCTTTGGAGAGAGCGTCAGTAAGCATCACACCGGGACCACCGGCATGGGTGACAATGGCAAAGTTGTTAAGCGATGAGAGAGGTGTCTTGAGGTGGGAGGTGACCATGAAGATACAGCCTGTCGTGGTGAGTTCCTCACGAGAGAAACAGCGTACGATACCCGCCTTTCGGAATAGGGCTTCTACGGCTGCGTCGCTGGATGCAATGGCCCCAGTATGACTGGATGCAGCCCTGCTGCCGCTCTCGCTCGAACCTGACTTGATGGCCGCGATACGACATCCCTTCCGAATCAGGCGACTGGCATAATAGAGCAGTTTGTCGGGGTTGGAGATATTCTCGATATAGAGTAGTTTTACCTTAGAATCGGTTTCTGGGTTGAAGTGCTCGTCCATATACTGCAGCACGTCCTCAATGCCAATCTGCTTGCCGTTCCCTATACTCCATACCGAATTGAACTGCAGGCCTTTAACGACAGCACTCTCGAGTATAAATACAGCCGTGGCACCAGAGCCACTGATGAAGTCAGCACCATTCGGATCAAGTTTGGGGATGGGGAGCGTGAAGACACTGTGATGATGGCGGTTCAACAGTCCGATACAGTTGGGGCCAATGAGTGCCGCGCCATATTTCTCACAGGTGTCGAGGATGTGCTGTTCGAGTGCTGCACCAGCCTTCGTCTCCTCGCCGAAACCGGCAGAAATAATGACGAACGCCCTGACGCCTTTTTCAGCACAAAGGTAGTCGACATAATCGGGACAATACTTCGCTGCCACCACGAGGATAGCGAGGTCTGTCTGAGGAATGTCCTTCACATCATGGAAGGCTTTGATGCCTTGGATGGTGTCCTCTTTGGGGTTGACGATACGGAGTTCGCCTTGATAGTCTCCGTCAATCAGATTTCGTACGATGGAGCCACCGGGCTTGTGGACATTGTTGGAGCCGCCGATAACGACGATGCTCTTCGGTTGGAGTAGTTGTTCATTTATCATGCTGCAAAGATAGTGCAAAATTTTGATTAAGAGAAAAGAATACAGATTTATTTGTATTTTTGATCTATTTTATTCCAGAACTATGGTCTATCTTCGAATGATATTCAAAGATATATAAAATTCCATAAATTCCCCATGTATTTGAAAATTATTCTTTACCTTTGCCAGAGAATTAGCATTGTAAAACTAATAACATGGTCAAATGATGAAGAGAATAATCACTTTATTGCTTATATTAATCATGCCGATGATGATATTTGGACAATCGTATGCTTCCCTGTGGAAGAAAGTGGAAGCGGCCAATGAAAAGGACCTTCCCAAGACCGAGTACGAACTGCTGCAGAAGATTGTGAAGAAGGCCGATAAAGGCAAGGACTACGGTCAGTTGCTGACGGCAGAGTTACGAAGTATCGACGTGATGGCTCACATGGCTCCAGACTCTCTGAAACCTGCCATGGTGCGTCTTCAGCAGCGATATGAAGCCACAACCGATGTGGTGCTGAAAACCGTGTACCAGACAGTTCTCCATCGTATCTACAGACAGAATGGTAGTCTGGAGATGGTCATCGAGGAGCCTGTGCTGACGCCGGACCTCTGTGAACGACTTGCCAAGGTGAAGGACGATGCCTACACACCCTTTGTCGTCAAGGGCGTGGATGCCAATATATTCAATCATGACCTGCTGCACGTTGTCGGCTATGAACTGGACGACAGCAGGAGTTTCCGCGCCATGCACGACTATTATAACAAGGTAGGTAATCGTCGGGCGGCTTGTATGACGGCTGTCCAAGTTTATCAGTTTGCTCCAAAAGAAGATCTCGACTCTGTGATTAAGGTATACGCAGACCTGCCAGAGTGTGGTGAACTGGCTTTGGAGCGTTATCGTGATATCCCTTACGACCAGAAGGCCGAGAAACTGGCTTATATTCAGGAGGCTCTGAGTAAGTGGGGGAGCACGTGGCCACGACTGAAGAACTCGCTGGAAAATAACCGTCAGGAACTGACCAATCCTCAGTTCCGTATGTCTTTCGACCAGCATGTGGTGCTGCCGGAACAGACTCAGGAGATATCGTTGACTGATATCCGGAATCTCCGTTCTGTCTCGCTGACTGTCTACAAGGTCAATGCCAAGGGGGATATCGGCATATCGCCCGACTATGCTGATGGTTATAAGAAGATTAAACCGCTGCTGGGTGATGTGGTCTGCGAAGTGAAGCGTGAGTACACTGGCAAGGCTTCTTATGAGTTTTTAGAAGATTCAATCACGATAAAGGGCCTGCCAGTGGGTGTGTATATGCTGGAGTTACAGTCTAATCCTAAGACAGAGGTTATCCGCCGTCTGTATTTCGTCACAGATGTCTATACCATGGCCGAAGACCAGCCGAGCCCAGAGGGCGTCCGGTATGTGGTGGTGAGTTCCAGGACCGGTCAGCCCATTGCCGGAGTCCGTCTGCACATCAAGGAATACATCACTTATGCCGCCTTCGATGAGTTTGACGTGGTGGCTGACAATCAGGGAGAGTATTTCTTCAAGACACGTGATACCAGTAGGAGACGGGAGGTCTTTGCCTATACGGATAAAGACCAATTCTGTCCGGCGCTGAATGAGAACAACCATTATAGTTATTATGATCGTGACGACCTCGTCAAGAAGACGTGTGTTTATACAGACCGTGCTATCTATCGTCCTGGTCAGAAGGTTTATGTCAATGCCATCCTCTATCAGGTGAAACAGGGCATGGAACAGTCGGTAGAGTCGCATGTGGCCGTACACTTCCAACTGCGTGACGTCAATGGCAAAGTGGTGTCTGAACAGAAGGGTACGACAGATGACTATGGCGCCACTTCCTGTGAGTTCACGCTGCCGTCATCTGGTCTGACGGGCATGTATTCCATCCGTGTGAACAGTCAGAATCATTACATCCGTGTGGAAGAATATAAGCGCCCAACGTTCCATGTCGAGTTCCCTGAGGTGAAGGAGGCTTATGCCGCAGGTGACACCCTGACGGTGAAGGGTAATGCCATGACTTATGCCGGTGTGCCTGTGCAGGGGGCTATGGTGAAGTATAAGGTGGTTCGTCGTACTGCCTTCTGGTGGTGGTCGTACAGCCGCTATTGGGAGACAGCCACCCTTGGCTACAGCAACAATGGTGAAGAGATTTCCGAAGGTGAGGCTGAGACGGGAATGGACGGTACCTTTAACGTGACGATGCCGCTGACAATGCCTGAGACCGACTATCCGATGTATTATCAATTTGTGGTTACTGCTGACGTGACAGACAGTGCCGGCGAGACCCACAGCGGACAACTCTCGCTGCCTTTGGGCAACAAGAAACAGGCGCTTAGTGTTGACCTGGAGGAGAAGATGCTCATCGACGACAAACCTGTGATGACCTTCCATCTTCTCAATGCCTCAGGCAAGTACCTTGATGCAGAAGTTAAATATCGTATCGACGGTGGAAAATGGCAAACCGCCCCAACCAACAAGAGCCTGTCTCTTACCTCTCATCTCCAACCACTCACCTCTGGGAAACATCAACTTGAAGCCACCTGTGAGGGAGACAGCCTGAAGCGTGACTTTGTCATCTTCTCACTTGATGATGACCGTCCTGCCACTGAAACCAGCGATTGGTTCTATCAGTCTGCCTCACAATTCTCAAACGACGGTACACCCGTGACGATTCAGGTAGGGTCGTCAGACCAGGATGTGCATATCGTGTACAGCGTCTTCTCTGGCAATAAGTTGATTAAGCGTGGATCTGTCGACAGAAGCAATCAACTCCTGAACCTGAAACTCACCTATGAAGAGTCGTATGGCAATGGTCTGTTGCTTACTTTCGCCTGGGTGAAGAATGGCAAATGCTACACTCACTCGACACAGATTCAGCGCCCGCTGCCTGACAAGAACCTTACGCTGACATGGGCTACCTTCCGTGACCGGCTGAAGCCTGGGCAGCAAGAGGAGTGGACTCTGACGGTGAAAGACTGTCAAGGCAAACCCGTCGATGCTCAGTTCATGGCAACGCTCTACGATAAAAGCCTCGACATGCTGCAGCCTCACTCGTGGTCGCTGATACCCTATATCTACCTGCCTATGCCTACCACTACATGGGTCTATTCCGCTAATCATAAGATAAGCAACATGGCTTCTCATCATTGGAGTTCCAGAGATGTGGCAAAACTGGAGTTCAGTTACTTCGACCATGATGTCTATCCTAGTGCCTATTATAACCGTTTTCGTCGTTTCACCCGTGGTGCCGTGCTCAGCAGGGGGAGGGCGCGAGTCACGGATGATGGTATGATGCTCGACGAGGCTGTGGCCATGGAGGCGCCGATGGCCTATGCCAAGATGGCTGAAGAACCTGCCGAGGCCAAGGCTGTGGAGGCTGATGCAAATGCTGAACCCGGGACAGACATGCAGGAAGAACAGGTCCAGGTGAGGGAGAACCTCAACGAGACCGCCTTCTTCTATCCCCAACTGACGACTGATGCTGATGGACATGTAGCCCTGAAGTTCACGTTGCCTGAGAGTCTTACCACCTGGCGGCTCTTAGGACTGGCCCATACCCGAGACATGTATGTAGGTACGATTATGGGTGAGGCAGTGGCACAGAAGGATGTGATGATCCAGCCCAACGTGCCCCGATTCCTCCGCGAGGGAGACCAGGGCGTCATCTCTGCCCGTATCTTCAATACGGGTAAGAAGGATTTTACCGGTAAGGCGCAGATGAAACTCCTTAATCCTGAAACCAACGCCGTAGTCTATGAACAGTCACAGACGGTGACATCAAAGGCTGGCGAGACTACCGCTGTCACTTTCAACGTCTCACCCCTTTCCTCTGAACACTCACTTCTCATCTGTCAGATGACCGTCAGTGGTAAAGGCTTCTCCGACGGAGAACAGCACTACCTGCCCATCCTGCCCAGTCATGAGCGTGTGACGGTTACGATGCCCATCACTCAGCACCAGCCGGGAACGGTACAGGTGGATCTGGCAGCCCTCATCCCTGCTGATGCCAAGGGCAGCAAACTCACCTTCGAATATACCAACCAGCCCGCATGGCTGATGATCCAGGCATTGCCGACGGTGGGACAGCCTTCTGATGAGAATGCGATCTCTCAGGCCGCCTCATTCTACGCCAACTCCCTCGGGCGATATATCCTCAAGCAGAATCCGCAGGCCAAGAGTGCCTTTGCCCTCTGGAAGCAGGAGGCAGGTGAGGATAACTCATTGACGAGTGCCCTGGCCAAGAACGGAGACCTGAAAGACCTCCTGCTCAACGAGACGCCATGGGTGCTTGATGCCGACAACGAGACCGAACAGAAACAGCGTCTGGCAGACTTCTTCGACGAGAACCTCATGCAGAACCGGTTGAACAGTGCTGTTGAGAAACTCCTCAAACTGCAACGTGCAGACGGTTCATGGTCGTGGTGGAAAGACATGCCAGGCTCGTTCTATATGACTGTCGCCGTCAGTGAGATGCTTGTCCGCCTCAACGAGATGGCAGGGGAACAGACAGAGACGAAGCCGATGCTTACCCGTGCCTTTGACTTTATGGGCAATGAGATTGTCAAGGAAGTCAAGGAGATGAAGAAGTGGGAGAAAGAAGGCAACGCAGTGTCGTTCCCCAGTTTCAAGGCTTTGGAATGGCTCTATCTCGCCACTCTGGATGGCCGTGAGTTGCCAAGCGACGTACGGGCTGCCAACGATTACCTCCTGAAACTCCTGAAGAAGGAGATAAAATCACAGTCGATCTACGAGAAGGCCCTGACGGCAGTTATCCTCTCGAAGAGTGATCCCAGGCGTGCCGCCGAGTATGCCCAGTCGCTGAAGGAGTGGACCGTCTATCGTGAAGACATTGGCCGCTATTATGACACACCGCGAGCCGGTTACTCTTGGTATGATTATAAGATTCCCACGCAGACCGTAGCCATCGAGGCTTTGCAACGTCTGGCGGCCAGTGACAAGCAGACGCTCAACGAGATGCGCCGCTGGCTTCTGCAGGAGAAGCGCACCCAGGCTTGGGATACGCCCATCAACAGCGTCAACGCCGTCTATGCTTTCCTTCAGGGGGGCAGCCTGACGCTCACCGCAGACAATGCTATAGTGAAGGTGGACAACACACCCATCGACCTGCCAAAGGCTACTGCTGCCATTGGCTATGTAAAGTCCCCGCTCCCTGCCACGAGCCAGATGCTCACCGTCGACAAGACCAGCGAGGGCACTTCCTGGGGTGCCGTCTATGCCCAGTTCACGCAGGCTACGCACAACATTGCTGCCTCGGGCAGTGGCATTACCGTGAAGCGCGAGATTCTCGATGCTAAAGGTAATCTCTTACCTCTCTCCTCTGACCACTCACCTCTAAAAACCGGTGACCGTGTGAAGGTTCGTATTACCATTACTGCCGACCGCGACTACGACTTTGTTCAGGTGGTCGACAAAAGGGCTGCCTGCCTCGAGCCTGTCCTTCAGATCAGTGGCTGGTACATGGGCTCCTACTGCACACCGAAAGACTACACGACCAACTTCTACTTCGACTGTCTGTCGAAAGGTACGCATACCATCGAACGGGAATACTATATCGACCGTATAGGCCTTTATGAGACAGGCACATGTACTGCCGAATGTGCGTATGCTCCAGAGTTCAGGGGCATCGCTCCTTCAATGACAATTAGGGTGAGGTAGTTTGGTGTTTATAGTTTAAAGTTTATAGTTTATAGTTGATTACAATACAAGGATATATCAATGGATAAGAAACGGATTCTAATATTGCTTTTCACTTTCTCGCCTTTATTGGTTTCTGCCCAGAAACTGGTGGTGGAGAAATCTGTCGTGGAGTGCGGGCGTACGGGTTATCAGCAACCCATCACCGCCACCTTCCAGTTGCGTAACAAATCCTTGAGGCGACTCATTATCGAGAGCGTTAAGCCCGATTGTGGTTGTACTGCCGTGGAGTTCCCCAAGGAGGTGGGCGCTAACGACAAGTTTACCATCCGCATGACCTACGATGCCCGTCAACTCGGTCATTTCCAGAAGATGGCCGTCATCCAGAGCAACGGTTCACGGACGCCTGTCTACCTCAAGATGAAGGGGCTGGTGCTGCCCGAGGTCCTCGACTATACTGGTACCTATCCCTTGACGATGGGTAGCCTGATGCTCGACAAGGATGCCCTCGAGTTCGACGATGTGAACAAGGGTGAAACCCCCGTGCAGGAGATCCACATCCTGAACAATGGCACAGAGACGATGACTCCTCGGCTGATGCACCTGCCGTCGTATCTCACCGCCACGGTCTCCCCCGAGACCCTCCCACCTGGTAAGGCGGGTACTATTGCTGTCACCCTGCGCTCAGACCACTTGCGCGATTTCGGACTGACCCAGACACAGGTGTTCCTCGCCCAGCAGTTGGGTGAGAAGGTCAGTTCTGATAAGGCTGTCGACGTGACGGTCACCCTTCTGCCAGACCTCAAGCGGTTCGAGGGTGTCAGCCGTGCTCAAGCGCCTCAGTTACAGATGTCCGAGACCACCCTCGATTTCACCGACTTCCAGAAGCATCAGAAGAAGACCATCGATGTGAAGTTGTCGAATACCGGTGCCTCCATTCTCACCATCTCATCGATGCAGATGTACACTGGTGGTCTGAAAATCACCCTCGACAGTCGCGAGATAGCCCCAGGTCAGTCTACCACCCTGAAGGTGACGGGTTATGCAGCGGAACTCGCCAAAGTCAAGGGACGCCCGCGTATCCTTATGATTACCAATGACCCCGACAAGGCTAAGGTCGTTATTAATATTAAGAAGTGATATTTATATTTATGTTTACGGTTTACAGTTTACAGTTTACAGTTTACAGATGATTACATCTACAGGCTTGAAGTGGCTTCGCCAGGTATTCAACTGTAAACCGTAAACTGTAAACAAAAAAGAAAATAAGTATGGAACATCCCGAAAATAGCAGCGAATATGCTGGTCTGCAGGTTAACAGTGGGGTGGAGCAGCCCTCCATTATCAACCCCTATCTGAAGCGCAACCGATTCCGTCGGCGTGAACTCTCCGTCGGAGAGATGGTTGAGGGCATCCTCAAGGGTGACATCACCATCCTCTCGCAGGCTGTCACGCTCATCGAGAGTGTCAACCCCGATCACCAGGCCAAGGCTCAGGAGGTCATTAACCGTTGCCTGCCGTTCAGTGGTAACAGCATCCGCGTTGGCATCAGTGGTGTGCCAGGTGCCGGCAAGTCGACGAGCATCGACGAGTTCGGCATCCATGTGCTGAAGGAGAAGGGCGGACGCCTGGCCGTCCTCGCCATCGATCCCTCCAGTGAGCGTACCAAAGGCTCTATCCTGGGCGACAAGACTCGTATGGAGAAACTTGCCCAGCATCCCGACTCGTTCATACGTCCCAGCCCGTCGGCGGGTTCCCTCGGTGGTGTAGCCCGTAAGACGCGTGAGACCATCATCCTCTGCGAGGCTGCGGGCTTCGACAAGATCTTTGTAGAGACGGTCGGAGTGGGGCAAAGCGAGACCGCCTGTCACTCGATGGTCGACTTCTTCCTGCTCATTCAGGTGGCTGGTACGGGCGACGAGTTGCAGGGCATCAAGCGTGGTATCATGGAGATTTCTGACGGCATCGTCATCAACAAGTGCGACGGCGACAATGTGGACCGTTGCCAGATGGCTGCCACGAATTTCCGCAATGCCCTCCACTTCTTCCCGATGCCCGAGAGCGGCTGGACACCGAAGGTGCTCTGTTATTCAGGCTTCTATGGTACTGGCATCAAAGAGGTGTGGGACATGATTTTCCAGTACATTGACTTCGTGAAGTCCAACGGATACTTCGACTATCGTCGCAACGAGCAGTCGAAATACTGGATGTACGAGTCAATCAATGAGCACCTGCGGCTGAACTTCTACAACAACCCAGTCATCAAGTCACAGTTGCCCTCCGCAGAACAGACTGTCCTTGGCGGTCAGAAGACCTCCTTCGTCACAGCCCAGGACCTGCTCGACGAGTATTTTAAATTATTAAGGAGTTAATGGTTTAATGTTTATAGTTTAAAGTTTATAGTTTATAGATGATTACTGTGCAAGCCATTGAGAATATAGATTTTTGTTCTGTAAGCTTACTGCCTATAGAACATATCATCTATAAACTATAAACCATAAACTATAAACAAAAAAACAAAAAGAAAATGGAAATCGAAATCGACAACGGCAGTGGTTTCTGCTTTGGTGTGACCACCGCCATTAAGAAAGCCGAAGAAGAACTTGGCACAAGCGATAAGACCCTCTATTGCTTGGGAGATATCGTCCATAACGGCATGGAGTGTGAAAGGTTGAAGGACCTGGGGCTTATCACCATCAATCACGATGACCTGCGTGAACTCCATGATGTGAAGGTACTGCTACGCGCCCATGGCGAGCCCCCTGAGACCTACGAACTCGCCCGCCGCAACAATATCGAGATCATCGATGCTACTTGTCCTGTGGTGCTCCAACTCCAGAAGCGTATCAAGAAACAGTATGATGAGTCGAGAACTTCTCAGATCGTCATCTTCGGCAAGCGCGGTCACGCTGAGGTGCTCGGACTCGTCGGACAGACACAGTCTAATGCCATCGTCATAGAGAACTTCGATGAGGTGAAACGTCTCGACTTTACCCGTGATATCTACCTTTACTCGCAAACTACGAAATCGCTCGACGAGTATCACCGCATCATCGAATACATCCAGTCGCACATCTCGCCTGAGGCCATCTTCAAGAGTTTTGATACTATCTGCCGCAGCGTCGCCAACCGCATGCCGAACATCTCGCAGTTCGCTGCCCGCCATGACCTCATCCTTTTCGTCTGTGGCCGTAAGAGTTCCAACGGAAAGGTCCTCTACAACGAGTGCCTGCGTGTCAATCCCAACACCCACCTCGTTGAGGATGCCCACGAGATAGAACCCGCGTGGCTAGAGGGTATCCAGTCTGTGGGTATCTGTGGTGCCACTAGCACTCCCCGCTGGCTCATGGAACAGTGTCGTGATGCCATCCAGCAGTTGGCATGAGAGGTCTTCGGTTAGCCGACCGGCTGGCAGAAGGCGACCGCATGGCTTTCGGCGATTTTGAAGTGGTAACAAAGTGAAGACGATGAAAAAGATATTGACTTTAACAGCCTTGTTGCTGAGTATCTCAGCACTGGCACAGACCCGCGACTGGGAGAACCCCGCCGTGCTGGGTATCAACAAACTGCCGTATCACGCTACCCTGCAATTGCCCTCCAAGTGGAAGGCGTGCAAGGAGATTGTCAGTCTTGACGGCGAGTGGCTGTTCCGCTGGAGCCGCAATCCGGAGGAGCGGCAGACTGACTTCTACCGTGAGGACTATGACGTGAGCAGTTGGGGGAAGATAAAGGTGCCTGGCAACTGGCAGACACAGGGCTATGGCACGCCCATCTACACCAATATCGATTATCCCTTCAAGCGTAACCGTCCCAGCGTTACCAGCGAACCGCCAAAGGACTGGACGGCCTACGAGAACCGCAACCCTGTGGGACAGTACGTCACGTACCTCGACGTCACCAAGGCTATGCTTTCGAAGAATCTGATCCTGCACTTCGGCGGCGTACACTCGGCCTTTTACCTTTGGATCAACGGACGGCAGGTGGGCTACAGCCAGAACTCGATGTCGCCGGCAGAGTTCGACGTGACCGGCTATCTGCGCGAGGGCAAGAACAAACTCGCCGTGGAGGTGTACCGCTGGAGCGACGGCAGTTATCTGGAGGATCAGGACATGTGGCGGCTCTCAGGCATCTTCCGCGAGGTGCAGTTGTGGGTGCGCCCGCTGGTGCATATTGCCGACTATCACGTGACGGCAGTGCCCGACAAGGACTATTCCAGGGCAGAGATCAAGGCCGCGGTAAGCCTCTGCAATACCGGAAGCAGGGCGGCGGGGAATCTGCGGGCCGTGCTGCGCCTGAACGGCCGCGAGGTGAGCGGCGGACTGAAGCAGTTGGCTGCCGGCGATACCACCACCGTCCAAATGACCAGTGTCATCGACCGGCCGCAACTCTGGTCGGCAGAGAAGCCCCACCTCTATCCCTTCACCCTGGAACTGCGCGATGCCGACGGAACGGTGGTTGAGCATTTCGACTACCATCTGGGCGTCAAGAAGGTAGAGGTGGTCGGCGAGGTTTTCAAGATCAACGGCAGGAACGTGAAACTGCGCGGCGTGAACCGTCACGACCATCACCCGACGACAGGCCGCTGGGTGGATGATGCCACCTACGAACTGGACCTCCGCCTGATGAAGCAAGCCAACATCAACTTCCTGCGCACCTCGCACTATCCCGACCGCGAATACCTCTACGAGCTCTGTGACCGCTGGGGCATCTACGTCATGGACGAGGCCAACCAGGAGAGCCACGGCTATGGCTATGCCAATCATGAGATGGGCGAGGATCCGGCATGGCGGCAGGCCCATGTCGACCGTGCCGAGTCGCTGGTGAAGCGCGACTTCAACCACCCCTGCGTCATCCTCTGGAGCCTGGGCAACGAGGGTGGGGTAGGCCCGAACATCCAGGCGATGTACGACAAGGTGCGCGAGCTCGACACTACGCGCCCGCCCTTCTACGACTGCCATCCGCGCTACTCCGCCCTCCACGACTTCGGCTATCCTACGCCCGACAAACTGCGCAGCGAGGCCGTCAAAGAGACCGAGAAACCCATGATCGCCCGCGAATACGCCCACGCCATGGGCAACTCGATGGGCAACCTGCAGGAGTATTGGGATGTCATCTATGCCGACAGCAGCATCGTTGGTGCAGCCATCTGGGACTGGGTGGACCAGGGATTAAGTGAAAAGGTAAAAGTGAAGAGTGAAGAATTTGCTACCGCCATACCCTCCGCGAATGGGACTCCGGCAGGAGATTCTTCCGCGAATGGGACTCCGGCAGGAAATTCTTCACTCTTCACTCTTCACTCTTCACTTTTAAATCCTAACTCTTCATTCCTCTACGGCGGCGACTTTGGCGATAAGCCTAACCTCGATGCCTTCTGCATCAACGGCCTGTTGGCGCCCGACCGCACGCCCCATCCGCACTACTACGAGGTGCAGTATGTCTACCAGCCCCTGCAGTTCGTAAAGGAGGGCGACAGCATCCGCATCGTCAACCGGAACTATTTCACCGGCATCGACCAGTATGAATACTATTGTGAGGTCTACCATAACGGGGAACTCGTCACGGGCGAACTCGCGCGGATCCATGGCGACAAATTCGGCATTCCCTATCCATATTACCCCTACAACGAGCCCGAACTGCTGCTGAACGTCTATGCCCGTCTGCGTCGGGCCACGCCCTGGGCAGAAGAGGGATTTGTCGTGGCCCGCGAACAGTTCGTCCTCAAACCGGAAGAGTTCTGGTATGGTGCCAGCGAAGGGAATGCGATGCCCCGGAAATCGGCTGACGATATGGTCTTCACCACAGACGGCGGCTCCGTCACCATCGACCGCACCGGGGCCCTCACCTCATGGATCGTCGATGGCACGCAGATGCTGCAGGCTCCCCTGGAACCCTATTTCTGGAAACCCGAGAACGACAATCAGCACGCCGCCCATTTTGCCGAGCGTACCGCCCCGTGGCGCGATGCGGCCAAGAACCGTACGGTCAAGTCCGTACGCATCAGCGGTCATCAGGTGATTGCCGACATGGCACTGCCCGTGGGTGCCGACCTGACGCTGACCTATACCGTGAAGACCGACGGACGCATCAAGGTGGATATGGACTACCGTCCGACGGCCACCGGCATCCCCCTGATACCTAAATCAGGTATGAGGTTACGGTTGCCTGCCGACTATACCCGCATCGGGTATTACGGCCGTGGCCCGTGGGAGAACTATCCCGACCGCAAGCGGAGTGCCTTTATCGGGCGCTACGAGATGCCGCTTTCTGAATACGAGACGGAGTATGTCCGCCCGCAGGACAACGGCTGCCGCACAGACGTGCGCTGGTTCTGCATTTCAAACGGAGCGACGACCCTCCGCATCGACGGCCTGCAGCCGCTGTGCATCCGTGCCTGGGACTACGGCGAAGAGGACCTGGAGGGCGTCCGTCACCCCCATGAGATCCGTCGCGGCCGCTTTGTCAATCTGAACATCGACCTCAATATTCATGGCGTCGGCGGCATCGACACCTGGGGGGCGCGCACCTTGCCACAGTACACCATCGACGGCAACAGCCCCTTCCACTACGCCTTTATCCTCGATTGGAAATAACATGGTATTTATTGATTGCTTTCTGATGAGAAAAGATGCAGTATATCCTATTCTTCTTGTTTTTCTTGTGATTTTTTCCTAAATTTGCAGTGGTATAAACTATAAACCTATTGTTATGAGCGAGAAATTTCCATATGGTTACGATTTGAATGCCTATATCGACAAGGCGTTTGAGCAGATGAAGGCTGACTTCCCTTGGGCAACGAGGGATATGATGGGTGAGCGTACCTGCTTTGGTATCGACAAAGTGGGCGGCGAGTATCAGTATGTCAGGTATTACTCGAATTTTGATGGTACATATAGTCCTGATCCTCTCAATGTGGACAGCGAGGAGTTTATCCGCAGGTTGGCCGAAGGCCATGACTGGGAACTTGAGCGGGCCAATCCCGTGAAGGAATGCATCGATGTGGAAGCCTCCGACCGATGCTCCGGCGACTGGTTCCTGGAGTGCTATCAGATCCGGAAACATGAGAAGGGCGGCTATTCGGTTTATGTCACGGCCGGTAACCGCTCGGCAGGCGGGTCGAAGACGGTCTTTATTCCTGCCTCCTATTTCAAACTGAGTTGGGAAGAGTTTTTGGACAAGTATCTCGGTTTGGCTACCCCAGGCTCTTTCTACGTCGGCAGGGCTGACCTCGAACGCGACCCTCGCATTAAAGAGTTTTTGGGCTTTTAATTAAATTCGTATCCATATGAAAAGATTATTGATTGCGCTGCTGGTGCCTTGTGCTTTGTTCATAACAGCATGCGGAGGCAAGAAAACACAGGGCGAGAGTGGTGACACGGACTCTAATAGCATAACCAGTCTGCGCCAGCAGTACCGTTTCGAACATCAGTTCATCAAAGTGGATGACAAGAACTATGACAGTATCGTCGTGAAGGGATATCAAGACGGAAAGGTCGCCTTCGAATGCAGGCACGAACTGGTGGACTATGTGAGTGTTGAAAATGCTGCTGATATGGAATGGATAAACGATACGACGGACATCAACTTCGACGGGATCCCCGACCTGCAGATTTACCTTTCGGTCTATGTCAGGGGGCAGGTCGCCTATCTGTATGCCGGCTATGTCTGGACGCCCCAGCAGAAGTTTGAAGAGGTGGAGGAGTGGAAAGAACTGTTCAACCCTGAGGTGCATCCTGAAGACCAGACCGTCACGGCCAACTATCGCAGCGACGCCAACGAGAGGACCTACGACACCTACAAGTGGACTGACGGCAACAAACTTGAACTTATCAAGACCCGTAAAGGAGCATTCTTTGGTGACGATCCTTTAGGAGATGAAAAGGTCGCCATCAAGTATTTCGTGTCGCAGTTCTATGAAGAATGGGGCAAGAAGGAACTGGACGACTATGACGCGCTGAAACCCTATATCACTCCCAAACTCCGTCAGTATCTTGCCGATGCCTACGAGTTTGATTGTGAGGGTGAGTGCCTGGCCACTTGGAAGTTCTTCTATGAGGGTGGCGGCGATGTAGGTGAGAGTAAGTCATACACGTTCACATCTCGCGACGAGAGTCATGTCCTTGTGGAGATCGAGTATGACAACTACAAGTATGACGTGCTCCTGAAGGTGATTAAGGATGGTGATACCTACAAGATCGACAGCCTGAAGCAAGAAAAACCCTAATCCTTCTCCATCACCAGCGAGGCCAGCACAACGATGGTGTTAACCCTGCCTTATTCTTCCCAGTCGATTTCAGTGAAGCGGGAGAAGCGTTTCCCGTCACGTTCTATCTGCTCGAAGAACATCTTCTCCGGACGAACCCAGTATTTGCGGTCGCCGTAGAGAGCCTGATAGACTACCATGCGTTCCTGAGTCTCTGAGTCGAAGGCCGATGCTATCAGTTTGTACTTGTTCCCCTTGAAGTGCTGGAAATAGCGCACCCGGTCTTCTGCGATGGGATAGTCCAGCAGCAGCTTCTCGATGAGCGGACAGTACCATGTCTTGAACTGCTCGGCGGTTGGCGTATGGCCTCCCGGGAAGTGATGGCTGTTCAAATAGTGCTCCAGGAAAAGCGGCTCGAAGTGTGCCAGTGTGTCTTCTTCGCCGAAGAGTCCCCACACGCGATCCTTATTATATATGTTACAACAGTCGAACTGGTGCGCCTCCAGTTCCTCGAACTCGCTGATGAGGTATTCGCCGATGGTGAAGTCCTGCTTGCCGTCAGCCCTTGGCGACTTGTACTGATGGCTGCCGATACGCTCACGGAGGAAGTCGGACATCTTGAAGTGCGGGTTGCCGAGTAGGGCAGGGATGCCGACAATCGGCGAGATCATCTGGGCATAGAACGACCCGCAACTGTTGCCGACAAGCACGTCGGGCTTCTCCTTGTCACAGATGTCGCGGATGAGCCTGATGGCATCGTTAGGGTGGAGTGGGAGGTCGGGTGTCAGCACATGGGCTTTTCCCTCAAAAGCCTCCCTCAGTGCCACAGCAGGCACACATTGGCCGCTGGCGTAGAATCCGTGAAGGAACAATATCGTCTTTTCTTTCTGCATATCTGGTTGCAAAGGTACTAAAATAATTTCTCATTTACCCGAAAAAGTTTGTGAGATTGTAAATTAATGCTTATTTTTCAGGCATTATCTCTTGGTTGATATGGCAATACAAGTGACATACAGGAGAATCAGGAGGCTGTCGATGCGTAACGTGAAGAATGGCGATGTGTATGTTCTACATTTATCGTAGATTTATGTCTTAACGCCGATGATAGTCGTATTCGATGGCTTCATATGGTGATCCGTTGCCGCCTTCGCCGCCGGAAGCCTCGGGCTGCAGAGAGGTGTCGTAGGTCTCCTCGAAGACCACGTCCTTCACCAGCGACTTGGCCACGACGTACTTCTGGGTAATCTTGCCCTGTTTGTTCACCTTTTGTCCGACGACCACTCGCTCGGTCTCAGGCTGGAAAAGCACTCTCCGGGTGGTGATGGTCTGGGCGCCGCAGTCCTCTTTCTCGGTGGTTCCGATGCTCGAGAAGCCGACTTTGAAGATCCCGATGCCGTCGAGTTTTACCTTCTGTCCCAGTTCGAAGAAGTGCTTCATCGCGCTTCCGAGTTCATCGAGCACGGCCTTGATGTCGCTCTTCTTGACGCTCGCCTGCGTCTGGATGAAGTTGGCCAGTTCCTCGGTTTCGATGAAGTGCTGATCGTAGACTGCCGTGGCGAACCACTTGCCGTAGGCCGTCGACTCATCGTTCTTGTTTTGGATTTTCTTGAATTTCTGACTCATTGTGTTTTCCTTTCTTTGTTTTTCATGGTATTAGACTCTTTGCTGCGATCTGCACCGGGTCGCCGCCTCCCGCTTGTCTAGAGGTGAGTGGTGAGCGGGTGAGTGGTGAGAGAATAGTCCGTTGGCGCCTTTTCGGAAGATTCTTCGCTCTTCACTTTCACTCTTCACTTTCAACGCTGCAAAGGTACAACTAATTTTTGAAACCACCAAATATTTTTACAATTATCTTTACTAAAAATGTAAAATATTTTTCACACCCGACTTTGCCAGATATTCTCGCTCGGCTTCAATCTTTCAATCTTCAATTTTCCGCTCGGCTTTCAATTTATTAAAGTGCCTTCCACACTTTGTTCCGATGCCTCCTTTGCTTCGTTCCAATGCCTGTTCTTATATAGTGCAAGGCATCAGCACGACTCATTCCAGGCATCCCCCCGAACGGCAGCAGGTATTCCGACAATCGCCAGCCGGCATTCCCGACTCCCCTCCCCCACACAAGCCAGGTCGGCACGTTGCGCGTTGCAGCGTTGCAGTCCATAATGAAGCCCTATTTTATCCCTCATTTATACTTATATTTATATATATATATAAATATATATATAAATATAAAATATTTCTTTGGTATTTACCCATATTGGGAAAACAACTGCAACACTGCAACGCTGCGCGGAACTGCTGCAAACAGACCATCGCGGGTGAGAACCTGATACCTGAATCAGGTATGAGGTCTTGGCCCGCAGGAACTCGAACAGTGCTTGCTAAACACGGCGTTCCAGTCTTCGCGTGCCATATTCTATACGTTTCGGTTGCAAAGTTTTGAAAAAAACAATAACCATGCTGCTTTTCTCAAGGATTTTGCCTACCTTTGCACCCGAATTTCAATCAAAAGAGGAATAAGATGAAAAGTAATTTGTTGAGAATGGCGGCTGCAGCGCTCGTATTCTGCAGTGCTGCCCATGTGGAGGCTGCCGGTGATGAGAAGAACGGACACGCGTATTTTACGAAGGCAGAACTGCCCGACATGACAAAGATCCTGCCAGCACCGCCCGAGTTCGAATCGGCCCGTTTCGTGGCCGACCAGTCGCAGCACCTCTGGGGGAAACTGATGCGTCAGGACGAGGCACGTGCTGCCCAGGCACAGCGCGATGCCGTGTATAGCATGCAGACTGTCATCGACGAGATGGGGCCGCTCTTCGGCTTGGAAATCACGAAGGAGGACACGCCCGAGATTTACACTGTTCTGCAGGACGTCTGTGCCTCGTGCGACAGCATCTACTCCGGTGCAAAGGCCAAGTTCAACCGCCAGCGTCCCTACGCCTACTACAACGAGGGTACGCTGATTCCCGAGAAGGAGGAGAAGCACCGCAACGAGGGGTCCTATCCCTCGGGCCATACCGTTTTCTTCTGGACGTCGGCACTATTGCTGGCCGACATCAACCAGTCTAATGAAGCGATGGAGGCATTGCTGGCTCGCGCTTATGAGTTCGGACAGAGTCGCGTCATTGCCGGCTACCACTGGCAGAGCGATGTCGATGCCGGCCGGATGGCGGGTTCCGTGCTCTACCAGTTGATACGCAACCACGAGCGGTTCATCGGACAGTTGTCCAAGGCCCGCGCCGAGTTCGCCGAGAAGACGGGTAAGGCCACACGGATCGTAGAGATGCCTCGCACCCAACAGCAGAGTTCCTCTGCCCGTGTCTATCGCCTCAACGGTACGCCTGCCGACGACTCTTCGCGCGGCATCGTCATTCAGGACAACCGGAAGTTCGTCAGGAAATAGCGAGTCGCGCAAAGACCATCAAAAAAAGCCTCACAGACGTTGTGAGGCTTTTTGATTGCTCGTTGATGAGCGGGGCTTACTGATTCACCTGGTTCACCAGTTGCACGATGTCTGTGGCATCAATCTTTTCGTCGCCGTTGATATCGGCATTCTTCTTGCTGAAGAGGTCGCCTTCGGGCAAATCACCCATGATATGCTGAGCAATGGCCTCCACATCCTTTCCGTTCACTACGCCATCGCCGTTGGCATCACCCGAGAGGAGCGGGATGGGGATGTCGGCATCGTAGTGGATGTCGAGTGCGCCTGGGAGGCTGCCATCGCTCATGTTGCTCCAGAACAGTGTCTGGAATCGGTTGGAGCCCTTGTCAACCCCTCTGGTGCCGGCCGGCTGGTCGATGGGTGCGTCGGACAGGAAGTAACCGCGGAAGGCATTGAGACTGGCGTTGGCGTCGGCCTCAGAGGTGAAGCGCACCCATGAGCCGTCGGCAAGCAGACAGTACATGTTCTTGTTGTCGGCATCTTTGGCGCTGATGCTGCTGAAGTTGCCTTCCCACTGGCCCACCTTCGTGTATTGGTCATCGAAGTACCAGTCGTCGTAATCGTTGACAGTGGTGAGGGCCTCGTCGGTGACGGGTGCCGCCTTCAGTTCCACATTCAGGGCATTCAGGCTGACCTCGCCATAGTTGACCACAGCGATGTAGGCCTGGCCTGCCTTGGCCACATTGGACACGTCGGTGAAGATGAACTGTTTGCGGTAGTTATCGATGAATGAGAGTTGGTAGAACTTGATCTTGCCGGGCTCGATGAGTTCGCCGAAGCGGAAGTCGTAGGGCAGACAGATGGTATATGCCATGGGTGTAAAGGTGCCGTCGGCATTCTGACCGGCTGAGAGCACACGGTCGTAGGATACGTTGACCTTCTGACCCTTGAAGTGCTCGATGACCTCGGCGTTGATGGCCTCGGCCTCACTGTTGTCCTGCAGGGCTGCCCACGGTGTAATCGACTTGAAGCCGACGAAATCGTCGACCGAGACAGAACTGCCGGTGAACTTCAGTTGGTAGATGCCCGAGAGCGGTGCGATGAAGTACAGCGAGTCGGCGGTGATATAGGTATCCTTGTATTCCCAGTCTTTATCGCCTTCGCGCTTGTAGTAGACGTTGAGCCAGCCGCTGCTGATGTCGGCATAGAAGCGCAGTACGTCGCCCTTCTTGGCCTGCAGGCTCGGGGTGATGAGTTCGTAGGCATCGCTGTCGGCATGAGGTGCCCACGACTTCTCGCCGCCGCCCATGCCCATCATGGCCATCATGTCCATACCGCCGCCCTTGGTCATCAGCCAGCCGGTGGTGCTCCAGTCAAAGGGCAGGTCAGGGGTCTCGCCTTCCTCGACCTCGAACTCCTGCTCAAAGTCCTCCGACCAGGCGTCGTCGTAGGTGATGTAGGCAGAGAGGTAGACCATCTGCATTTGGACCTTGCAACCCTGGGGCATCAGGAGAAGGGCTGCCTGGTGGGCACCCAGAGCCTCGGGGTTGTGGTTGAAGGTCACGTCTACGGTGGCCGACTCGCCGGCAGGGATGTTGAACATCGACTTACTCAGGGTATAGAACTTAGGATCGCTCGACATGGCGTAGAGTTGCAGTGGCGCCGTACCCGTATTGATGAGTTGGAAGGTCTTGGTGAAATTGCCGCGGGTGATGCCGTAGTTGACGGTCTGCACGCTGCGCCCGTTGTGGCGCACCAGCAGGTCGGGGGCATTCATATTGATGCGGCCGCCGGCAATGCTGTCGATGCAGAGGCTGTCGCCAGAGAGGAAGCGGAAGCGGTAGTCGCCTGCCGGGAGCCAGGAGATCCATTTCGTGTGGTACAGCGTGTCCTTGAACTGATAGGCATCCACCCGTTCCCACTTGTTGCTGCCATAGACAGACTTCTCGATGGTCACGTTGGCCTGCGGGTCGATGATGGGACCCTTGTAACTGCCGTCGCCATTCTTCAGCGAGAAGATCATGGCGTCGTTGACGTCGCGGATGGTCAGCGGGGGTGTCATGAACCAGTCGCTGGCCCCGCCGCCGCCAAAGATGGCCGCCATGGCCGCCATGCCGCCACCAGCGGGATTATAGTGCGTGGCGACACCTTCCTTCACCACGAAGCCCTCGCCAAAGCAACCCACGGGCAACTTGTTGTCGTTGAAGTTGACAACCCATGCCCCCGGGTCGGTGATGACGGAAGCGACGGTGATGCTTGCGCCATTCAGGCGCGTATCCTCGGGCTTGAAATTAATCATGGCTTCCTTCTTGCCAATGGTGCCTTTGTTATAATGGAACGTGACGTTCAACTTGGCAGAGTCGCCGGGGGCGATGCTGAATTTGCTTTGGTCGATGCTGAACAACTCGGGGATGCTCGACGAGATGTTGACCTTCAACGTGCTCGTACCGGTATTGATCACGATGAACTCCTTCGTGCTGTCCTTGGCACACACGCTGTAATCTACGAAGTGGGTGTGCAGGCTGTCAACTGTGACGAGCAGGTCGGGTGCCTCGTTGTCGATATGGAAGCCCGCCACGCTGTCTATCTCCGCGTCGACATAAGAGATGAAGCGGAAACGGTATTCGCCCTTCGGGGTGTCTGACACGGTGAGGGTCTGGAACTTGTCGGTGAGCGTCGACGTAAAGTCTGCCACGCGCACCCACTGGTTCTTTCCATACACCGAGCGCTCCACGACGAACAGGGTGTCGGTAAAGCCCATGATGGCCTTCAGGTCGAAATTGAAGCCCATGCCACCGCCCTTACCGTCGTCATCGCCGTTGGTCTTCCTGGCGCTGAACACCATGTCCTCCCCTTCCTTAACAGACACGGGGGGAGTGAGCAGATAGGTCCTGACGCGATTGCCGCCAAACATGCTGCCCATGCCTGGCATGCCATTCATGCTAGGGGTGGTACTCGGGTTGGTACTCGGGTTGGTACCCGGTTGGGTACCCGTGCCGGGCATGCCGCCTCCCATTCCAGGGAACCCGCTGTTACCCGAATCTTCGGTTGCCTTGGCTTTGGCCTTGCCGTTTTCAACCTTCCAGCCCTCGCCAAACCAGCCTCGTGGGAATTTGGTTCCGTCGTTGAAACGCTCGTCCATCTGCTCCGAAGCGATGGACTGAGCCTGCATGCTGACTCCTACAAACAGGAGCAACATGGAAAATAGTAATTTCTTTCTCATTAATTTAGTTAAATTTAGCCATTAATTAATTTTTGGTTACAAAAGTACTGTTTTTTGCACATCTATGCGCTAACGATTAAGATTTATTTTATGGCAATAATTCGCTTTTGCCTGGATGATACACAAAAAATTTGATTCTGGTCTTTTCGCTGACAATTTAGGAAAAACTTATGGCAAAAAGCCGCTATACGCTTTGATGATTCAATGAAAATAAGTAATTTTGCAGCAAAAAGGCGCATATGTGCATACCAACATAATTGTATTCTATGACAATTCCTCCCTCATCAGATGCCCTGCTGCAGTCCATTGAGCGCTCCGACATCCGGATTGTGCGTGAGATGCCAAGTTTCTTCGGCTACAATGAAGATTTCGTGTTCCAACACGTCGTTCTGACGCTCATCCTCAGCGGCAGCGCCAGAGCCAAGTACGATATGAGGGTCATCACACATCACAAAAACGACCTGACCATCATCCTCCCGGGACACGTCATGCACCCGATAGACTGTACCGACGACTTCTCCTACGCCTTGCTCTTCATCTCGCCGAAGATGTTCGACGACCTCCGGTTCCACACCTTCAGCCACGACAGCGATAAATTCCATTATGCTCCTGTCTGTTCGCTCACCGACGACCAGGCCGCACACCTGCTTGCCATCGTCGAACATCTGGACTTCATCGCCAAGCACTCGGACAAGGAACTGCCGCACCGCTATCAGACACTGCTGGCGCAACTCGCCGTGGGCTATGAGTTTCTGAATCTATATCGCCGTGACCAGGACTTTCAGTGGATGGAGAACCGCCAGGTGGACATCTTCAACCGCTTCTGCGACCTGGTGGTAAAACACTATCGGGAGTCGCGCGAGGTTCAATATTATGCCAATCTGATGGACCTCAGCCCCAAGTATCTCAACAAGGTTGTCCGCCTGGCCACAAATGGCCTCTCACCCTACAAATGGATTGAGGAATACGTGATGACACAGGCCAAGCGGCTCATCGAGGCCCGGGCCACACTGACGCTCCAGGAAACGGCCTATATGCTGGGGTTCACCGAACCCACATCCTTCTACCGCTATTTCAAGCGCGCCACCGGTATGACTGCCAAGGAATATCGTGACAGGCATTATTAAACACGGATCCATCATATAAAAAAAGAAAGGGCTGCTTGAACCATCAAACAGCCCCTTCTTTTTTGTCTTGTTGTGATGTATATTATGTATACAGGTATCGCTTGATAGAGCGCTTGGGTGTCTTCTCAAACTCCTCCTCGCGGATCTCTATCTCCGAGACCTTCTCGTAGGCTGGGATCATCTCGTTGAGACCGTTGAGGTTCTGGTTCATGACGTTGCGGATGTCGTCGGCCGTGAACTTCATGTTCTTCGCCTCGTCGTAGTCGGGATAGACCAGTGCGACGAGTTTATTGTCGCGCTGCACGACAACGCTCTCCACCACCATCGTCATCGAGTTGAGTTTGTCCTCGATCTCCTCGGGGTAGATGTTCTGTCCGTTAGGACCCAGGAGCATGTTCTTCGAGCGGCCGTTGATGTAGATGTTGCCGTCGGCATCCATCGTGCCGAGGTCGCCCGTATGATACCAGCCCTCGCTGTCGATGGTCTCTGCCGTCGCCTCGGGGTTCTTGTAGTAGCCCAGCATGACATTCAGTCCGCGGGTGAGTATCTCGCCTGGCACGTGGGCCGGATCGCGCGAGTCGATCTTCACCTCCATGTGGTAGGCCGCCTTGCCGCAGGAGCCCGGGGCGAAGAGGTGCCAGTCTTCGTAGCCGATGATGGGTGCGCACTCGGTGGCGCCGTAGCCGACGGTGTAGGGGAAGTCGATGCGCTTGAGGAACTGCTCCACCTCCTGGTTGAGGGCGGCGCCTCCGATGATCACCTCGTACATGTTGCCGCCGAAGGCCTTGAGCACCTCCTGGCAGATCATCTCGCGCACCTTCTTCGAGATGACGGGCATCTGCAGCAGCAGGCGCATACGGTTGTTCTGCACCTTCGGGAACACTTTCTTGCGGATGATCTTCTCGATGATCAGTGGCACGGCGATGATGATGACGGGCTTGACCTCGGCCAGCGCCTGTGCGATGATGGCGGGCGAGGGCACGCGGTTGAGATAGTAGACGTGGCAGCCGCGCAGGAACTCGTAGATGAACTCGAAGGCCATGCCGTACATGTGGGCCATGGGGAGCATGGAGATCACCTTGTCGCCGGGCTTGATGATCTTGCCCAGCACGTGTTGGGCAAAGTCAGCATTCGACCACAGGGCGCGATAGGGCAGCATGACGCCCTTGGAGAAGCCCGTCGTGCCGCTGGTGTAGTTGATGAGCGCCAACTCATTGGGATCCTCTTCCATATAATAATGTACGTGCTCCTTGCGGAAGTACTTGGGGAACTTCTTGCCGTAGAGTTCGTTCAGGTGCTCGCGGGCGTAGGTCAGTTTGTCGGTACGCGACACCATCAGCGAGTAGTCGGGGTTGTTGATGATACCCTCGAGCCGGGGCATCTGCATGGGGTCGATGATGGTGGCCACATGGTCGCCCACGAAGAGCAGCCGCGCCTCGGAGTGGTTCACGATGTTGTGGATCTGCTCGGCATTGAACTCGTGGAGGATGGGCACGGCAATGGCGCCGAAGGTGAGGGTAGCGAGGAAGGCTACGGCCCACTGGCTGGAGTTGCGCCCGCAGAGGGCTATCTTGTCGCCCTTCTGTATACCGCTGTTCTCGAAGAGGATATGTATTTTCTCAATCTTTCTGGCTACATCATGATACTGCAGCGTCTGGCCCTTGTAGTCTGTCAGCGCATCACGATCCCAATTGTCGATGATGCTCTGCTGGATCAGTGAGTTAAAACTAGGTATTTGTTCCATAAGCGATTAGATATTCTGATATAAGTAGCGTTTGATACTTTTCTTTGGTGTCTTGGCAAATTCCTCTTTATGCAGTTCGATGGCTGCGATACGGCTGTATACGGGAAGCGTGTTGTTGAGTTCCTGACGGTTCTGCTCCATGATATGCTCCAGTTCGGTCTCGCTGAAGTTGATCATCTCGTCCTTGTCGGGATGAACGAGTGCGACGAGTTTCTCTCCGCGCTGCACGACGACACTCTCAGCGACCATCGCCATCGAGTTGAGCCGGTCTTCGATCTCCTCGGGATAGACATTCTGTCCGTTCGCCCCCAGAAGCATGTTCTTGATGCGCCCACGGATGAAGAGGTGGCCTGTGGGAGCCATCGTGCCGAGGTCGCCGGTATGGTAGTAGCCCTCGTCGTCGATGGCCTGACGGGTGGCTTCTTCGTTCAAGTAGTAGCCCAGCATGACGTTCGTGCCGCGGGTGACAATCTCGCCCGGGATGTGCTCCGGGTCGGAAGAGAGGATCTTCACCTCCATGCGGTCTACGGGCGTGCCACAACTGCCGCCGATGAAGTCCTTGTAGTCGCAGTAGGAGATCAGCGGGGCGCACTCGGTGGTGCCGTAGCCCACGGTAATGGGGAAGTTGATGGAGAGGAGGAACTCTTCGACCTCCTTCGACAGGGGCGCCCCTCCGACGATGACCTGATAGGCCTTTCCGCCGAAGGCTTTGTAGACCTCCTGATAGATGCGCTCCTTCACCTTCTTCGACACCACGGGCATCTGCAGCAGCAGGCGCATGCGGTTGTTCTGGATCTTCGGGAAAACCCGCTTGCGGATGATCTTCTCGATGATCAGGGGCACGGTGACGATGAGTGTGGGCTTCACCTCTGCGAAGGCCTGTGCGATGATGACGGGCGACGGCAGACGGGTGAGGAAGAACAGGTGGCATCCGTGACAGAATCCGAAGAGGAACTCGACGGCCATGCCATACATGTGGGCCATAGGCAGGATGCTCAGCAGATTGTCGCCAGGACGCACCTTACGGCCCAGACGGTCGATGATGAACTCGACGTTACCCCAGAGTGAGCGATAGGGCAGCATCACACCCTTGGAGAAACCCGTCGTGCCGCTGGTGTAGTTGATAAGCGCCAGTTCCTCGGCAGAGTCCTCGTAATAGTGTACATGCTCCTTGCGGAAAGCCTTGGGGTATTTGCTGCCGAACATCATATTTAAATGTTCGCGCGCGTAAGTGATAGATTCCGAGCGGCTGATCAACAACGAGAAGTCGGGGATGTTGATGATGGCCTCCAGATGGGGCATCGCCTCGGGGTCGATGGTCTTGACGGCATAGTCGCCGATGAAGAGGATCCTGGCACCGGAGTGGTTGACGATGTTCTGTATCTGCTCGCCGTTGAATTCATGCAGGATGGGTACCGCTACGGCACCATAGGTCAGCGTGCCGAGGAAACTGACAGCCCAGTGGGCCGAGTTGCGACCGCAGATGGCTATCTTGTCTCCGCGCTTGATGCCGCTGTTCTCTAAGAGTATATGTAGTTTCTCTATCTTGCGTGCTACATCGTGGAACTGAAGCGTGATGCCCTGATAGTCGGTCAGCGCATCTTGATCCCAGTTTTCGATAATGGCCTTTTGGATATAAGCATTGAAACTGCTAAATTGCTCCATGGAAATTGCACATTTTTTGAATTTTTGTGCAAAGGTAGTGCTAATATTGCACATTCGCAAAAAAAATGTGCAATATTAACATATTTTATTCATATCGCATGGATTTGGCAGGTTGTATGTGTGAGACGAGGTACGAGGGTGCTATCAGTACGAAGACACAGACGAGCAGCGTGACGAGGTTGAGCAGGGCGATGAGCGGCAGGTTCAGTTCCACTGGAGCCTCGCTGACGTAGTAGACCTGCGGGTCGAGCGACACTATGCCCGTATACTGTTGCAGCAGCACGAGGCCGATGCCCAGGATGTTGCCCCAGAGCATGCCTTGTCCGATGATGAAGACGGAGAACCAGAGGAAGGTGTGCCGGATGGTCTTGTTGCGGGTGCCGAGGGCTTTGAGGATGCCGATCATCTGGGTACGCTCGAGGATGATGATGAGCAGTCCGCTGATCATCGTGAAGCCAGCCACGCAAACCATCAGCACGAGGATGATCCACACGTTGATGTCGAGCAGTTCGAGCCAGTTGAAGATGTTGGGGTAGATCTCGTAGATGGTCTGGCAGACCATCGTGTTCCCGTGTCCGTCGTCCGTACGGTTGATGTTGTCGATGAAGGCATCAGTGGTCACGGCAAGATAGTTGAGGTCTTCGACGCTGACTTCTACGCCTGTGCAATGGCCTTCGTCCCAGCCGTTGAGACGGTTGGCAGCATAGAGGTCGGTGAAGCAGAGATTCTCGTCGAAGCGGGTCATGTTGGTCTGGTAGATGCCGGCAATGGTGTATTTGCGGGTCTTGACGTTCTCGTCGCCGATGAAGTAGGCAAAGACCCTGTCACCCACGTTCAGGTGCAGTTTGTCGGCTATCATCTTGGACATGAGCAACTGATAGCGGCTGGTGGAGTCGCTGAAGGCGGGAATCTCGCCAGCGACCATGTTCTGCGCGAGGAAGTGCCTGTCGAATTCCGGGCCTACTCCCTTGAACATCACGCCGAGGAAGTCGTTGTCGGTCTTCAGCAGTCCCTGGGTGATGGTATACCGCTGTACATGCCTGACGCCCGCCTGCTGGCTGAACACCTGCATCATGCTGTCGCCGGCACAGATGGTGTAGGGGTCGATGTCGTTGTATTTCATCAGGTTCTGCACCTGGATGTGTCCGCCGAAGCCTGCCACCTTGTCGCGGATGGTGTGCTTGAATCCCAGCACCACGCAGACGGTGATGATCATCACCATGAGTCCGATGGCGACGCCCACGAGGGCAATACGTATAGCCGGGCGACTCACCTTACGCTTGTCACCCTGGTCGCTATAGATTCTTTTCGCTATAAAAAGAGGGAGATTCAAAGAGTCTGAACTTTGAAATTTGAAGTTTGAAATTTGAAGTTTGAAATTTTTGATTACTCATCCACTCTGCCGGGGTAGGCCTCGAGGGCTTTCCTCAAGACGAACAGCGCCCGCTCGAGGTCTTTCTTCTTCAGCACGTAGGCGATACGCACCTGGTTGATGCCCGCACCCGGAGTCGTATAGAAGCCTGCGGCAGGCGCCATCATCACCGTCTCGCCCTCATATTCAAACTCCGCCAGACACCAGCGGCAGAACTTCTCAGCATCGTCGACAGGCAGTTTGGCCACGGTGTAGAAGGCACCCATGGGGATGGGGGAGTAGACACCGGGGATGCGGTTCAGTCCGTCGATGAGGCACTTACGGCGCTCTACATACTCGTCGTAGACGTCGCGCAGGTATTCCTCGGGGGTGTCGAGCGAGGCCTCTGCCACAATCTGTCCGATCAGGGGCGGGGAGAGACGTGCCTGACAGAACTTCATCACGGCGGCACGCACCTGGGCGTTCTTCGTGATGAGCGCTCCGATACGGATACCGCACTCGCTGTAGCGCTTCGATACGGAGTCGATGAGGATCACGTTCTGCTCAATGCCCTCCAGATGGCAGGCAGAGATATAGGGAGAGCCCGTGTAGATATACTCACGATAGACCTCGTCGGAAAAGAGATACAGGTCGTATTTCTTCACGAGGTCGCGTATCTGGTTCATCTCCCGACGGGTATAGAGATAGCCTGTCGGGTTGTTGGGGTTGCAGATCATGATGGCACGGGTGCGCTCGTTGATCAGTTCCTCGAACTTCTCCACCTTCGGCAGCGAGAAGCCCTCCTCGATGGTGGTGGCGATGGTACGGATCTTGGCGCCTGCCGAGATGGCAAAGGCCATGTAGTTGGCGTAGGCAGGCTCGGGCACGATGATCTCGTCGCCCGGGTTCAGACAACTGAGGAAGGCAAAGAGCACCGCCTCTGATCCGCCAGAGGTGATGATGATGTCGTCGGCAGTGACGCTGATGTTGTATTTCGCATAGTAGTCTACCAACTTCTCCCTGTAACTCAGGTAACCCTGCGAGGGTGAGTACTCGAGGATGTCGCGGTCAATCTTCTTCAAGGCGTCGAGGGCCACCTGGGGAGTGGGCAGGTCGGGCTGGCCGATGTTCAGATGATAGACCTTCGTCCCACGTTTCTTGGCTGCGGCAGCCAGAGGGGCAAGTTTTCGGATAGGTGACTCGGGCATCTCAATGCCGCGGACGGATATTTCTGGCATCGCTAAACTATTTACGATTTACTGATTTACGATTTGCTATTTTCTTATTTTCGGTTGCAAAGGTACAAATTAATTTTGAATTTGTGCGTTTTTTCGATTTAATTATGTACTTTTGCAGCAAAATTCTGCCTGCAGGATTAAATCGTAAATCGTAAATCTGTAAATCGTAAATATTATTAAAGGATGAATTACGAGGAATTGCTTGAGACGCGTGACGTCCGGAAGACTACGAAGGTCAGACTGCCGTATGGCTATTTCTATAAGCGTTTGATCGACGGTAAATACTCCAACTTTGTGGAGTTCCACGATGAAGTGGCTGATGCCATCACCTTCAACAGCAGTGTGAAGGCTGAGCACGAGGCGCTGGCGGAGATCCATTCCAAGCAGCAACTTCACTATACCCCCAACGAGGGCGACGAGGGTATCTATGCCATTGCCGTCGAGGTGGGAAACTACATCACTATCGAGCAACTGCTCAACGAGAACCCCTCGATGGTGGCGAAGGGCGACTTCGTCATCTCCACCCTGCGCGACCTCTTCAACATCACCGTCGAACTGCATGCCCACAATATCTACCACGTCTGCTACGCACCGTCGAACATCCTGGTGCGCAAGAACGACGGGTCGGTGCGCCTGCTCTGCCACGGATCGTTCTACGAGAAGATTGGAGCAGACGTACTCTACGAAGACCTGGAGGATTTTATTGCCCCCGAGGTGCTCGCTGGCGGCAGTGCCGATGCCAAGAGTGACGTCTATTCACTGGGACGTTTCATCTCATGGATCTATCAGTCGTCGGGACTGCCCTTCGAATTCAAACATATCGTGGAGAAAGCCACCGCCGCGAACCCTGACAGCCGTTACCAGGATGCGGAGACAATGCGTCAGGCTATCAACAAAGCTCGTACCATCCGGAAGACGGCCGTAATCGGGGGCTCTGCCCTTGCCATTGCCCTCTGTCTGGTGGGATTGTTCTTCTACCTCCTGCCCAGCACGGAGCCTGTGGAGTTCGTCAAACCCGTGAAGGAGCCTATCCCCGACGACCTGTTTGAGGAGAATATGGAGGACTATCTGGGTATCGGTGCTGATGCCGACTCAGCCACTATCGCTGCCGTTATCGCCGAGGAGGCTCTGCGCAATGACTCCGTCTCGGTGGATGAGAAGCGGATGCGACAGTATAATGCGAAGGCCGAGGCCATCTTCCGCAAGCAGTTCACCAAGGCGGCTGATATCATCATCTCGCGCGTCTATAATACGGAGTCCATGAACGGTGAGCAGAAGGTGTTCGCTGCGAAGTCGAAGCAGATGACAGAAGACCTGGCGAAGAAACAGTTGGAACTGGCCTCGCAGACCAACCTGAGTTCCGACCGCACGCAGGCCATTGCCGCGGAGATTATCGAGAATATCACCCGCAAGAAGATGGAGGCGATGGATAAGGACTATATCGGACTGAAGACAGTGCCCGAAGAGAAGACTGCTCAGGGCAAGTCTGGCGACACGGGCAGTTATACCGATACGGACACCCGTCCTACGACAACCACTACCACCACAACCACCACGACGACGTCCTCGTCCCCACGCAAGTCTAAGCAGGACAATATCTACGACCGCTACAGGGATAAGTATGGTGTGGATCCTCTGGACCCCGTAGAGCCTGAGCGCCCAGTTAGAAGGAAATAAGAATAATTAATTTAAATAATAATGAGATCAAGATCAGCAAACTGGTTTGAGTGCAAGATCCGCTATGAGAAAGTCATGGAAGACGGCTTGCAGAAGAAAGTGACAGAAAATTATGTGGTCGACGCCCTGAGTTTCAGCGAGGCCGAAGAGCGTATCACCGAAGAGATGTCGAGTTATATCAGCGGCGAGTTCGATGTGGCAGACATCAAGAAGGCCTCCTACGGGGAGATCTTCTTCAGCGACGACGAGATGGCCGACAAGTGGTACAAGGCCAAACTGCAGTTCATCACCTACGATGAGAAGACGGACAAGGAGAAGCGCAGCAGTGTGACCTATCTTGTCCAGGCAGGCTCCTTCAACGGGGCCGTGAAGAACATCGACGAGGCGATGGGAGGCACGATGATCGACTACGTCATCTCTTCTGTGGCCGAGACCACCCTGATGGACGTCTACGAATACAAGAAGGCTGAGTGATGTTCGACGTCAAAGGAAATCTGCACCGTGTCCTCGACACGTTGCCGCAGGGAGTCCGCCTTGTGGCCATTTCCAAATACCATCCTGACGACTACATCCTGGCGGCCTACGAGGAGGGTCAGCGCATCTTCGGCGAGAGTCACGAACAGGAACTGCGTCAGAAACACGAGTCGCTGCCTAAGGATATCGAGTGGCATTTCATTGGTCATCTTCAGACCAACAAGGTGAAGTATATCGTTCCGTATGTGTCTATGATTGAGGCTGTTGACTCCATCAGGCTCTTGCGGGAGATTAACCGTCAGGCTGAGAAATGCGACAGGGTTGTCAACGTGCTGCTGGAGTTGCATATCGCTGAGGAAGCCACCAAGTATGGCCTCTCGCTTGACGCCTGTCGCGAACTGCTGGCTGATGGCGAATGGCGTGGGATGGCACACGTGCGCATCTGCGGTCTGATGATGATGGCGTCGTTTGTCGACGACCGTGATCAGATCCGTCGTGAGATGCAGACAGCAGCCGACTTCTTCGATGAGGTGAAGGCCGCGTATTTCGCTGATGACGATGCCTTCTGCGAACGGTCGTGGGGCATGAGCGACGATTATCCCATCGCCCTCGAGACGCGTACGACGATGGTCCGTGTGGGAACGGCCATCTTCGGACCCCGTGTCTATTAATTTCCCCTCCAAAGTCTGGAGGGTGCCGTCAGGGCGGGGTGGGCTGAACACGGCTATTCCCCGTTCATCTTCTACCGAAATAATACTGCTCTCTCTTCCTCGTAATCTTGCCGAAGTTAATCGCGTGCACAGGACAGTAGTGATAGCAGGCCAGACAGGAGGTACACCGTCCGTTATGAATCCATGCGGGCGGTGTACCTTTGATATTGTCCACAGGACACACCCTGGAGCACTTGCCGCACTTGGTACACACATCCTCGTCGACGGTGAACTTCTTGTCTGTTATCATCCTCTTGTTGAAGTAGCCGCCTATCATGTATGAGTAGAGTCGTGGCGTAGCGCCTTTCTCCAGTTCCATGATGCCAGAGCGCCGTTCCTCGATCATCTGGATGATATGGGGCATCTGCAGTGTCGCCAGTTCGATCTTCATGGCCTCCTTCTCTTCGGAGTCCGTCTTCATGAACGGCAGGCAGACGTAACTCTCCGGCATGATCACGGCAAACTGTGTCTCGGCCTGCAACGGCTGGCCTCCGGCACCCCGCAGGTGCGGGTTCGAAGCCAGTTCTTTGTTCAGGATCGTCATGGCCTCACCCATGTTGTCGCCGCAGGTGGTCAGTGCCCAGCAGAATATGTCCCCTTCTGAGTCAGAAGAGCCCTGGGGAGGTCTGTTCACCCTCAACCTCCTGATAAACTCCCTCACGATCCTTGGCGGCTGCCAGCCGTGCGTGGGGAAGCAGAATCCGATCCGCTCCCCCACGTGACATGTGTGTTCGTACTGTCCCTTCCTGATGAGGTCGGGTATGTAGAGTAACTCTTCTCCGATGGCTTGGGCTATCTGTCCTGCCACCCATTTCGTATTGCCTGTGCCTGAGAAATAGAATATCATATCGTCGGCAAAGGTACGAATAAAGCCACAGATAACGCCCTTTTTCCCGGATTATTTTACCTAAATCTTATCAAAAGCCTGCGACAGGTCGTCGATGATGTCGTCGATGTGCTCCGTTCCGATGCTCAGTCGGATGGTCGAGGGTGTGATGTGCTGCTCGGCCAGTTCCTCGGGCGAGAGTTGCGAGTGGGTGGTGGTGTAGGGATGGATCACGAGGCTCTTCACGTCAGCCACGTTGGCCAGCAGCGAGAAGATCTGCAGGGCGTCGATGAACTTCCAGGCCTCTTCCTGTCCGCCCTTGATCTCGAAGGTGAAGATCGAGGCACCGCCGTTGGGGAAGTACTTCTTATAGAGTTGGTGGTCGTGATGACTCTCCAGTGCGGGATGGTTCACCTTCGCCACCTTCGGATGGCTGGCCAGGAAGTCGACCACCTTCAGCGCGTTCTCCACATGACGCTCCACACGCAGACTCAGCGTCTCGACGCCCTGCAGCAGGATAAAGGCGTTGAAAGGCGAGATAGCGGCACCCGTATCACGCAGGATGACGGCACGGATACGAGTAACGTAGGCAGCGGCTCCCACGGCGTCGGCAAACACGATGCCATGATACGAAGGGTCGGGCTTCGAGAGGGTGGGGAACTTGTCGTTGGCTTTCCAGTCGAACTTGCCGCCGTCGACGATGACACCGCCCAGGCTGCTTCCGTGACCACCGAGGAACTTTGTGGCCGAGTGAACCACGATGTCTGCCCCATGCTCCAGCGGGCGGATCAGGTAGGGGGTGCCGAAGGTGTTGTCCACGATCAGCGGGATGCCGTGCTTATGAGCCACAGCGGCCACGCCCTCGATGTCGAGCACATCACTGTTAGGATTACCAAAGGTCTCGGCATATACTACTTTAGTGTTGGGCTGGATGGCTGCCTCGAGGGCTTCCAGGTCGTTCACGTTGATGATCGTGTTGGTGATGCCCTGCGTAGCCAGCGTGTGGGTGATCAGGTTGTACGAGCCGCCGTAGAGGTTGTCAGCGGCCACGATATGATCTCCGGCCTGCGCGATGTTCTGCAGGGCGTAGGTGATGGCAGCAGCGCCCGAGGCGACGGCCAGGCCGGCCACACCGCCCTCCAGCGCAGCGACACGGTCCTCAAACACGCCCTGGGTTGAGTTGGTCAGGCGTCCGTAGATATTACCGGCATCGCGCAGACCGAAGCGATCGGCAGCGTGCTGGGAGTTGTGGAACACATACGATGTGGTCTGGTAGATGGGTACGGCACGGGCATCAGTAGCGGGGTCGGCCTGTTCCTGGCCTACATGCAGTTGCAAAGTCTCGAAGCGATAGTCTTTCTTACTCATAATCTTTTCCTTTCTTTTATAATGTTTGTAATTTTATGATGTTCTCTGTTTTGTGTCCTTTCGACGGTGCAAAGGTACGGCGTTTAGAAATATTACCCAAATTTTTGTCTGATTCCAGAAGATATAACTATATTCCGCAAATTCTCAGAGTATTATTCCAAGAAGCCCTGCTCTTACCCAGTCAAACAGAATAAAACACCAAAACAGCCTTGGTGGCAGGCAGATAGAGTGCTAATCATACAGCCCTGTACGGCAGAAGAGCAAGGTGTGACAGTTGTGACAGTTTTTTTCGCGTGAAAAATGTGGAGTAGAATTTTATTATTATATATATATTATACTATATATATAATAATATTGTTGAGATGGGTGAAAATTTAATTGTCACAACTGTCACAACTGTCACAGACTGCCTGAATCACGTTCTGATTTTGCAATCCCTGCATGGCAAAACCGCGGGTGCGTTGATAAGTATATATACTTAACGGTCGTTCTGATGCCTTCCACGACTCATTCCAATGGCTTCCACAACAGTAAGGAATGCCTCCTATAGGGGTATAGAAGGCATCGCTAACTCTATGACTAGGCGTCTCTAACTCTGTAACCAGGCATCTCTAACACCATAACCAGGTATTCCATCACTAAAACCCGATTGGAAATATTCTCCTGAATCCTTGCATATATCAGAAAATATTCCTACTTTTGCACGCAGAATGGATATTTATTCCATTGCGACCCATAACAACGAAAGATGGAAACAAAAAAATTCTGAACTATGGCAACGAAATTAGACGAAACAGACCTGCAGATACTCAAGACGCTGCAAAAGAACGCGAAACTGACCACGAAAGAGTTGGCTGATGCCGTCCATCTGACGCCCACGCCCGTGTTTGAACGGCAGAAACGGCTCGAGAAGCAGGGTTACATCAAGAAGTATGTGGCGGTGCTCGACCCAGAGAAACTGGGGCTGGGGCTTCAGGTGTACTGCAAGGTGAAACTGAAGCAGATCAACCACGAGATTGCCGACAGTTTCGTGCGTCGCATACAGCGCATCCCAGAGGTCACGGAGTGTTATAACACCTCGGGCGCCTATGATTATTTATTAAAGGTACGCGCACGCGACATGAAACATTATCAGGAGTTTGTGCTTAACAAACTGGGTGAGATCGAGAGCCTGGCCTCTATCGAGAGCACGTTCGTGATGAGCGAGGCGAAGCAGACGTTTGGAGTGAATATTTAGGGTTTTTGTAAACCGTAAACTACTCATGGTGGTAGGGTTCGCCGCGGATGATGGTACAGGCTCGATAGACTTGCTCCGTGAACACGAGGCGGATCATCTGATGGGAGAAGGTCATCTTCGAGAGGGACAGTTGTTCGTTGGCACGGGCATAGACCACAGGCGAGAATCCGTAAGGACCTCCGATGATGAACACCAGGCGACGGGCAGTGGTCCGTTTCTGTTCCAGCCAACGGGCGAACTCTATGCTTCGAAATTCCTTTCCGTGTTCATCGAGCAGCACGACGGTATCACTGGCCTGCAGTTGTTTCAGGATCAGTTCTCCCTCGGCGGTCTTCTGCTGTTCCTCTGTCAGGCTCTTCGTATTCTTCAGTTCTGGTATTGTCACGAGTTCGAAGGGCATATAGTGCCCGATGCGCTCCACGTAGTCTGAAATCCCTGCCTGGAAGTGCTTATCCGTCGTCTTCCCCACCAGAATCAAAATCGTCTTCATATCCTAAAGTGTAATCATCTGTAAACCGTAAACTGTAAACAAAGAGAAACTACTTGATCGTTGTTTCCTTGAGGAACGTCTCAAACTGGCTCTGGTAGCCGTTGAACACATTGATGTCTACGTCGCCCTGGATGCCGGCCACGCGCCCGTCGGAGGAGAGTTGCCAATAGGTGAGCCTGACGTCGGGTTTGTACTCGCTGTAACGGGCAATCCACACGCTGTAGTCGCGCTTCAGGTCGGCCTGCTTCGACAGGTACTTGTTGACGAACCGCTGGTTGACGTAGAGGATGGGCTTCACGCCCGTATAGCGCTCCACCATCCTCAGCCACGTGCGGATGTGTTCGAACATCCGGTCTTCGCCTCCCATCATCTTGATCTGGGCGTCAGAAGGCTCGATATCGAGCACGGGCGGGAGGTCGCCACTGCGGAAGAGGGTGTTGCGGATGAAGTAATTGGCCTGCTCGGCACCGCTCCTGCGCACAGACCAGAAGTGGTAGGCGCCTGTGCGGATGCCCTGCTTGCGGGCTTTGGCGTAGTCGTTGACGAAGTACTGGTTGCGGATGGTCGTACCCTCCGTGGACTTGATGTAGACGAACGAGACGGGATAGTCGGCAGTGCCGCTGACGTTCTGACTGCCACGCTTACCCACGTGGGTGATACGCAGACGGTCCCAGTGGATGGGATATTTCTTGCGGCCCTTGCCGTGCTGGTAGCGTGAGATGTCGATACCGTAGATGCGTTCGGTGGTGTAGCGCATGCGTTCACCCATGAAACGGTCGTTGCGCCAGATACCCACGCGCAGGCTGGACTCGCCACCGGCTTTCGTCTCTGCCGAGAGCCCGAAGCCCTCACGGCGTCCGTCTGCCCAGTGGCCCTCATAGTAGCCACGCGAGTCGGTGAGCGTGTAGGCACCGTGGCCTGATGATTTCTCATGCATGAAGTCGCCAGCGTAGTTGCCCAGCGTGTCGACCCTGATGCCCGTGACGAGTGAGTCGTTCTGGCAGGTACCCACCACCGTCCTGCCCAGCGAGTCGAGGACGAGGGCTGTGCCCTCACGCTGGTGTTCCTGCCACGTGCCTACATTCCAAAGAGGTATATAACGGTCGACGGCCACCTGGTGACGCTTGCCGCCAGCGAAGGCCACCACCATCTCGTAACCCTCGTCCTGCAGGTTGTGACGGTCCATATAGTAGTCTAATTCTTCTTTCAGGAGACGGGAGGAAGAAACGGACTGACGGCGTACGGAGTCCTCAGCCGGAAGCCCCGTATGCTCATCCCCGACAGTACTCATCACGCGCAACGTATGACGTGCCGGTTTGCCTGTCATCAGACCTGCCAGGAAGAGTACGGCCAAGGGGGTTAATATGCTGAATACTATCTTTTTCATAATTTTTATGGCGCAAAGATAGGTAATTCTCTTCAAAAAGTCGTATATTTGCAGCAGAATTATTGTTTTAATGCGAATTACATGATGAAGGACTTCAATTACTATGCCCCGACGCGGGTGGTGTTCGGACGGGAGTCGGAGGCCAGGCTTCCGGAGTTGGTGAAACAGTATGGTGGCTCGAAGGTGCTTATCCACTACGGTGGTGGCAGTGCCCGTCGCTACGGTCTGCTCGACAAGGTGGAGCAGATGCTCAACGACGCAGGCATCGACTTCGTGGAGTTGGGTGGGGTAGTGCCCAATCCGCTGCTGTCGAAGGTGAAGGAGGGTATCGGCCTCTGTTGTCGTGAGGGCGTGGACTTTATCCTGGCTGTCGGTGGCGGTAGCGTGATCGACTCTGCCAAGGCCATCGCCTATGGGGTGCCCTACGAGGGCGACGTGTGGGACTTCTGGGACGGGAAGGCCGTGCCTCAGGCTTGTCTGCCCGTAGGTGTGATGCTGACGATTCCAGCCGCTGGAAGTGAGATGTCGTCGAGTTGCGTGATCACCCAGGACGAGGGCATGCTCAAGCGGGGCGTGAACAGCGACCTCTGCCGTTGTAAGTTCGCCATCATGAATCCTGAGCGCACCTATACACTACCGCCTTACCAGACGGCCGCTGGAGCCACAGACATCATGATGCACACGATGGAGCGCTACTTCTCGAAGTACGAAGACGCCCTGTTGACGGATGCCATCGCCGAGGCATTGCTGAAGACGGTGAAGGAGGCGGTGCCAGAGGTGCTGAAGAATCCCGAGGACTATCGCTACCGTGCCGCTATCATGTGGGCCAGTTCGCTGTCGCACAACGATCTGACGGAGTGCGGTACGGAGAAGGACTTCGCCTGTCATAAACTCGAGCACGAACTGAGCGGACTCTTCGGCGTGACCCACGGTGCGGGTCTTGCCGCTATCTGGGGCTCCTGGGCGCGCTACGTGATGGACAAGCACCTGAATCGCTTCGTGCAGTTCGCCGTGAACGTGATGGGTGTGAGAAACGATTTCACCGATCCCCGTGCCACCGCCCTGAGGGGCATTGAGGCCATTGAGCGCTTCTTCGATCAGATCGGCATGCCTACGAGCATCCCCGGACTGATTGGCCGTCAGGCTACGGAGGAGGAAATAGAGACGCTTGTCGTCAAGTGCAGTCGTGGTGGAAGGATGAATATCGGTGCGATGGAGGTGCTTAACCCTGCGGATATGACAGCCATCTATCGTCTTGCTAATCAGTAATGCCCAGGAACCATTCTATGGCCTGATGGGTCAGATAGGGCTTCTGCACGCTGGCCCTCATGGACTAAAGAAACTCTGAAACATTCGTTAAAAAATGGCATAATGAAAGTTTTTTGCTTAAAAAAGTGACAAAATATTTGTTTGTTACGGCAGAAATGTGTACTTTTGCAGCCGAAATAAAAAAACGCATTTAGATATGATGAGTTTGAATCTACTTAACGGCCTTATTATTATTCGACTGCAGGGAGCGGTCGGAAGTGATTAGGCGTGTAGATAATTGATAATTGAAATCAGTCATAGATAATTAGATAGAGCCCTTCTCACTTCCGAGTGTGAAGGGCTTTTGTTTGAGATATAAAGAATAAAAATAGTAAAAACAACATCATAAACAAATGACAAGACGATGAATGACAGATTGTTTATTTTCGACACAACATTGCGTGACGGCGAACAGGTGCCAGGATGTCAGTTGAACACCGTAGAGAAGATTCAGGTGGCCAAAGCGCTGGAGCAGTTGGGCGTGGACGTGATCGAAGCAGGATTTCCCATTTCGAGTCCGGGTGACTTCAACTCGGTGATTGAGATCTCGAAGGCCGTGACATGGCCCGTGATCTGTGCGCTGACACGTGCCGTAGAGAAAGATATCGACGTGGCCTTCGATGCGCTGAAGTATGCCAAGCACAAGCGTATCCACACGGGTATCGGCACCTCGGACGAGCACATCAAGTACAAATTCAACTCCACCCGTGAGGAGATTCTCGAGCGGGCCGTGGCTGCTACGAAGTATGCCAAGCGCTTTGTTGACGATGTGGAGTTCTACTGCGAGGATGCAGGCCGTACGGACAATGAGTATCTGGCACAGGTGGTGGAGGCCGTGATCAAGGCTGGGGCCACGGTGGTGAATATCCCTGATACCACGGGCTACTGCCTGCCACAGGAGTATTTCGAAAAGATCAAGTATCTGAAGGAGCATGTCGACGGTATTGACCGTGCCATCATCTCCACCCATTGCCACAACGACCTGGGTATGGCGACGGCCAACACCTTCAATGGTGTGATGGCTGGTGCCCGTCAGGTGGAGGTGACCATCAACGGTATCGGTGAGCGTGCAGGCAACACCTCGTTGGAGGAGATAGCGATGATCCTGAAGTGTCATAAGGGACTCGGCATTGATACAAACATCAACACCACGAAGATCTATCCCACGTCGAGAATGGTGTCGAGTCTGATGAATATGCCCGTACAGCCGAACAAGGCCATCGTGGGTCGCAACGCCTTTGCCCACTCCTCAGGCATCCATCAGGACGGGGTGCTGAAGAATGTGCATACCTATGAGATCATGGACCCGAAGGATGTGGGTATCGACGACAACTCGATCGTGCTGACAGCCCGTTCTGGTCGTGCAGCATTGAAGCACCGGCTGCATGTGAACGGCGTGGATCTCGAAGAGGAGAAACTGGACAAGGTGTATGAGAAGTTCCTGATTCTGGCAGATCAGAAGAAGGAGGTGAATGATGCCGACGTGCTGATGCTGGCTGGTGCCGATATGGCCGACGCCCACGCCGTGAAACTCGACTTCCTGCAGGTAACCACAGGTAAGGGTGTGAAGAGCGTGGCCTCCATAGGTCTCGACATCAGTGGTCAGAAGTTCGAGGCTGCTGCCAGTGGAAACGGTCCCGTGGATGCAGCCATCAAGGGTCTGAAGAAGATCATCATGAAGCAGATGACGCTGAAGGAGTTCACCATCCAGGCTATCTCTAAAGGGTCCGACGATGTAGGTAAGGTACACATGCAGGTGGAGTACAATGGCTCGCTCTATTACGGCTTCGGTGCCAATACGGACATCGTCACCGCCAGCGTCGAGGCGTATATCGATTGTATTAATAAGTTTAAGAAAGATGAGTAGGGTTTTGTTTATAGTTTAAAGTTTATAGTTTATAGTTGATTACTTTGCAAGCCCGGCAATGGAGCCTATAAATGTGATCATCTATAAACTATAAACCATAAAGAAAAAGGTATGAATACATTATTTGATAAGATTTGGGACAGGCACGTGGTGCAACAGGTGAAAGACGGTCCCACACAGTTGTATATCGACAGGTTGTACTGTCATGAGGTGACCTCACCGCAGGCCTTCGACGGGATGCGGAGCAGGGGACTGAAGTGTTTCCGTCCCAAGCAGATCTATTGTATGCCAGACCATAACACCCCTACTCATGATCAGGACAAACCCATCAAGGATCCTGTATCGAAGAAACAGGTGGACACGCTGGCGAAGAATGCCGCCGAGTTCGGACTGACGCACTACGGCATGTTTTCGAAAGACAACGGCATCATCCATGTGGTGGGGCCTGAGAAGGGTCTTTCGTTACCAGGAATGACCATCGTCTGTGGCGACTCGCACACCTCGACCCATGGTGCGATGGGCGCTGTGGCTTTTGGAATCGGTACCTCGGAGGTGGAAATGGTGATGGCCTCACAGTGCATCCTCCAGCAGAAACCGAAGTCGATGAGAATCTCCATCAATGGCAAATTGGGGGAGGGTGTGACGGCAAAGGATGTGGCCCTCTATCTGATGGCCCAGTTGACGACCTCGGGAGCCACAGGCTACTTCGTCGAGTATAGTGGCGACGTAGTCAGGGATATGTCAATGGAAGGTCGTCTGACACTCTGTAACCTCTCTATCGAGATGGGTGCCCGTGGGGGATTCGTTGCCCCTGACGAGACCACCTTTGCGTATCTCAAAGGTCGTGAATATGCTCCGAAGGGTGATGACTGGGAGAAGGCCATTGCCTATTGGAAAACCTTGAAGAGCGGTGATGATGCCGTGTTTGATAAGGAACTGATATTCAGGGCAGAAGATATCGAACCTCGCATCACTTATGGAACTAACCCAGGCATGGGTATCGGAATCACGGAAGCCATCCCTGCAGAGGGTGGAGTAGGCTTTGAGAAGGCTCTCGAGTATATGGGTTTCAAGGCTGGTCAGAAGTTGTTAGGCACGAAGGTGGACTATGTGTTCCTTGGGGCCTGTACGAATGGTCGTATCGAGGATTTCCGCGCCTTTGCTTCTATCGTGAAAGGTAGGAAGAAGGCTCCTGATGTGGTGGCTTGGCTGGTGCCTGGTTCGTGGGCTGTTGACAAGCAAATCCGTGAGGAAGGACTCGACAAGGTGTTGGAGGCTGCTGGCTTCGAGATCCGTCAGCCTGGCTGTTCGGCCTGTCTGGCAATGAACGACGACAAGATTCCCGCAGGGAAGTTGAGCGTCTCTACCTCTAACCGCAACTTCGAGGGTCGTCAGGGACCAGGTGCACGTACCATCCTCGCCTCACCTCTGACTGCTGCTGCTGTCGCCGTCACTGGTGTCATCACTGATCCGAGAGATTTTTTTCCTAAATTAAAAGAATATGAAACAGAAATTTGACGTTATAACATCGACTTGCGTGCCACTGCCGTTGGAGAATGTGGACACAGACCAGATCATACCCGCCCGCTTCCTGAAGGCCACGACCCGAGAAGAGAGTTTCTTCGGAGATAATCTCTTCCGTGACTGGCGCTACAATAGTGATGGTACCGTGAACAAGGACTTTGTGTTGAACGATCCCCGCTATTCGGGATGTATCCTCGTGGTTGGGAAGAACTTCGGCTCAGGGTCGAGTCGTGAGCATGCCGCCTGGGCCATCGCTGGCTATGGCTTCCGCGTGGTCATCAGTTCATTCTTTGCTGATATCCACAAGAACAATGAACTGAACAACTTTGTGTTGCCCGTAGTGGTCTCGGAGGATTTCCTGTCAGAGTTGTTCCAGAGTATTCAGAATGATCCGAAGACTGAGGTAGAGGTCGACCTGCCAAACCAAATGGTGACGAACAAAGCCACTGGCCGTAGCGAGCACTTCGACATCAACGGCTATAAGAAGCACTGTCTGATGAACGGGCTCGACGACATCGACTTCCTCGTACAGAATCAAGAAAAGACAGAACAATGGGAACAGCAGAACAAGTAAGCAAATACCAGCGCATCCAGCCCTTTGTGGAAATCATGGACTCGACGTTACGCGACGGAGAGCAGACTAGTGGAGTCAGTTTCCTGCCACACGAGAAACTCATCATCGCCCGTATGCTCCTCAACGACCTGAACGTAGACCGTATTGAGGTAGCCTCGGCACGGGTGTCGGAGGGAGAGAAGGAGGCTGTGGGTATGATCTGCCGCTTTGCGGAGAAGATCGACAAACTCGACAGGGTGGAGGTGCTGGGATTCATCGACGGCGGAGAGAGCATCGACTGGATTGACTCCTGTGGCTGTAAGACCGTCAACCTGTTGGCAAAGGGGTCTCTGCGCCATTGTCAGGAGCAGTTGAAGAAAACCCCCGAGGAACATCTCGAGGACATCATCCAGACGGTGAAATACGCCCGTAGCAAGGGCATGAACGTGAACCTCTATCTCGAGGACTGGTCGAACGGCATGAAGGACTCTCCTTTCTATGTCTACGATATGATGGACGCCCTCTGCGACATCGGCATCCGACGGTTCATGCTCCCCGACACCCTCGGCATCATGAACCCCCTGCAGTGTATCGAGTACTTCCGTAAGATGATGAAGCGCTATGCCGATACCCACTTCGACTTCCACGCCCACAACGACTACGACCTCGCTGTATCAAACTCCCTTGCCGCTGTACTCAGTGGTGCCAAGGGGCTTCATGTGACGGTGAACGGTCTGGGAGAACGTTGTGGCAATGCACCGCTGTCGAGTGTGCAGGTGATCCTCAAGGACCAGTTCAATGCCAAGACGAATATCCGCGAGGACAAACTTAACGATATCTCCCGTCTGGTGGAGAGTTACAGCGGTATCGCCGTAGCCCCCAACCAGCCCATCATCGGCGACAATGTGTTCACGCAGGTGGCTGGTGTCCATGCCGACGGTGACAAGAAGAACGGACTCTATCAGAATGCCCTCGTGCCAGAGCGTTTCGGTCGTCGGAGGGAATATGATCTTGGTAAGAACAGCGGCAAGGCGAACATTATCAAGAACCTTGAGGAACTCGGTTTGGAACTGACGCCAGAACAGACGAAGCGAGTCACCCAGCGTATCACCGAACTCGGCGACAAGAAGGAACGTGTGACCCAGGACGACCTGCCCTTCATTGTCAGCGACGTGCTAAAGCACGATGTACAGGAGGATAAGGTGAAACTCGTCAGTTATGTCGTATCTACGGCTTACGGTCTGAAGCCGGGAGCAAACATCAAGGTAGAGATCAATGGTCAGGAATACGAGGCCAGTGCCACGGGCGACGGTCAGTACGACGCCTTCGTGAAGTCGCTGAGGTATATCTACAAGAAATATCTCAACCGCACGTTCCCCATCTTGCAGAACTACGCCGTCACCATCCCCCCAGGTGGTCGTACCGATGCCCTCGTGCAGACGGTCATCACCTGGAACGATAATGGTAAGATCCTGCGCACTCGTGGTCTGGATGCCGACCAGACAGAGGCTGCCATCAAGGCTACATTTAAGATGCTGAACATATATGAAAACGAACAGAGAGATTGTTTGTAGTTTATTGTTTACAGTTTACGGTTTACAGTTTACAGTTTACAGATGATTACACTTTACAGATTATAGTTTATAGTTTTGAGTTTATAGTTTATGAAATTGAAGATTGCGATTTTAGAGGGCGACGGTATCGGCCCTGAGATTATGAAACAAGGTGTGGCTGTGCTCGACGCGATAGCCCAGAAGTGCGGACACCAGTTTGAATATGAGCATGCCATTTGTGGTGCCCATGCCATCGAAGAGGTGGGCGACCCTTATCCTGATGCAACCCACGAGGTGTGTATGCGTGCTGACGCCGTGCTCTTTGCCGCTGTTGGCTCGTTGAAGTTCGACAATGATCCTACGGCCAAGGTTCGTCCTGAGACGGGTCTGCTGGCTATGCGTAAGAAACTCGGACTCTTCGCCAACGTGCGTCCTGTGGCCACCTTCGACTGTCTGTTGCATAAGTCGCCCCTGAAAGAGGAACTGTTACGCGGTGCCGATTTCGTGGTGATTCGTGAACTGACGGGTGGTATGTATTTCGGAGAGAAGTATCAGGACAACGACAAGGCCTACGACACCGACATCTACACCCGTCCTGAGATTGAGCGTATCCTGAAGGTGGCCTTCGAGATGGCCATGACCCGTCGTAAGCACCTCACCGTTGTCGACAAGGCCAATGTGTTGGCCTCCTCACGCTTGTGGCGACAGATTGCCCAGGAAATGGAACCCCAGTATCCTGAGGTGAAGACCGACTACATGTTTATCGACAATGCCTCGATGCGTGTGCTGACGGAACCCCGTTTTTTTGATGTCATCGTAACTGAAAACACCTTCGGCGACATTCTTACCGACGAGACCTCGTGCATCACGGGTTCGATGGGTCTCCAGCCGTCGTCGTCGTTGGGTGAGCACACGCCGTTGTTCGAGCCTGTCCATGGCTCCTGGCCACAGGCTGCTGGCCAGAACATTGCCAACCCGTTGGCACAGATCCTCTCTGCCGCCATGCTCTTAGAGCACTTCGGACTGAACAAGGAAGGATCCCTCGTCCGTGAGGCTGTGAATGCTTCGCTCGATGCTGATGTCCGTACCCCGGATATTCAGGTCGAAGGTGGCGCCCACTATGGTACCCGCGAGGTGGGAGAGTGGATTGTCAATTATATCCTCAAGAAATAATCTTCATGAGATACTTCCTATTTGTTCTCTTCTATTTGTCTGTCATTACTGCTGTGGCGCAGTCGCGTCAGGAGTGGCGTGACTCCCTGGAGACCCTCAGCGCAAGCCTCAAGCAGGATCCCGACAACATCGACCTCCGTCTGCGCAAGGCGGAGGCCGATATCCAGTTGGAGCGCTGGGACTATGCCTTGGCCGAGTATGGCCGTATCCTGCGGACTGACGAGAAAAATCTTGCTGCCTTGTATTTTCGTGCCTATGTGCATGAACGTCAGAAGCACTATGACCTGGCGCGTGTCGACTACGAGTCCTTCCTCGCCATCCAGCCCCTGCATCTTGAAGCCCGTCTGGGACTGGCACATATCCTGCAGAAGATGGGTCGACGCTCAGATGCGATGGATGTGCTGAACCAAATCGTGCAGATGTTTCCTGACAGTGCCGATGCTTATGCCGCTCGGGCTGCTTTCGAGACGAAGTATCTGCAGTACGAACTGGCACTCTACGACTGGAACGAGGCTATTCGTCTGCGCCCCGACAACGAGGGGTTCGTCATCTCTAAAGTCGACCTGCTGATACGTCTCAAGCGCAAGAAAGAAGCCCGTGAGGCGCTTGATGCCCTCGTCTCGAAGGGTACACCCCGCGGTATGCTGAAGGAGTGGTACGACCGTGCCAGATAATAAACCTCACATGGAGGATGTCTTCTTTTGAGATTTGTAGAGACAGATAAGAAATTTGCCCGAATCTTTGGTGGTTCGGGCATTTTTATTTACCTTTGCCCCCTGAAAAAGAGAGAAAAAGATGAAAATTGGTGATCAAGTAAGGTTCCTGAATGAGATAGGAGGAGGTCGTGTGGCCGGATTCCAGGGGAAGAACATCGTGCTCGTAGAGGACGCGGATGGCTTCCAAGTGCCCATGCTGATGACGGAAGTCGTGGTGGTGGGCGAAGAAGACTATGGAACCAAGCATCTGATAGAGGTGAGAGGTGACAGGAAAGAAGAGAGAGAGAGCCGAGACAAACAGTCAGGTCAGGAGACAGTTCAGACTGACTCTGAGCCTGAGGATAAGCCCATCACCTTCAAGGCGAAGCCCGTGGAGCGGAGAGGTGGCGACCGCTTGAGTGCCTATCTCGCCTTCGTGCCGATGGATATGAAGGAACTCACACAGACACGCTTTGAGAGTTACCTCATCAACGACTCCAACTACTACATGCGCTATGTCTTTATGACAGGTGAGAACAATGCCTGGACGGTGCGCGCAGAGGGTGAGTTGGAGCCTAATACCAAGGAATATATCGAGGAGTTCGGACGTGAGGACCTCAACGGGCTGGAGCATTGCTGCGTGCAACTCATCGCCTACAAACGCGAAAAGCCGTTTATGCTGAAACCCGCTGTGAATGCCCAGGTGAACGTGGATACGGTGAAGTTCTACAAACTCCATGCCTTCCGCGAGAACGACTTCTTCGAACAGCCTGCGCTGATCTATACGATTATCGAAAACGACGTACAAAAGATAAAGGTATGAAATACGGATTTGTAAAGGTGGCTTCTGCCGTGCCTGCGGTGAAAGTGGCCGACGTAGAGTACAACGTACAGCAGATTGAGAGTCTGATTGCCCAGGCCGAGGGGCGGGGCGTGGAGATTATGGTATTGCCGGAACTGTGTCTGACGGGGTACTCCTGTCAGGACCTGTTTAAGCAACAGGCGCTGATCGACCGTGCCGAACAGGGCGTGATGGTGTTGCTCGACTTCACCCGTAAACTCGACATTATAACGGTGTTAGGTCTGCCCGTGGTGATCAACGGCCTGCTCTACAACTGTGCCGCTGTCATTCAGAGCGGTTCATTGCTGGGCATCGTGCCAAAGACCTACCTGCCCAACTACGGCGAGTTCTACGAGAAACGATGGTTTGCCTCTGCACAGGATCTGATTCCGACGGATATCTACTTTGCAGGTAGTCCTGTAAACGTCACGCCAGAGCCACAGATATTCATGACTACAGGCGGCGTGAAGTTCGGCGCGGAGATCTGCGAGGATGTCTGGGCTCCCATTCCTCCCAGCAATAACCTGACGCTGGCGGGTGCCGACATCATCTTGAACCTCTCGGCCAGCGATGAACTGATAGGGAAGCACACTTATCTGAAGTCGCTGCTCGCCCAGCAGAGTGCCCGAACCATCAGCGGCTATGTCTATGCCAGTTGTGGCTTCGGCGAGTCGTCTCAGGATGTCGTCTATGGTGGCAATGCCATGATCTTCGAGAATGGCCATCTGATCTTGGAGGGCTCGCGGTTCTCGTTCCAGCCTCAGTTACAGGTGAGTCAGATCGACGTGGAGAAACTGCGTGCTGAGCGCAGGGTGAACACCACCTTTATCAATGCCCAGCGACATGCTCATGCCCATGAGATCACGTGCAAGGCCGTGGTTCCCAAAGAGTTCGAACTGCTGCGAGAGATCGACCCCCATCCGTTTATCCCCAAGAGTGACAATATGGCCGACAGTTGTGAGGAGATCCTGAATATCCAGGTGGCAGGCCTCGCCAAACGGCTCTATCATATCAACGCCCAGAAGGCCGTCATTGGCATCAGCGGAGGCCTGGACTCTACGTTGGCTTTGCTCGTGACCGTGAAGGCCTTCGACAAACTCGGCCTTGACCGTAAGGGCATCATCGGCATCACGATGCCAGGCTTCGGTACGACAGACCGCACGCATAACAATGCCGTGAAGTTGATGCAGACCCTTGGCGTGACCATCCGTGAGATCAGCATCGCCAAGGCTGTCACCCAGCACTTTGAGGATATCGGACACAGTAAGAACCAGCACGATACGACCTATGAGAATTCACAGGCCCGCGAGCGTACGCAGATCCTGATGGATGTGGCCAACAAGGAGAATGCCATTGTCGTGGGTACTGGTGACCTCTCGGAACTCGCTCTGGGATGGGCGACCTATAACGGCGACCACATGTCGATGTACGGTGTGAATGCGGGTGTTCCGAAGACGCTCATCCGTCATCTGGTGACTTATGTCGCTGGTGAGATGGCTACAGACACACTGCTCGACATCGTGGATACCCCCATCTCGCCCGAGTTGATACCTGCTGACGAGAACGGTCAGATCAAGCAGAAGACGGAAGATCTCGTGGGACCGTATGAACTGCACGATTTCTTCATCTACTACTTCCTGCGCTATGGTTTCTCGCCGTCGAAAATCTTCATGTTGGCGAAGAAGGCATTCTGCGAGCCGTCGCCTGTGGAAGGCAGGGGGCCGTTGTATGAAGAAGCGACTGTGAAGAAATGGCTCACGGTGTTTTGCCGTCGTTTCTTCACCCAGCAGTTCAAGCGCAGTTGTATGCCTGACGGTCCGAAGGTGGGTAGTGTGAGTCTCTCGCCACGTGGCGACTGGCGCATGCCGAGCGACGCCTCGTTTACCCTTTGGATCAAGGAGTGCGAAGGTCTCTAGGTAATATTTTCCCCTCCTAATAGGAGGGGAAATGAGTTAGTTAAACGCTAACTCGTTTTTGTTTTCTTTCAGCGTGATGTGGATGATGGAGCCTGAAGGCAGGTTACCGTTCACGATCAGATCGCTGATGCCATCCTCGATATAGTTCTGTATCGCCCGCTTTAAAGGACGGGCACCAAATTGCACATCATAGCCCTTCGTGGCGACAAACTCCTTGGCTTCGTCAGACAGGTCGATCTTATAGCCGATCTGCTCGATGCGCTGATAGAGTCCCTTCAGTTCCACATCGATGATGCGCTTGATGGCATCCAGGTCGAGTTGGTCGAAGGTGATGATTTCATCGAGACGGTTCAGGAATTCGGGCGAGAACTGCTTCGAGAGTGCCTTCTGCACGATATCGCGGGCATATTGCTTGTCTTGTTCGTTGATAGCGAGCCCCGTACTGCCAGAGGCACTAAAGCCTACACCGCGTCCGAAGTCCTTCAACTGTCGCGTTCCGGCATTCGACGTCATGATGATCACCGTGTTGCGGAAGTCCACGAAACGGCCGTTACCATCCGTCAGACGTCCTTCGTCGAGCACCTGCAGCAACAGGTTGAACACGTTGCCGTGGGCTTTCTCGATCTCGTCGAGCAGCACGATAGAGTAGGGGTGACGGCGCACACGCTCTGTCAACTGTCCGCCTTCCTCATAACCCACGTATCCCGGAGGGGCACCAATCAGTCTGGAGGTGTTGAAACTCTCCGTATATTCGCTCATGTCGATACGGATGAGGGCATCGGCACTTCCGAACATGAACTCTGCCAGTTTCTTGGCCAGATAGGTCTTGCCCACGCCTGTAGGTCCGAGGAACATGAACACGCCGATGGGATGGTTCGGATCCTTCAGTCCGACCCGATTGCGCTGGATGGCCTTCACCATCTTGTCGATGGCAGCATCCTGGGCAATGACGGCATTCTTCAGTTCCTGAGCCATGCCTTTCAGCCTGATGCCCTCCTGTTCGGCCATCCGCTGGACGGGAACACCTGTCATCATCGACACTACTTCGGCCACCTGCTCGGCATCGACCACCTGGCGCTCTTCTCCCTCGCCGGAACTCCAACGCTCGTTGAGCAACTTCAGTTCTGTCTCCAGCACGGTCTGACGGTCTCGATAGCCAGCCGCCAGTTCGAAGTTCTGGTTCTTCACAGCCAACTGCTTCTTCTCCTTGATGCTGGCGATCTCCTTTTCCTTTTCAGCAATCTCAGGCGGTATCTGTGCGTTGCCCAGATGGACGCGTGAGCCTGTTTCGTCGAGGGCATCGATGGCCTTGTCAGGCATGAAGCGGTCTGTCACATAGCGGTCTGTCAATTTGACACATGCCATGAGGGCCTCGTCAGTATAGGCCACGTGGTGATGATGCTCATAGCGGTCCTTGATGTTCCGCAGAATCTGCAGCGTCTCATCGTTGGTGGTGGGTTCTACCTGCACCTTCTGGAAGCGGCGCTCCAGGGCTCCGTCTTTCTCGATGGAGTTGCGGTACTCGTCGAGTGTCGTGGCACCGATACACTGGATGGTGCCTCGTGCCAGGGCGGGTTTCATGATGTTGGCAGCATCCATCGAACCGGGTGTACTGCCAGCACCGATGATGGTGTGGATCTCGTCGATGAACACAATCACGTCGGGATTGGCCTCCAGTTCCTTCATGAGGGCCTTGAGTCGTTCCTCAAACTGTCCGCGATACTTCGTACCGGCCACCACCCCCGTCATGTCGAGGGTATAGATGCGCTTTCCGAAGAGCATGGGCGAGGTGTGGTGAGTGGTGATGAGTTGTGCCAGTCCTTCTACGATGGCACTCTTTCCCACACCGGGCTCACCGATGAGGATGGGATTGTTCTTCTTCCTGCGGCCCAGTATCTCGATGATACGCTGGATCTCACGTTCACGTCCCACACAGGGATCCAGCCTTCCCTCAGCGGCAGCCAGTGTGAGGTCTGTGCCGAAGGTGTCGAGCACAGGCGTCTTCGAGGCCTGCTTCTTCTGTGCCGTCGTGGCCGTGTTGGATGAGTGTGAGTTACTAGTGCTGCCTGATCCGTTCTCTTCAAACTCTTCCTCTTCTTCGTCAGGCAGTCCGATGCCATTTGTGACACCGTTATTCTTTGGCGCATAGAGCATGGCCATTGCGTCTTCGTAGTTCATGTTGTTCAGTTCTAATACTTGTTTGGCACCGTTGTTGACGGCATCGTGGAGGATGGCCAGCAACAGGTGTTGTTCGTCTACTTTTGTGGATCGTTGGATACGGGCCTCCAACACGGCCAGTTTCAGGATATTGCTCGCATTCTCGTTGAGCACCAGTTCGGTGGTATGGATGGGCATGCCTATCTCGTCCTGACGCACCCGCTGTTCCAGTTCGGTCTTGACAGACTGCAGGTTCAGGTTCAGCCGCCGGAACAGTTCTACCACCGGCCCCTGCTGACTGCGAAGCATGCCCAGGAGCAGATGCTCGGGCCCTACGCTTCGGCTGGCCAGTCTGGCGGCCTCCTCACGGGAGAAAGCGAGAATTTCTGAGACTTTCGGCGAAAATTGACTCGTCATTATATTTACGATTTACGAATTTACGATTTACTATTACCTATTTACGATATACGATTTACCTGTTTACGATATACGATTTACCTGTTTACGATATGCGATTTTACGCTATTCTGTTGCAAAGTTACAACATTTTCTGCAAACATCGTGCCATAAATACAAAAAAAGTTTCCGCTAAAATAGCTTAAATGTTTGGTGGGAACAAAAAAAATGCCTACCTTTGCACGGTTAAAAACGCGTCAGCGGGCTTAAAAAGTGCCTTAAACGCAAAATTATACTTTTTTTATGGATCAAACATTTGATAACGACAGAATCATTAGAATCAACATTGAGGAGGAAATGAAGTCCAGTTACATTGACTACTCCATGTCAGTCATTGTGGCACGTGCCCTTCCCGATGTACGCGACGGATTCAAACCCGTACACCGCCGAATCCTGTTCGGTATGATGAACATCAACAACGTCTCTACCCAACCTTATAAGAAATGCGCGCGCGTCGTAGGTGAGGTGCTTGGTAAGTATCACCCCCACGGCGACTCGTCAGTCTATGGAGCCCTCGTCCGTATGGCCCAGGACTGGAACATGCGCTACACGCTCGTCGACGGTCAGGGTAACTTCGGCTCCGTCGATGGCGACTCTCCTGCCGCCATGCGATACACCGAGTGCCGACTCTCGAAGATGGGTGAGCACATCATGGACGACCTCGACAAGGAGACCGTCGACATGGCTCCCAACTTCGACGACTCTCTGCAGGAGCCTACCGTCATGCCGACGAAGGTGCCCAACCTGCTCGTCAATGGCGGTAACGGTATTGCCGTAGGTATGGCCACGAACATGCCCACCCACAACCTGGGCGAGGTGATCGACGGCTGCTGTGCCTATATCGACAACCCCGACATCGATACCGACGGACTGATGCAGTATATCCCGGGCCCCGACTTCCCGACGGGAGCCTATATCTATGGCCTGCAGGGGGTGCGCGAAGCCTACGAGACAGGCCGCGGCCGTATCGTGATGCGTGCCAAGGCCGAGATCGAGAGTGGTGAGACCCACGACAAGATCGTCGTCACCGAGATTCCCTACGGTGTCAACAAGGCCGACCTCGTGGCCTATATCGCCGACCTCGCCAACCAGCATAAGATCGAGGGCGTGGCCAATGTCAACGATGAGTCAGGCCGTCAGGGCATGCGTATCGTCGTCGACTGCAAGCGCGATGCCAACGCGAATGTCTTGTTGAACAAACTCTTCAAGATGACCGCCCTACAGAGTTCATTCTCAGTGAATAACATCGCGCTGGTGAAAGGCCGTCCCCGTCTGCTGACTCTGAAGGAATGCGTGAAATATTTCGTGGAGCATCGTCACGATGTGACCATCCGCCGCACACGGTACGACCTGCGCAAGGCTCAGGAGCGTGCCCACATCCTCGAGGGATTGATCATCGCCGTGAACAATATCGACGAGGTGGTGCGCATCATCCGCAACAGCCAGACGCCCTCTGACGCCCAGCGCAACCTCGAACAGCGCTTCAATCTCGACGAACTCCAGTCGAAGGCTATCGTCGATATGCGCCTCAGTCAACTCACTGGCCTGCGTGTCGACCAACTCCACCAGGAGTTCGACGACCTGCAGAAACTCATTGCCGACCTGCAGGAGATCCTCGACAACCCCGAGCGCTGCAAGCAGGTGATGAAGGACGACCTGCTCGAGGTGAAGGAGAAGTACGGCGACGAGCGCCGCACGGAGATCATCCCCTTCGACCACGAGTTCAATGCCGAGGACTTCTATCCCGACGATCCCGTCGTCATCACCATCAGCCACATGGGCTACATCAAGCGCACACCGCTGGCCGACTTCCATGAGCAGGGCCGTGGAGGCGTGGGAACGAAGGCCGCCCGTCACCGCGACAACGACTTCACAGAGTATATCTATCCCGCCACGATGCACAACACGCTGCTCTTCTTCACACAGAAGGGACGCTGCTACTGGCAGAAGTGCTACGAGATCCCCGAGGGCGACAAGAACTCGAAGGGCCGTGCCATCCAGAACATGCTCAACATCGATCCCGACGACTCGATCAACGCCGTGCTGCGCATCAAGAACTTCAACGACGAGGAGTTCCTGAAGTCGCACTACGTGGTGTTCGCCACCAAGCAGGGTATCATCAAGAAGACCCGTCTCGACGCCTATAAGAATGTACGCGCCGCAGGTGTCATCGCCATCAACATCAACGAGGGCGACGAGGTGGTAGGCGTTCGTCTGACCAACGGCCACAACGAACTGCTGCTCGCCAACCGCAATGGCCGTGCCGTGCGCTTCGACGAGAACGATGTCCGCACCATGGGCCGCGTCTCTACAGGTGTCATCGGCATGCGACTCGACGGTGGCGACGACGAGGTCGTGGGCATGGTCTGCGTCAACGACCCGAACGTGGAGACCATCATGGTCGTCTCAGAGAACGGCTACGGCAAGCGCTCCGAGGTGGAGGACTACCGTAAGACCGCCCGTGGCGCCAAGGGTGTGAAGACCCTCGCCATCACCGAGAAGACGGGCCGTCTGGTAGCCATCAAGGTGGTCACCGACGAGAACGACCTGATGATCATCAACAAGTCGGGCATCCTCATCCGCCTGAAGGTCGCCGACGTGCGCGTCATGGGCCGTGCCACACAGGGCGTGCGCCTCATCAACCTCGCCAAGAAGAACGATGTGATCGCCAGCGTCTGCAAGGTGCAGCACTCCGAGGATCCCGAGGAAGAGTTCGAGGAGGCCGAGGTGCTCAACGAGGAGATGCCCGCCGACATCGCGGTCGAGACTCCCGAGACTGACGAGACCGACGAGGCCCCCGAGACCGATGAGACCCCTCAGGAATAAGCCGACTATCAAGAATCATAAATCAAAATAAGTAAATTTACATTAACTAATTAATTTCGCTTATGAAAAAACTAATGATGATGGCAATGATGGTTGTAGCCAGCGCTACAGCCTTTGCCGGTGACAGTGACGCCTTCAAGGCGTTTAAGAAGTCGTTCAAGGGCCTTGGCTACGCAGAGGCTGAAGCACTTGTCAAAAGTTCTATCGACCAGTTCGCCAACGCTCAGGAGAAGGCTGCTGCCTACAACATGCTCGTCGACCTGGCCTACGATGCCTTCAACAAGCAGAGCACTATTGAGACCGAGAACCAACTGGCCAAGCAGATGGGTCAGCAGGAGAAGCCCATCGACAAGGAGTTGATGGCAGAGTCGGCTTACAATGCCATCTGCAACGCCATCACCTGCGACCAGTTCGACCAGCAGCCCAACGAGAAGGGCAAGGTAGCCCCGAAGTTCGCTGAGAAGAACGCCCAGCGCCTCTGGATGGGTCCCCGCAACTCCCTCGTCAATGCCGGACAGGAGGCAGTACAGGCCAAGGACAACGCCAAGGCCCGCAAGTACTGGGAACTCTTTGCCGAGAGCGATGAGGCACCCCTCTTCGCAGCCTGCGACCGCGGACCCCAGAAGCCTTTCTTCGGACAGGTGGCACGCTTCGCTGCCGTCTTCGCCTATCAGGACAAGGATATGGACAAGGCCCTCAAACTCTGCGACATCGCCATGAAGGATCCTGAGGAGTACGAAGGCTGCCTGAACCTCAAACTCGAGATTCTCGGCAACGACCTGAAGACCAAGGAAGACTCCGTGAAGTTCATTGGCCAGTTGCGCGACATCTATGCCGAGCACAAGACCGACGGCGTGATGGAGAAACTCTTCAACATGCTCTCCGCCACTGGCGACCAGGCAGGTGCCGACAAGATCCTCGACGACGCCCTGGCTGAGAATCCCAACAACTTCGTGGCTCTGGCCGACAAGGGCCTGGGCATGCTCAACAGCAACCCCGCCGAGGCTGCCAAGTACCTGAAGAAGGCCGCTGAGGTCAAGAGCGACAATGCCGCCATCCAGACCTACGCCGGTACCGCCCTCAGCGTGCAGGCTCAGAACACCGAGGATCCCGCACAGAAGAAGGCCCTCTATAAGGAAGCCATCGGCTACTACGACAAGGCCAAGGAACTCGATCCCGACCGTCTGAACAGCAACTGGGGATACAACCGCTACAACGCCTACTACAACTACTACGGCGATGATGCTCCCGAGACCAAGCAGGCCGAGGCTGACTCGAAGTAAGATGTAAGTTGTAAGTATGTAAGTTGTAAGTGCTACCAACCCTATAGTCGCCCGCTTCCTATCTCAGGAGGCGGGCGATGCTCATTTTCAGATGGACGACCGCATCTTCTGGTAGACTCCCTTGTCAATGCGTTTCACGATGTTGTCCTTTACCAGTCGCGACATGATGACGTCGGCAGTACCCTTGATGCATTCATAATGCCGCATCACATCCTCGCGGGTGAAGGTCTCCGGCAACATGCCGTAGGCTATACTCGTCTTCTGGTAGTGTCTCTTCTCCCTGGTCGGGTCGCTGTCCATATTGTCATAGTAATGCCGGGCATACTCCCCGAAGAAAAAGTGCTGGCAGCGGTACTGGATTTCAAGCACCAGATCGCAGAGACCCAGGTCGGTCTCGTCGATGGTGAAGGTCTTCTTCTCCTGCCATTCGTCCCAGTGGCGCATCAGTATGTAGGGAGCGGCGATGCCGATGCCGTAATAGCCGACGCGTTTCAGCAGCAGTTTGTCGGCCTTGTCGTCATTGATCTTGGCGATGGCCAGACGGTCGCGGGTCCACTCCCAGATCTCGTCTACCAGCGGGTCTAACGGCAGCAGCCCCGACACCTTATCCAGTCGGAACGCCCATTCCTTCAGCCGCTCGTTGGCTGCCCTGTTTACCGTAGCCTGATGACGTGCCATCATCTCGAATTCATCGTCGGGCAGTTCGATCACCGCCAGGCGGGTGGAGAGTCCCGACCCGAAGTTACGCTCTGTCACCTTCCGGTGGAGGGATAGGGGAGTGCCGGTATAGATGAAGTTCCAATACACGTCGAACGGGCCGTTCACAGAGTCCACATTCTTATACTGCTGGTTGTCCTCCTCGTTGTGGAATGCCTTCAGTTCCATCGTCGACTTGTCGATCCACTGACCGCCCTTCTGGGCTGCCGTCGAAGAGTCCAGTTCCGCGTCGAAGGTGAGCATATGCAGGTGCATGGGCTTGTCGCCGACCATCTCCACGGCATTGTTCATGTCCTCGATAAACACGCCGTTGGCCGTTCGCGTGCCGTGAATCCTGATGATCACGTTGGGCTGCTGAAGGGCATCTTTCTTCTGTTCTTTCGACGAGGTGCCACGGGCCTTATAGTCCTTCTTGTACTTGTTGATGGCATCATTGCCCACCTTGTCGGAATAGATGATCGGTGCCGCAATCAGTTTGTAGAGCCTGCCGACGAACGACTTTCCGCTGCCCGGGTCGCCGATGATGAAGATGCTGTAGTTCAGTCTGCGTTCCTCCTCCGGACGGTGGTAGTAATAGTACCAGGTTCTGGTCATCAGCGTGCCGAAGAGGGCCGCGCTGGAGAAGAGGGCGGCGGGATAGCCATTCCGTTTCAGTCCGACACACGCCTCCCTCAGACAGGGGTATTCATCAAACAGCGCCTCAATCTCCTGCCCCCACTCATCGTACAGGGTAGCCATTTCCCCTCCTGAGTCAGGAGGGGTGCCCGTCAGGGCGGGGTGGTCTGAACCAGCGCACGTCTGGCCCGCGTTCAGACCCCCTCTGGCTCCCCCTGACTCAGGGGGAGAACTGAGCGCCCCTAGTTCTTCCAAGGCTGTTTGAAGTGCTTCCGGCTTCTTCCATCCATACCTCAGTCCGCATGCGCCCTCCACCGTAGCCTCCACAGGGTCGCCCTCCGCAATCAGGTCCATCACCCACTGCTGGGTCTTCAGCGCCGCCAGCACCTTCTTCGGCGAGTTGTCGCACACATAGCGCAACTGATTGGCCAGACCGCGCATCTTCTCATGGCGGTCGCCAGGCTGGGGCTCTTGTCCGCCGAGCAACTTCCCGATAATCCCCGCCACGGGTATCCCATGATAACTCAGCCCCTCAGCATCCTTCTGATCGCTGCCGCCAGCAACAGCCTGACTGCTGTCATCGGAACGACCACCACCCACAGCGCCAGTGCCAGCAGCAGGTAGAGTGGGCTGAGTATGACCGTCGCGATACATCTTATTATACTTGTCAGCAAACTCCGTGTTCTCATAATCGTAAATGTCATCTTCGTCAATATACAGCAGATCTCCCTCCGTGGTGATGAAGTGCCCCCGGGAGCCGTCCTTGCACTTCTCGTCCACCTTGTCTTCTATGCCCAGCAGTTTCGCCATCTGGTGCTGGTTGTCGATCAGGTTTCCCCATTCCAGCCGGGCCTTGAACACGATCTTCAGTCCGTCGCCCGATGCCGAGATATACGCCATCACGATGCCAATCTCCTTCAGGTCGAGGTGGGCGATGATCTGCTGCCAGTAGTCCCTGACCGCACGGCCGTCATGGCTGTTCACCACGTGGTCGATATCCATCACGCAGAGCCCGTTCAGACATACCCCGTCCTTCTGCCGCCAGCGGCTGACAACACCCTTCTTGTTCGGAAGTTCCAGATAGTTGGCTATGAAGATGATCAGTGGCAACTGTCGCTTCATCCCGTCGCAGAACGCCTCTACCTTCTTCTGGTCAGTCAGTTTGTCCACTGCAGCCCGTCTTTCCGGCTTCAGCCGACGGTACCAGTCCTTGTAATCATCTGTCTCCAGCCATTTCGTGTCATAACCGTCGCTCTTGATCTGCCTCACCAGTGCCACCTTCATGGCCACCTTCGGGTCTCTCAGCAGAGAGAAGAGGAGTTGGTGTCCCACATCCTCTGTGGGCACACCGAAATTTCTTTGATAACTAAACGCCATATCATCTGATCGTTCTTCGGTTAAAACTTGTTCGAGTTAATAATCTTGTATTCTCAATTCTTTTGTCACTAATTTTCATCATAAATTTCCTTTCTTATTCTTCAGCAATATATCAATCATTTCTGCGCCTTTTAGAGTCCAGACGAGATAGGTGCGCTCCTTATGTTTCCCGTCCTTCGAGTAGTAGATGACCAGCCTGGCACGCGCCTCGTCGTTGAAATTCGTGGCGATGTAGAGGCATTCCGTCTTCGTGAGAGAGTAACAGGGCAGTGCACGCCCCGTAGAGTCTTGGTAACTACTGAGCGCAAATTTGAGCCCAGTGGTCTTTTCCCATGCAGCTTCCATGTTTCTGATGTCACGCATCAGGTTCTTGTGCTGCTTGCCTGTCAACTGTGCAATCTCCAGCGATGTCATGCGCTGCGCACCCATCGCCTGTAAATTCTGAATTTCTGTCATTTTTTTTAATCCTTTCTTCTTTTGTTATTAATTAATAATGTTCATGTAAAATAATACCGTGTCGTCTTTCTTTCCAACCTTCTGTTCCAGCATGTCAAACAACGCCGTCAACCTCGTTCCGAACTGATTGACGATGCAAAGATACAACAGATTCAGATGCGGCGAATGGACTTTTTTCGTGCTTTCCGAAAAACCGTCCGACATTTCAGCGATTGTCCGAAAAACCGTCCGACATCGCCCTTTTGGCTTTGAAAATGCACTCAAATCACAAGAGGAACAGTCCGGACAGTCCATGTCGTGATATCACTTACACTTACAACTTACATGTAAGTGAAATCAATATGTCTGTCCGTCCACTTACACACAGACGGTGGAGAAGTGGATGTAATTCACTTAATATAATATATTAATATATATATAATATATATATTATATATATATTAAACTTTCTGCTTCAACGCCTCCGCAGACACTTACATGTAAGTTGTAAGTTGTAAGTGACACGCTGGGGTCGGGCACCTCTGTGTCGTGGAGCCTCCCGTCCACGCCAGCCGCCGGTCTCCCGTGTGCTCATGTAGTACGTCATGGGGTGGAATGCCTGGCGCGGTTGATTCCGATGCCTTCCACTATATGGCGCAAGGCATCAGAACGGTGCATGGAAGGCATCAGAACGAGCGGTGGAAGGCATCGGAACGAGTGACGGAAGGCATCAGGACAAATTGACCAAAATAATTTATAAATTTGCCGAAAATTTTGATTAAATTGTTTGGTGGTTTCAGAAAAAATTCGTACCTTTGTAGCGTCAATCCGGAACGACAACAGAGCGGGATGTAGCGACCCGGTGTAGTTCGCTATCAGGAAATCTAATACGATGAAAAAGAAAGGAAACACACAATGAGTCAGAAGTTTAAGAAAATTCAGAACAAGAACGATGAAAGCACGGCTTACGGCAAGTGGTTTGCTACGGCGGTGTACGATCTGCACTTCATCGAGACCGAACAGTTGGCAGACTTCATCCAGACGCAGGCGAGCGTCAAAAAGAGTGACATCAAGGCCGTGCTCGACGAACTGGGCAGCGCCATGAAGCACTTCTTCGAACTCGGTCAGAAGGTGAAACTCGACGGCATCGGCATCTTCAAGGTCGGCTTCTCGAGCATCGGCACCACCGAGAAGGAGGACTGCGGCGCCCAGACCATCACCACCCGCCGTGTGCTCTTCCAGCCCGAGACGGAGCGCGTGGTCGTCGGTCAGAAGGTGAACAAGCAGGGCAAGATCAGCCAGAAGTACGTCGTGGCCAAGTCGCTGGTGAAGGACGTGACCTTCGAGGAGACCTACGACACCTCTCTGCAGCCCGAGAGCGACAGCGGCGACACCTCCGGCGGCGGCAACGGCTAAAGGTCGGGGGCGCGGGGGTACGGAGGTACGAGAATAGACTAAGTGCGGAGTTTTCTGCCGAAAGAGTAACCTCGCGCCTTCAGCCTCGAGAGTGGCTGTCCCCCGCACCACCGCACCACCGAAAAAAAACGAAAATCGTATGAAGAAGCAACGTATCATCGAGTTGGCGGTGAAGGTGATAGTAGCCGCGCTCACGGCCTTCCTGACGGCCATCAGCACTACTTCGTGTCTGGGCCACGGGCCGATCGTCATCTGAACGGAGCCCACACCACGGGCCACCGCAGGATATTGGAAAACGAAGACTGACAACAACAGAGAAAGCGAGCCGCAAGGCCCGCTTTTTCTTGATAGCAACGGAGGCTGGCTCCATCTTCGGAAGTCATTAAGTCATTAGTCATTAGTCATTAAGGAGAAACATATCACGCGAGGACTTCAGAGTGCTGTGCTGTAGTGCTGTGCGCAATCAAAATATGGCAGCGATTCTTGGAATCTCTTTCAATCGCTCCAAGAATGATTTATTACGTTTGGCCGACAGCAGATTGTACTTCATTTGCAGCGCAAGCAGAGGGGCAGCCTCCAAATCTAGTGCCTGACCGATAAGCAGCGCCAACTCAGCACTCAGAGGACGTTTAGCATTCAAGACCTCGTTCAACTGACTTGCAGGCACACCAATCAGTTTAGCCAAGCGTCGCTGACTGATGCCACGAAACTCCAGTTCATCCTTAATCACCTCTCCTGGATGTGTCAGATAGTGTGGTTCCAGGTTGTTAGCAACCATTCTGTCGTCTTTTCCCTCTACGTGTATCATAACTTTATCTATTTATAATGGTTCGACAATTCTGTTAAACTTACCATCTCAGCAATGGTCTCTTCCCCCTCGATAATCTCTCGAAACTCTATGCGATACTGATCGTTCACTTTAACCGACGAGAGCCCCTCCTTGTCTCCATGAAGATGCTCATAGTGTAGGCCGCCATATTTTGTCAAGCCCATCACGTTTGCCTCTGCCATCATCAGATCTACCACACGAGTGTATTTCTTAATGATTTGGGGCTGAAAGCGATGCTTCTTATCGCTGGCCTGTCCGTCCTCATAGAGTTCCCTGAGATAGTCTTCTTCGAATGTTACGATCATTTCTCATTTCTATTTTGGGTGCAAAGATAATCAAATTATTCCATATTCACAAATCTGTGAACACTTTTTTGCTGAAAAACTAGTCGTATGCCACTAGAAGGGACCCGCATCGAGGTAACATGTCACGCGAGGACAGTGTCACACGGGGACAGGAGTGTGCTGTGCGCACCATCTTTAGCCTTCAACATGTCTGTCAGGTTGGTTGCCGCCGCCACCGGACCAGCACGGGAGAAACATGTAAATCGAAATTTCGATTGACATCGAGCGCACACGGGGTCAAGCGCACACGGGGTCAGGAGTTCTGTGTTTGGGGACAGATTCTGCCTGAGTCATAGCAGACGTCATACCTAAGTACCATACCTAAGTACCTGTCCCAGCGACTAAAGGGGTTGATCATGACAGTCAGAATTGAGCGGATCAAGGGACGGTTCTTTGACCCACACTATTTGACTAGCCATAGGCTTCCGAAAATAATCTAGATCTGTTTCAAAATCAACAAAAAGAGTATAAAAATATGCAAAAACCGATGCTACGGTCAAATATTTCTTGGTTGTTTAGAGGTAAATGCTTAACTTTGTAGCCAAACAGCCGAAGAATGCAAGGAAATAAAATATTAACTAACAAAACAAAAAAAATGAAAAAGATGATTCAGTGGGTGATGGCCGCCACCCTCATTTGCGGCACAAGTGTATTCACTTCTTGTACAAACAGTGCTAATGACAACCCCGTTCTGCCGCAGAACTCCAACTCCGTCACTGTCAAGGAGGGTGGGGAGGTGACACCCAAGGTGACCGTCAGTCCGAGTGAACCCACAGAAGGCCAGACCGTGACGCTCACCGCCGCAAAGGGCTACAAGTTCCGCAGTGTAGAGGTGGATAATGCCCCTGTCACTTTTGAGGATAACGGAAGTCTGGTAATCAACATGACGAGGCTCAGCATGCCTTTTGCCTGGGCGAATGACACTACCCATCTGGTCGCCGACGATCTGCCTGGCTTCAAGCCTGTCACGACAGAAGAGGCTGCCCTGTGGGTTCCTTCCGAATCTGATAAGAAAGATGGGGCATACCTGATCTACGGATTTGACGAAAGAGACAGCGTATACATGTATGTCACGCTTTTGGGAGGCGACGCTAGCAAAGGCCCAGTCGCAAGAATGCCCCGTAGCTATGTGGGTATTTTTGGTTCCCTTAGAAATGCGCCTGCCAGGTTCTACTATACCAGCGGCGCCACCGTTGTTGGCGACAAGACCGAGGCTACATTCCGGATGCCGGTTGGTGCAGTCAGCGTCGACTGCGACTTGGTGCGCGACATAAGTGTGGATGTCACGGCCACGACGAGAGCCACCGAGTTCGCTCTGAAGAAAGATGGCGTAGACTACGTACTCACCGAGGGTGAGGGCATGACGGCTATCCTGCCCGATGTCTACGACGAGATCGGTGCGCCGCTCGTGTCGATGCAGGAGAACATCGACTATGTGCTGAAACTGCAGAGGTATGGCGGAGAAGCTGACTGGTGGACAGATGCCAACGAACTGAGAGAAGGTACTTTCCGCTGGGAACTCCGTGGTATCGGCAACTACGAGGGCTTCATGACCTCAACTCCCTTCACCCTCGTTGTAAAGAGCGAATAATAGAAGGTGGGTCAGGGGACGGTTCTCTGACCCACTTTTGGTTGATACTACAGATGTTATTCATTCCTTTCATTAATAAGTTAAATATGCGGGCAAAGATACGAAATTTATCATAATTGCAAGTAAATGATAGTAAAATCTCTTCTATACTAATAAAAACCACTATTTATTTGGCAGTCTCGGCAATTATTTGAGTGGGTCAAAGAACCGTCCCCTGACCCACCGCCATTGGTTGACAGAATCATTCTCCAGCGCATCAGGGTTATCAATATAATATAGGTTAGAGCCCCTTTGGCATTCTATCACACCCCCAAACTGCATCAGAATCGCATTTCGATGATTGTGGAATGTTCGCAGTTTCAAAGGTTGGTGCAGATCATTGATATACGCATCGTCCCATTTGCGGGCAATATCCTCAAACGAAATCTTGCCAGCATCATAGATGGTGGATATGAGCCACATGTATTTTGCGTAGAGCCTATCAGTCATAGAATAATATCAAATTTATTCTACCAATTTTATGAAATAGTCGTTCACCTCATTACCGCCCACAGGAATTAGCTTATTCCCTTCTATGACAAACTGGATGGTTGTTTCATCATCGTATTTCTCTTTTATACCATTGTCAAAAGCATCCTTAATATACTTTATCAGCTCTTCTTTAGTTATTTTCGGCAATGGTTCAAGGAAAGCATTGTTGATTGTTAAATGCTCCTCGTCTATATCTATTCCAGCCTTTAATTCTTTGGCAATGTACTTTTTGCCTTGTCTTTCGAGTTTCCCTTTTACATAAGCCCTATAGTCATATTCAATTCTGGCATGTCGATTGGGCTTTTGGGACTCATCGGTATATAACTCGTTGGCGTGTCCTATCATAGCCCTTTCAAAATATCGATCTCCATCCCAATCAATTATGATTAATTCCTTTTCTAATTGATCAGATGGTTTTATCGACTTGTATGTACCAGAAATATCCTGTTGACATGCAATAAACAATGCACATAAAAATAGCCAAATAATCCTTTTCATTTTCATAACTATGATTATCTGTAATCATTCTGTTTTATATTTTATCTTTGAAAATGCTATCAAATCGTGAATACCTCCACATTCTATCACATAGCTTGTCTATTTTGTAATATTCAGAATCGTAAAACTTCATTTTTTCTACATCAATATTATTTATTCTCGCTTTTTCTTCTGAAACATATTCATATACATTCTTTCTCTTTGCTCTTGGAAGTGACTCCAAGGGAATCTCAGGTTCCTCTATTGGTTTCCATTCCAAAGAATTATTGCTTTTGTCAACAGATAAGCCGTCAAATAGATAATCATAAACATATGTTGATCGACCATCTTCTTTTGGTTCTTTCACTCCTTTACCCTTAACGACAAATGCCCTAATAAGTGCAGAAGCTCTATATTTTAGCTCTAAGTCGCCATTTTCAAAGGTTATATCTACACCTGATACGTGCGGATTTAGAGTGCCAATTTTAAAATAGTCTTTTGTTATTTCAATCATCTTGTTAGGTTCCCCTTTTTTCTTATTCTTTACCCATTTCTTTTTGTTACGATGATACATGATGGGATCTTTAATTACACCATTTTCCTCGTGGTAGTAGAATTCTACACTTGTGATATAAAGATTATACCTCTCACTACAATGGAAATATCCGCCATATAATAAGTATCTTGCCAAACCCATAAATAATTCAGCCAATTTACTTTCCCTGTCATCTTTATGCAAACTATGGGCATATTCCATCTGGAACTCTTTTAGTTTTGTTATCAAAGGATTCTCTTTCATTATCATTTTTTTATAACTAATTATTATCGAAGTGCAAGGTATAAGAATTTTTTGTATTATGCAAGTTTTGGAGCTACTTTTTGCGTATTATTGCACAAATAGTCCAAACTGTGCATATTAAAAGAGCTCGAAGAAAAACAACACTGCAGCATATCTCGTGTTAATTCCGCTAGCAGTTCCTATCCTCATATTATTATTGTCGCGTATGGTGCCGTCAGAGCTGATAGTACCTAGACACATATTGTTGTTGTCACGTACTGTTCCATCTGAACTGACTGTGCCCAGTCGCATGTTATTCTTGTCTCTGATGGTACCATCTTTCTCGATAGTGCCGAGTTTCATATTGTTGCTATCTCTGATGGTTCCATCGTCGTAGATCTTGCCAAGGCGCATGTTATTGGCGTTGCGAACTGTGCCGTCTGACTCAACTTTGCCAAGCTGCATGTTGTTGTTATCGCGGAAAGTCTGGGCATTTCCTGCACTCCCCACAAACATAAACATCAGTAGTATAATAACCAATCTGTACTTCATGCTGCAAATTTACTTATATTTTGTGAAAAAGCGATATTAAAATGGCAAAATCGTGTCCTTTGCCTCTGGTTCGAAGGGTAATTCCGTGTCCTTTGCCTTTGATTCGAAGGGTAATATAGGGTCTTCACTAATTGTATTCTCTTTGAACCATTCACGTGGGGTTAGAATATTATCGATACAAAAAGCCTCAGTCTTGTATTTGTAATCCAATGCGAGATAACCATATTTCTTTGCGATTTTTGCCCTTGCTTCATGTTTTACATATTCACTCAAGTCCGCTGTTAAAACGGCTTTGTACTCTGAGCTGCTGAAAACAGCTCTTTGCACTTCTTCATTCCACGTTTCAAACTGTCGGACTACAGCTATTAAATCCATCTTCCTCAAATAATAAATAGCCAGATTTACTTTTTGGAAAAGGATTGGACTAATTACTTCATCATTCCCTATATGCGGATATAATGAAAGTTCGGTATATTCGCCGTCCTCAGTACAGACATCGCGTACTGTTTTATAAAGCAAATCACGAGCTTCATAATCTGATAATGGCCTATCTGTATGATAGAGCACAGAAAGATAGTCTGTAATCGACAGTTTGCTCCTGTCAATAATATAGCTCTTATCCTCTGCTAGTCTCAAACAAATAAAATAATAATCTCTATCATCGGTAAACTTATCGATATTTTGAGATAGGAATTTTGTAGGGAAGTAATGTATTACTACCCAAGAGATTATTCCTTCATGTGACTGTTCCCATAACTCTTTTATCCTGGGCTCAAATGATTTATCCCAGTTATCAAGAAGTTTAGTGTATGCCCATAGCCTATCTGCCTTACCCGATTCAAGGAAAGCTTGCATGATTTTCTTCTGAGCCTTCCAGTCCAGATAGTCAAAGCGTCTCTGAATTTCTTTACGGGACTCAGGGACTTTGCCACTTTTCTTGTTTATGTAGTTCTTTATCAACGTGGCTATTGGAGTGTTTCGTTTTCTTTCTTTTGATTTCATAATTCGATATTAGAATGGTAAAATCGAGTTGTTTTCCTCTGGTTCAAAGGGTAAAATAGCAGCATTTTGCCATTTCCAATCATCAATCAGTAGTATCGCATCTACGAGTACTTTTTCATTTGCCTGATGGTTAAAGTCTAATTTATCCACATCGTCATAGTCAATGTTTACGTCAATAACGTTATTCCATATAGATGCATACGGCAAGGGACATGCAGAATCAAGACAAAAAAGCCGAAGAGTTGTTCCAAACAAGGTATATCCAATAGCAACAACAGAATGTCCATATTTCCTTTTGGGATTCCAGAATGCAAGTTGTACAGAATAACCTATATCTATTTGTGCCATAATCATATCATGTATTTTTTTCAGATTATCTTTATCACGGTTTCTGATAACATATACATCGATAGGTATCTTGTTGTTGAAAGAGCGCAATAGCTTTATACGTAATTCCCTCAACGAATATCCCCTTGTAGTACTATAATTAAATTGTCTTTTCAGTTTCTTTATATATTCAGGTGCTTTGGCACTTACTTTACGTAACAGGTCTTCTCTGTTAAGTATTCCATGTAATATCAGCAACATCATAAGGCTATATACGGCACACCTACCTTCAAGATTGCCTTGTCTTAGGAATACTCTTGTTACATTCCCCTCCCTGCCGTAGGCATGAAGTATTCCATCCTTTAATACAATATTATTTATAACATTGATTGTTTGCATACAATTATTTCTTTATGTTCCATGTGATGCAATGTAATGCACCACCATTTTTAGCAATATCTCTCATTCGGAAACCTCGCACGACACATCCCGGATTAGCATCGCGGATATACTTTAAGGCTTGCTTATCTTCAGGTATTCCAAACGTTGGCACGATAATCTTACTTCCCACTTGAAGATAGTTGACATAGGCCCAATTGAAGTCACTATTTGGATTTGGTACGTCAAAAAGCATTTCTATCACCTCGAATCCTACAACCTCCAAGCGGTATCTGATTTCATCTGCTTCTTCAGGATAATAATCTCGATGATTGGACATTAAGACTCTGTTATCGCCAGCCCAATGAACAAGACCGTCTGCATGTCCATAAACATCAGCATTAGGATCCTTTGAATTATCACAATGCCAAGGCAGGAAAATAACCCTAGAATCAAGAACGTGACTTATGTAATCAGAATAATCTGGGTCATATTTCTCCTTTCCGTTTTCTTGGAACACCTTATCCGTGAGTACCATATGACCGGCACACGTTACAATGTTTCCCCCATCTAGTGTTATATCATAATGGCTCTTATTGCAATGATTTAGGATTCCATCGGCTATGACATGTGAATCCGTGAGATATTCTTCTCCTGAATCTTTCAGGTAGTCAGGATTGTAATTGTAAACGATGAAACGGTCATCAGATATCTGAATGGGCATATAATCACGAATCCAAATATCTTTCGTACCCTCGATCTCACCCCATTCAATATCCATCTCATTGAATAGTTTGGTAAGCCGTGAATAGGTTCTTGGATAGAATTCTTTCAATTTATCGGAAATATACACGAAATTGGTCATGGTATCATTAAAGTTATCGACTGGAATACCAAACAAGTTTGGCAATAACTCTTTAAGATGACGTTCATGTTTCTTAATCTCCTGACGGAGTCGCTCAGTCTCTTCGTAGCTATGGGGGACAACCACTTCGCTATCATCAAGAGTCGCTCCAGGAATTTGTTCAATCCAGTCAAACATAACGTTCACAATGGTTGCAATCTTATCTAATGAAAAGATAATATGTTCCTTTTGCAACCAATTAGAGATAGATCTGACGGCAGAGTTGAAATCTGGCCAGCCGCCATAACCAACTTCAACATTCCAGTAATTGCCAAACGCATTGTCGATGGCATCCCAAATATTATCTGGGAGTTCAAAATCAATGCCGTTTAAGACTACTTTGTGCATCACTTCTGAAGAAAATGCTCCTGGAGCTTTGGGGTCTAAAAGAAACTTTTCCATACGTGTATCGTTTTTGAAATTTGAGTGCAAAGATAGACGGATTGTGGTTTCAAACCAAATTTTTGAGAGAGAAAATGTCGTCTCGTTATGATTTCTTAACTGGCTGATTACCAAATATTTAAATATAAAAATTATATAAAAATATACAGGGGTTTACCCCTGTTAAAATTATAATTAATATATAGCAGAAAAAGGGCGATTTACATTTTTTAAGGATGCGTTTGGCATGATGTAAAAAATGGGAGCAACACCGCAATGGATGCTGCTCCCTACTTTTTTCGCCCATTAAGGCTATTAGGATATTGGTCTCTTCTCCTTGTAATATTTATTTGGCTCTTCCTTGTACATATCATCTAGTTTGCGGTTGATATCTCCTTCAAGCGTTTGGACGGTATAGAACCAGTCCGTCGGAACGGGACCTATTTCGTAGCGATGGGAGGCATCGCTCTCTTCCGCATAGGCAATGACAAGCACCTTCAGATTCGGTTTGTGGAAGAACCAGGAAAGTGAAAAGACATCATCGGCTATCTGCTGAACGATCTTGTCATAAGTATATTGTGTCTGCTGCTTCCCCTCTCTGGCATCCTGATATAGCTCGTCATCAGTACCCACATGGAAGAAGCGTCTCGGTATATAATAGCTGTCTTGATGGGAGTCTAACCTGAAATGATGCTTGCCGGGAATTTTGGAAAGTTCAATGACGACAGTATCTGACAATTCTTCTTGCGAATCAATGGCTTTCCTGTTTGACACCGTTATCCCCCTTCTTTCCAAGCCCACCAGCAATTCGTCATAACCGCACACATGCTCCCTGGCATTGTAATCGGCTGCATCCCTTAATGCAGCCAAGGGAACGGTATCGCCTGTCTTACCTATAATCA
>JAEEGK010000198.1_pt1 | contig 151958 bp, 122 predicted proteins | sample 8958771 | NCBI WGS metagenome assembly JAEEGK01 (sample SAMN16246547, study PRJNA631951) | gut metagenome | biome: gut microbiome; feature: rumen; material: SC-attached | host: Bos | place: Iran: Karaj | collected 2018-10 | reverse complement strand
TTTTACATTATCTGGGAAGCAACTCTTTGGCGATTCTTGTATTCTCTCCCATATTCACGGTCATCACCAAGATGGCTGTACCTTATTTCAGTTTCGACCCGACAGTTATCTGCTTTGCTGTGCTTGCCCTAACCTTTGTCGTAGCGGGCTGTCTCTTCTGCGCTTGGCTGTCAGACAAGCTGCATATCAGCCAATACTTGTTCGTAAAGGATCACTTCTATGTGAAATATTAAGGAAACGATGTTGTGCTTACGGGCATGTCGAATTGATAACACCAATTATGTATAGGGTATGTCTTACCTTGGATAGTTATCGTGATGGAATCGCCTTGAGAGTCACGCAGGTTTCCTCGCGGTCCGTGTAAACGACCACTTACCATTTTATCGCCATTGATGGCATATCGAACGCGACAATCTTTGGGAGACTCACCACATAAAAGATGTACACGACCATCTTGTAGGATGACATTTTCCACAATATCCCGATTATCAGGAGTAATGACACTAAATCCATAATGACCGGGATTGGTGACTTGGATGGTGTCGAAAGTGAGAGGGGGACATGGAATGTTAAAGTCGATAATAACCTCTTTGTCGTGGCATTGTGCCTTTAATGGAAGAAGTCCGCGCTGATGCTTTTGATGCTTGAGTATGTCTAAGGCTGCAAGCGCAACCAGTACGCCATGCCTCTTTTGGCTTGCCCCGTCGATATGGATGATCTCATTGACGAAGTCGTATGGATACATGGGGCCACTGGCGTGGAATGTGGGATGGTCACGCACTAACTCTAACTGGGTTTCAGGAACAACGGTCTCAGGACAATCGTATGATAAAGGGTTAAAATCCTTCGCTCTGGTGACAGGGTTGGATTGGTAGCATATAACCTCAATGTCCTGTAGTTGACCGGTTATCTGCTTGACATCTTGATTGATATCCTTGACAAACTGAAGAAGGAGTTCACGATAATTGGTTCCAGGATAACTGGTAACGTCCGTCTCTCCCTGCATCCAGCAGAATGCAGGCATCACAAAATTCCAACCACGTTTCTGGGCCGACCGATAGGCTGTTTCAATGTCGCGAAGAAATTTGTTGTAGGTTTTACTTCCCTTACCCAGATCCGCGATGACAGTACCATCTTGTCCATCAGGGAAGATGCAAATCAGTGTGTCTTTCCCCGTGTTATCAGCAAGCACTTCTGCCATACCATAAACAGTCAGTTCAAAAGACCGTTTATGATATCGGGAGATCTTTTTGACGAATTGTTTGAAAGGACTAATATCAAAATAGCCGAAGTGATGATCCATATTTTCCGTGACAATACGTCCGTCGGCATAATTCGCCAGCGAATCGAAGTCCGTGACACGAATGGCATCCACCCCAATCGCCAAACTTTGTCCATAGACGGGTATACAGATAACAGTTTTATGCTCGTCTGCATCTTGACATGCTACAAGCGCCAAGATAACCATTATGGTGAATAGCATTTTTACTTTCATGGATGCAAAGGTACGAATAAGCGAGAGAAAAACCAAATGTATTTGTGTTTTTCCGAGCAAAAGTATCTTCGGCAAAACCAAAGTTACGAAAATCTCATGAAATCCTTTGTCTTCTTACTTTTTTTTTCTACTTTTGCAACAAAATAAGTATGAGTTATGAGAAGAGAACCCAATTTTGAGGTAATGAGAACCATCGCTATGTTTTTCATTGTTGTTTATCATTGTCTGACACATGGCATTGGTGATGGGTATGGCTTTAGTGTCAGCAATCCTACAACATTATCCAATCTTATGTTCTCTGATTTTCTATTGGTCTTTAGCAGTATTGCTGTCAACCTTTATGTGATGGTTTCGGGTTATTTTCTTGTTGATTTGAATTTTAAGATGAGTCGGATGGTGAGAACCTGGACTTATGCTTGTTTCTATTCCGTTGCCATCACACTATTGTTCATGTCTTTGCAGATTGAGCCATTCAGTATCATCGCTTTGGGTAAGAGTTTCTTCCCGATTAGCACAGATGCCTATTGGTTTGTAACTCAGTATATAGGGCTTTTGATCCTTTCGCCGTTTCTAGCCATATTAGTCAAACAGCTGTCCTATAAGCAATATCTTTGGCTTTTGATTGGTGGTGCATTTATCTGCCTGGCTCTTATACCTGACTTCCCACTTGCTAAGCGTTTCCATGTGGCTCATGGTAATTCTGTGTGGTCTTTCGCTTATTTGTTCCTGGTGGCAGGCTTTATCAAGCATTATCTGAAGAGGATTCCGATGGTATGGTTGATGACGGCAGCCCTATTTGTTACACTATTGACAATGGGTTGCGAAATCTTCTTTGGCTATCAGAATGACTCAATTCATCTGTTTTGGTTTAATTATAATGGCCTTCCATTTGTCCTTTCTGTCATAGTCTTTATCATTATCAGGCAAATGCAGATGGCAGAATCTGGGATTTGGGAAATATTGGCCCAATTAGCACCCTATACATTTGGCGTCTATCTGATTCACGACCACCTAATGATGCGGGGCTGGTTGTGGAATATGGTCTCATTGACTTCCGTGTGTGACCAATGGACATATCCCTTTATGGTTGTGGGCTTGTGTTGTTTGATTTTCATAGTCGCCGCCTTTATCGAAAGCATCAGAAAGAAACTCTTTACTCTGCTGAGGATTGACAACCTCATTACGAAGGTAGACCGATGGTCGTTCTACTCATAAAAATCAAAACAGAATCCCATCTCTTTGGCCATTTTCAGGATTTCCCGCGTCTTTTCTATTGAAAAGATTGCTGGAATGGAGGAATGAGTACCGAAGATGACAAATGCTTTCCTGTCGTATGCCTTTTGCAGCAATGCTCGCATGTCATCTATATTGGTGTCTGTCTGGATACCAATACGACCCAATTGGAAGACATGTCTGTCGGGATTGACAAGACTGGCACCTGAAATCATTTGGCATCCGTTTTGAGCAATAACTTTTCTGATGATCCTTGTGTTGCATCCATGAGGAGGGATAATCATCTTCATGATTCTTGTCGTATCAAACCCTTGATCATAAAGTCTTTGATAACTCTGTTGGATGTCATCTTCTATTTGCTGTTCATCCCATTCTTTCCATCGCTCATGGCGCAGTCCATGCAAGACAATACCTGCACCTTGTCGTTGCCAACTTACCAATGAGTCTGCAACCACAGGCTCCATCCGATCCGCAATAACTGCAAAGGCTGGTTTGATTCCAACCTCATCGGCAATCGCCTTTACTTTGAACACACCTTCTGTGCTGTCATCGTCAATCCACAAGGCGTAGGCTTTATCATCTGTCGAAAAACCATGCCAGGCATCCAATAGTCCAACATAGATGGTCTGCTTGCTCCATTCATTGCCAAACAGGGGCAATCGCCACCATACCAACAATACCATGGCAATCAATACAATTAGGAGAAGAACCATTCTTTTCATGACTATTCAGACACTTCTTGACTGAAATAGTTGCTAAATATAATCCTATCGGATATCTCTTGTGTCTTTCCCGTCACAGAATTCTGATAATTCTTATTCAACAGTGTATGCCCCAAGCCGCGCCATTTGCTGTCAACACCCATGATATCAAGAATGGTCGTGTACACATCCAACTGGTTGCATTCGCCATCCCATGCACTGGAAGGATCGAAGCCACCATTAATGATGTAGATGGGAATGTCATCAGAGATTCTTCCTTCCATATCAAGATATCTGGGCCGGGCGTCGTGATCTGCCACAATGACAATCAGGCTATTTTCATAAAGCCCTTTATTCTTCAATTCTTCAAAATACTTTCCTATCTGCATGTCAAAATAATGGCAGTTGTTGAGATAATTCTTATATGCCTGTGGCAGACTCTTGTCTGTGACCTCGAAACCATGTTTGACAAAAGAGTTGTAGGGCTGATGCATGGACATGGTCAGTATCAGAGAAAAGAATGGCTGGTTGTTCACTTGATCCTTGTAAGCAGCATACTTGAAAATCATACCATCTGTCAGGAATTCACCATTCTCATTGTCTTTCATCTCAGCCTGATAATCCAACATAGAATACAGATAATCAAACCCGTATGCCTCCGACATAGGCTGTTGCTCCCACAGAGTCGGATTCGTAGGAATGATGGTATGGGAATGGAGGTCTGGATTAATCTTTTTCATCTGTTCTGGCAGGCCGATTATTTCATTATGTTTGGCTTTGCTGACTGTTATCTCTGCATGTAACGGCAAGAGGCCAGCCATATATATGTACTGCCCGTCAGCGGATTCGCCAATAGAGACATTGGGACGCATATGTCCATTAAAATAGACTGTACTATCATGTTTCAATTTGTTAAGGTTGGGGGTAATCTCTTTTCCTTCAATGACAAGATCGGAGGTAACGGAAAGGTATGACTCTACCAAGATAAAGATGACATTTTTGATAGAATCTGGTGCCGTACGCCCTGTAACTCTTAAACTATGATCAGAATAGAATTGTTCAATCTCCCGTTTCTGTTCTTTGGTTAGTTTTATCTCACTGTCGCGTGTCAGTTGATCAACAACCATTTTTCTGAAGAACCCTTTATGGAAAACCGTCCAGTTGGGCCACATAGAGTCCATCTTTTCCGGAGTGAACATGGTTTTTTCCAAAGCATAGACAAACCCGTATTTAGGATGGAAGAAGTAGAGAGAATGGGCGGCCAGACCTATGACGAAACTGCACAGCCAAATGATGATGGTCGTACGAAGGCTCTTCATGGTGAGGTCTTGATGCCAAGTGCGTATAAGAAACCAGCCAAAGAGGATGGCCATCAACGGATAATACAAGTCTGTCCATTCAAAACCTGCCAGCATGCTGTCGACAACTGCGCCATCAGTCAAGTTCCCAGCCTGCCCAATGGAAGACCATGAAAGATACTGATGGAAGAAACGGGCATAAAACACATTACAGAATGACCATATCAATGTGACGATAAATGTAATGGCTAAACTGAGTCGCAGTCTGCGCAAAGTAATAATCCAAGCAATGAGGAGTACAACAGAAACATCTAAAAGACATGCAATGAAATTGTCTATGAGTGAAGATTTAAAACACGGCACTTCCAAGCCGATGGTTTGCAGGAAGTAATAGTGCACGAACAATAGATTCATCAACGACATGATGAATAAAACAAAAAACTCCGTATTAATATATTTCCTCATATTGGCTATAGATAAATGATTACAAAGAACGAGGCTATCCAGCCGAGAACACATAACTGAATGAAATGATCTTTGACGAGGGACTTAGTCGGGCTGCCGCTCAGGCCGAAGACGATCATATTCTGCAGGTATCGGAGCAGGCCTGCCAACACCCAACAAGAGGTCAGATAGACATATCGGGTGCCCATCCGCTCAATAACTTCTGAAGACATGGTGTACATGATATAACAGACCAAGGTGACTGATGCCACAATGGCTGTGGCCTCATTGATGAATGTCTTGTTGTAACCAGTGATCGAAACACGCGGTTTCTGACCTGTCTGCTCATAGAGGCGGTAGTCGTCATTCCGCTTGGTCAGGGCCAGGAACAAAGTGACAAGAAAGGTCATCAGCACCAGCCAATGCGAGATCCAAATATCTGTCACCAAGCCACCAACCAATACACGCATCACAAAACCTATGGCAATAATCGACACATCAAGGATGGCATACCGTTTCAGCCTGACACAGTAGGCGATGTTCATCAACCAATAGCCACCCACTATTATATATAAATAAGGTGTATTATTGCTTTTGGCCAATGGCAACAACGCAAAAGCGCCTATCGTACATATCAGCATCAAGATATAACCAGCCCTGACACCGACTGCCCCAGAGGCGATAGGACGAGTGCATTTCTTAGGATGAAGGCGGTCTGCCTCCACATCCTGCAGGTCGTTGAAACAATATATCGAACTGGATATCAGACAGAAAGAGGCAAATACGACCAACGTCGGCCAGAAGAAATCCCCTTTCAACAGATTGCTGCTGAAGAAGATCGGGGCAAAAACAAAGATGTTTTTGAGCCATTGCAGGGGGCGTAGCAGTTGAATATAAGATAGAATCATCGTTCCATGTTTTGTTTCTAAGACTCTGCAAAAATAACACTTTTCGGGAACAAAACCAAATTTTCAGCCAAAGACTATCTTTTGAGCATGAATAAATCCCCAGTACAGGAGCATCAACCCCAAGCCCGTACTGCCAGTACGGCAGGCAGAATACTGCGATACATCGATGGGAATACTGCAGTACAGACGCCAGAATACTCTGGTACGGCCCATCCGTACCAGCCTTAAGGACCATCCCGATCAGTCATTCCAATTATAGAGTTGCTCGTAAGCATCGAATCCGAGATGCTGAAGACCCAATTCCTTCAGCACCGCCTCTACGGCCTTGATATCGTCAGGGGAGCAGAGCCTGTCGCCGCGCTTACGTTCGAAATATCCAGTACGACCAAACTTCACCTTCAGACGATTCATGAACACCTTGTACTGACGCGGGAGCATCTCCTCCTTCATCGCCTCGAAGCCACGGGCAAACACCTGAGGCTCGTCACTACGATAGAACTCGCACTGCTCCGAAGGCTGGGTCAGCAGCGGGTTCACAATCTTCAGAATCTTATTACGACTGGTCAGCACTTGCATCGCCAACTGCCTCAGACAATGGTCTGCCATCGGACAATCAGCCTTGACACAAAGTGTATAGTTGTCGGGGACTTCTTTGAAACTGATGTGTATCATAAAACAATTAAATCATCTACTTAAGCCCCCCATCAAGGGGCTTTGATTTTTCAAACATAATAACATCACCGATGAACGGCTTCCGTCATCTCCGGTCGTCTTACGGTCGTCAAGGGGAGTGTCGTGTACACCCCTCTCTCTTGGCCCCTTTTAAAGGGGGCCGAAGGAGGGGGTACACTCCCCTTGACACCCTAAACGACCGCCGACGGAGCCTCGGCAACGCAGTTGCAAAGATACGAAACGGCCAGAAGCGAACTGGGAAATACTGTGTCAAAATGAGGCATATTGATGATTAAATTACGAAAATATAACATATTTAACTTTCATACACACGAAAATTCGCCATTTTCGTCATTATCGCCTAGGAATTCAATATCGACGAAGTCAGACAGTCCCAAGATGATCAAGAGATGTTATTGATTCCGTTCATACTTAACGCCGAAGAGATAATGACCCAAGAAGGGACTGAGGCGGATGAGGTAACTGGCCAGCAACGTGAGGCCCAGGACGATGAGGGCAATGGCAAGAATCACCCAGAACTCTATGAACTGACTGTCGAAGGCTTTCAGCCTATCGGCATAAGGCAGCAGGAAACGGGGCAGGAAGAAGTAGTGGAGCAGATAAATGTCCAAGGTTCGGGTGCCGACATACTGCAGGGGTCGTGACAGATGTAGTCTTTCCAGCCATGAGCCTGAGAGACGGAAACAGGTGAAAACGAGCCACATGCCGGTGATGCCCCCTACGAAAAAACGGAACATCTCGAACGGCAGGTTATCCCTGTGGGAAGTCAAGGATATCAGGAAGAACACGATGGCCATCGCCGGCAGTGCCCATGGCCGATTGGTCCATCGGACGAAGGCATCAAAGTGGCGACGCACCCAAGTACCGATATAGAAGAAGAGAAAGAAGCGCCACAGCGTGACACTCAGAAAACCAAGTACATTGAGTATCACACTTTGCACTCCTGAGGCAGAGGTGTGAAGGACGTTGTAATATCTGGCACAGCAGAATGCAGACAAAGCGATAACCAAGACGACCCAAGGTCTCCACTTGGACCCAAGACGTGCTATCAGCAAATAGATTACGAAAAACTCAAACAGCACGAACGTGAACCAGTAGCCGCCTTTCAGGGTACCCAACTGATGGAAGAATTCTGGTGGTGGAGCCAGAAGCAGGAGGAAGATAAAGGTGGGCAGCAGTTGGACCATCGCCTTATGACGTATCACTTCCCTGAACGGCCGTCTGGCGACAGGCTCGAACAGCCAGCCGCTAATCATGAAGAAACAGGGCAGTCGAAAGAGGTAGAAGATACGATTGAACCCCATCAGAGGACCATCCAGGCAGAAATAGCAGACATGGGCATAGACCACGAGAATCATCGTAAATCCCCGCATCGCATCAATATATGCTATCCGCTTCTTTGTCATATCAACTGCAAAAGTACAGAAAAAAGACGAAACTTTTGGCTATTTCAAAGGAAATTGTTATTTTTGCAGAAAAATAAGTAGGATACATATGCAAGCCAAAACTGTATAAGTCATGCAACCAAAGGTATTACCAGAAGAACCTCACCAAAGTTCTCTCTCCAAAATCACCAAATGGATTATTGGAGGAATTGTCATACTCTTGGTGCTGAATCCTACAATCTGGTATTTGGTATCAGGCTACATCTTCTATTATGTTCCTCAGGAAATGCCACCATACACCATCACCAAGAACCATCATGACGACACCCTACGCATTGCCTTTATCGGCGATAGTTGGGCCGACTACCATACCAGCCTCTCTGGGGATACCATCATAGCCCATGCCGCAAAAAAGATCTTCGACAAACCAGTCAAGAGTTCAACAAGAGGTAAGAAAGGGGCACTGAGCAAAGAGGTTTATTACTTTATGTTTAGTGACAAGACAGAAGAACACTCCTATGAGCCAGACCGTTGCACACAGCCTTTGATAGAGGATCATCCAGACTATTGCGTTGTGTTTGCTGGTATCAACGACGTGACCTACCGCAGAACCACATTCTTCTACACAGAGAATCTACGGTTCATTATCAAACTCCTGCTACATAACGACATACGCCCTGTGGTCATGGAAATACCTATTGTAAACTTCACAGAGCCCATGACCAGAAAAAGTCTAAGAGACAGGTGCTTCTACTTTGTACGTTCACTTCTGATGGGCACCATCAACAATGAAGGCGCAGACTATCATGAAGCCCTCAACAAAATGCTGGATCAGACCAGGCTCAAGGACAGTGTAATATTCATATCAGCCAAACAATGGAATCCTGGAGGGAGTGTAGATTCCACCATGTTTCTTGAGGATCAACTGCACATGAACCTGAATGGCTATCACAAACTGGACTCCTGCATTGCATCAGAAGTCATCAAGGACTACATCTGCCGCCAATCGTCCACTTCAGGACCTTATAGCGATTAAACACCCAAGACAGAAACATCGGAGGGAAGAATCCTATCAAGAACAGCAAGAAGGGGCCGATAGCCCAGTGCGCCTCAAACCATCTGTGCAATACTGGCGTAGTAAACACTAAGTCCATTGATATCTGATTGAAGATATACAAACCCATACTCAGCCGCTCCACCTCTTGTATAACACGTCTCACCCCATCAGTCATGGTTGTCTTACTGAGAATAATCAGCAAAGCGACACAGATGGCATAAGCACAAACTGTTCTGATAAAGACAATAAGGCCATAGGGTATAGGAAAACTATACCACACAAACAGGACCAATACCGACACGAAGAAAGGCATCATCATATACGACCAATTAGGCAACCACCATGCAATACGAACCTTGGCACATACATAGCCTATCATAAAAGCCGGGAAATAATATAGCATCCTGTTGACGCAAAGGAAATCATGGGGATTGATAGACTTGGAGAACAGATAGGACACATAGCCGAGAACGATGAGACAACCACCTAACTTCCATGTAAAACGAACCCTTTGTGCGTTGAGCAACTGAAGCAGGACTGTCATTGTAAAGACCCCGAACAGCATCAGCAGGAACCAAAGATGCCCAACGCCATATAACAATTTCGTCCAATTATTCCAAGGGAAAGACACGACCATGATAATACCCCAAAAGCAATAGGGAATCAACAGTCGGACAGCCTTATTACGTATAACCTCCGAAGGGTGACGGTATTTGTTCCTATAAATATATAGGTAACCATACAAATAGCCAGATATGAAGACAAACATATTCAGATCGATCACATCCAGGAAGGTAGAAACCTTATTCCAAATAGGAATGTCAATGGCATTGACCTTCGTCCAACGGCCATTATAAAAACACATACTGTGAAAAGCCACAATCATCGTCATGGCCAGTACATGCATGATGGATATCTCATCGAACTTCTTCGGCTTGCCCATAATGGTTGCAAAGATACGATTATTTTTCAGAAATAATGCTAATTATTTGGAGAATTCACAGAATAATCGTACTTTTGTGGAAAAATAAGAATTATCCGCTATGCAAGCCATCATTTTAGCAGCAGGCATGGGACGCCGGTTGGGTGAATACACGAAGGATAACACAAAGTGTATGCTCCCAGTGAATGGTGTACGCCTGATAGACCGTCTGCTGACTCAACTATCCAAACAGGAACTCAACAGGGTAGTCATTGTAGTAGGTTATCAGAGACAGAACCTCATCGACTATATTGGCCACAGATATGATGGGCAACTGAAGATCGAATATGTCGAAAACCCCATCTACGACAAGACCAACAACATCTATTCGCTGGCCCTTGCGAAGGACAAACTGCAGGAAGACGACACCCTGCTCATTGAGAGCGACCTGATCTTTGACGACGGCATGTTCAAACTCCTGACAGACAATCCCTACCCCAACCTCGCCCTCGTCGCAAAATACGAGACGTGGATGGATGGAACGATGGTGAGGATAGACAGCGAGAACAATATTGTCAACTTCGTACCTAAGGCTGCCTTCGACTATAACGAGACGGATAATTACTATAAGACCGTCAACATCTATAAGTTCAGCCGGGAGTTCTCTCAGACGAAGTATGTGCCTTTCCTCGAAGCCTATTCCAAGGCTGTAGGCAACAACGAATACTACGAGAATGTGCTGCGCATCATATCTTTCCTGAACAGCCACGACCTGAAGGCCCTTCCCATCACGACCGAGAAATGGTATGAGATAGATGACAAGCAAGACCTCGACATCGCCGAGGCTCTCTTTGCCGACGAAAAAGACCTATTGAGGAAATACTACGGTCGCTACGGTGGATTCTGGCGATTCCCGCAGATGCTCGACTTCTGCTATCTGGTGAATCCCTATTTTCCTACACCCCGTGTGGTTGATGAGATGCGGGCGAACTTCCAGACTCTGCTGACGCAGTATCCCTCTGGCATGAAGGTGAACACCATCATCGCCAGCAAGTGCTTTGGGGTAAGCGAGGATTATGTCATTCCAGGCAATGGTGCGGCTGAACTCATCAAGGCGCTGATGGAAGACACGACCACGAATTTCACTAATTGCACTAATGCTACGAATAAGATTGGTGTGATACGGCCTACCTTTGAAGAGTATCCCAACCGTCTGCAAAAGGAACAACTGGTGACTTTCGTACCCAAGGATAACACTTATCGGTATAGTGCCGATGAACTGATGGCCTTTTATGAAGCAAATCCCGTCGGCACCTTATTAATTATTAATCCCGACAATCCCTCGGGTAACTTCATCCCCAAGAACGACCTGATTAGACTCTGTGAGTGGAGCAGCCAGAAAGGTATGCGCCTGATCATCGATGAAAGTTTCGTGGATTTCAGTGAGGATTGGGAGAATAATACCCTCCTGCACGATGAACTCTTGGAACAGTATCCACAACTTATCGTCATGAAGAGCATCTCCAAGTCATTCGGTGTACCAGGCATCCGACTGGGTATCCTTGCCTCAGCAGACAAGCAGTTGATTGCCGGAATGAAGAAGCAGGTATCTATCTGGAACCTAAATGCTTTCGCAGAATTCTTCATGCAAATCTACAACAAGTATGAGAAGGACTATAAGATGGCCTGCGGCAAGTTCCTGAAAGAGCGTGCCGACTTTGAGCAGCAGTTAAGAAGCATCAGTTTCCTGCGTGTCATGCCCTCACAGGCGAACTATTTCCTCTGCGAGATTTTGCCTCCCCATACAGCCAACGAGGTGGTACTCTATATGCTGAAACACCACAACATCCTGACCCGTGACTGCAGCAACAAACCTGGGCTTGACGGGAAACAATATATGCGCATCGCCGTCAGGAATCACGAGGATAATGCCAGACTGACGGAAGGATTAAGAGAGTTGGACAAATGACTTTTAACCACGAAGTACACTAATTTCACGAATGACGGCGATGAGGATTTGTATCTGCGGAGGGGGAAACTTAGGTCATGTATGTGCAGGATTCCTGGCAAATAGAGGGCATCAGGTGTCGCTATTGACCACCAAGCCGGAGCGATGGAACCAGACCATCGAGGTTGTTGCTCCAGAAGGCACCTTTCGTGGCCAACTGACTCTTGTGACGGCCAAACCAAAGGAGGTGATTCCGCAGGCTGACATCGTCTTAATCTGCCTGCCGGGCTTCGCCATTCACGAGGAACTGTTCCGAATCAAGCCCTTTCTGTCAGAAAACAGCATCGTGGGTTCTGTCGTATCGAGTACTGGTTTCTTCTTTGAAGCCTTCAAAGTCCTCCCCCCCGACATCACGCTTTTCGGGTTCCAGCGTGTACCATTCATCTCCAGAATCATTGAATATGGCAGAAAAGTAGAACTGAAAGGTTATAAGGAGTCACTCCATGTGGCGATTGAACATTCTGTTGCAAAAGAAGATGTCAGAGAGACACTTGAGCAACTATTTGAAAAACCCATCACTCTGGCAGAGAATTATTATGAAGTCAGCCTGTCGAACAGCAATCCACTGCTCCACCCTGCCCGACTTTACACGATGTGGGGGGACTGGCAACCAGATATCATATATCCACGCAATCCACAGTTCTACGCAGAATGGACGCTCGAAGCCTCAGCACTATTGCTCCAAATGGACGAGGAACTACAACAGTTACTACCAGTACTTGGACTCCCAAAGGGATGCATTCCGCCTGTTCTTGACTATTATGAAGCCTGCGATGCGGAGTCGTTGACTCAGAAATTGCGCAGCATTAAGGCTTTTCAAGGTATCCTATCCCCGATGAAAGCAGTGGAAGACGGTTTTGTGCCAGACTTCAGTAGCCGTTATTTCACAGAAGATTTCCCTTATGGCATGCGATTCATTGTCGAGACCGCCAAACAATATCATGCGGCTATTCCAACAATAAACAAAATATATCAATGGGGATTAAACATCATCAATCAGAAAAATAAATAATCATGGTTGTCAATTCACTCGCATTCCTGTGGTTCTTCCTCTTCGTGCTGGTAGTGTACTATCTCTGCCAGACGAAGAAGGAAGTGCAGAATGTGTTTCTACTGGGATGTTCGTATTGGTTTTATTCTCAGGTTGACATCATGATGACCGTCCTGCTCATCATCCTGACCTTGGGGTTCTGGATGCTTGGCAAGGGTATCTATCACTATATGGAACATGAAGATGAGCGGAAAGCCAGTTGGCTGACGACAGTCGGTGTGACCATTGGCATTGGAGCCTTGTTCTATTTCAAATACCTGAACTTCTTCGCTGAGTCTGTGGCTTCCTTTGCCTCCTTCTTGGGGTTCCATATGAGTTGGACAGCACTCCACCTGGTGGTACCTATCGGACTGAGTTTCTTTACGTTCAAGTTGATGAGTTATGTACTGGACATCCACCACGGGAAGATCTTACCAGAAGGGAATATCATCAGTTTTGCCAACTACATTGCTTTCTTCCCCACCATCCTCTCCGGACCGATTGATCGTCCCAAGCCCTTCCTGACACAGGCCAATGAAGCCAGACCATTCAACCCTGACCAACTGATGACTGGTTTCCGTCGGGTGCTGTGGGGCATGTTCTTAAAGATGTGCATTGCCGACCGTCTGGATATCTATGTCAGTGCCATTTGGAATAACTATGAGCATCACTCTGCCTTATCAATCCTCTTTGCCTCCCTGCTCTACCCATTGCAGATGTATGCCGACTTCGGAGGATATAGTGAGATGGCCATCGGCGTGGCTCTGATGCTCGGATTCAAGGTGGCCGAGAACTTCAAACGGCCATTCTTCGTGTTGGATATCGCCGGCTACTGGAGCCGCTGGCACATGACACTTACCAGTTGGCTGACGGATTATGTGTTCCTGCCACTGAACATTAAGTTCCGGGAATGGGGTGTCTACGGCACTATCTTCGCCATCATGCTCAATATGATGTTCATCGGCATGTGGCACGGAGCCAACTGGACCTTCTTCCTCTTCGGCATCTACCATGGTCTTTGGTATATCCCTCTGATGGTAGGAGGCGGGTTCTTCAAAAAACGGAAGATCAAGGTCAATACTCATGGCTGGCCTAAGCAGAAATACGTCTGGAAGATGGTCGGTATCTACTTAGTAGTCACCTTTGGTCTGATGCTCTTCCACTCTGCTAACATCAGCGAGTTCTGGCATATTTGCGAACGTGTCGCCACCCATTGGGAAGGTGGTTTGTTCACAGATATGTCGTCGATGGTCAATGGAGCCATCTGTCTCTTCGCCCTTATCTATGTAGACATTCAGGAAGAGTGGTTCCCCAAGTACCAACTGCCCCTACCCCAGTTTGTCAATCGCTGGCGCTGGGAACTGACCGTGGCTGTGGAGATTGTCGCCATCCTGCTCTTCGGTGTTTTTGATAATAACCAGTTTATCTATTTCCAGTTCTGACATGAAGAAGATCATCATACATATATTTATTATTACTGCGCTGTTCTTCGTATTTGACAGAGCCACAGGATTTGTGCTGAAGCAACTCTATAGCCATTCAAACACCACCGACGAATATAAGATAGGCTACGCCAATACAGAGACGAACGAAGACCTGCTCTTCATGGGCAGTTCCAGATGTCTGCACCACTTTGTGCCATCAGTCTTTGAGAAAGCCTACGGCATGACCTGTTTCAATGCGGCAGACTGGGGTATCAAGAACATCTACTACCACTACGGATTGTTGGGGAATATCCTTTCACGATATACACCGAAAGTCATTGTCTTCGAGATCCATCCCTGCGATTATCTGGACACGCCCTACTCTGGCACAGAACGAGCTGGATCGTTAGCACCATTCTGCGGGATGAGTGATGTATGTGATGAGATGTTGAAGATTTCCGGGAAATACTGGCCTTATAAATTGTCTACCGTTTACCGTTATACAGGCAGTCTGCCGGCCTTACTATTCGGACGCTGGGGTGGCATGGACAGGAGTCTTAAAGGCTGGAAGCCGCTTGATGGGCAGTTGGATACCATCGGACTTAAAGCAGAGGAGTTTCCGTTTAAGGTTCATCAGCAAAAAGTACAGTTATTGGAGCGGTTCATCCAAGACTGCCAGACCAAGAACATCAAACTATGTTTCATCGTCTCACCGATGTACATCTGTACAAACCAAGATGTCTATAAGGTTCCTCGTGACCTGGCCAAACAATACAGCATTCAGTTCTTTGATTATTTCCGTGATTTCCAATTTATGGGGCATGCAGAACTCTTCTATGACTACGGTCACCTGAATCGAGAGGGAGCCACCATCTTCTCAGAAAAAGTATGTGATGAACTGAAAGATTATATAAAGAATTGAAAGATTAAGACTATGAAGTATCTTCGGAAAATTCTGATCACACTGGGTATCCTGGTTGTCTGTTTTGCCATATATACCGTTGCTGTCATCATCCATGACCGTCCCACCCTCGAAGGACACAGGACCGTCATCTGTATTCCAGTATACGGGCAAAGTTATGCCTTAGGCGAAGAGGCCAAAAGAATTACGAACTACGACTCCTTAAGAATCAAGTATGACGGAAGGATTGTCACCGAGAAAATGAACTATGTGTTTGGCTACTTCGATCATAGCAGCCGATTAAAACAGTTTGTCAAGAGACTGTTGCATTATGACAGGAAGGCTTTTGAACTGTCTGTCTATGGCATGGCAGAAAGCCTGATTACAGAATTAGGAGGAGATACCATTCTTTGTATCTTCCCCGGAGGACATGGTCTGACTGATATTAAAGGACTGATGAAGCCTGTACACCCTTATATGAAATTCATCGAAGAAATCGACTATGCTTACCAAAAAGCCAAAGAATTAGGTTGGGATTTCCAAATACCCGCGGTGTGTTGGATGCAAGGAGAATCGGATATCGCCGATTATCCTGATACAGATTATAAAGCGCTGTTCCATCAAATGTACAACGATCTCAACACCGACATCAAACAGATTACCCATCAAGCCAATGACATCCGTATCATCTGTTACCAAAGCAGTGCACTCACAAAAGGAGACCAATTTAAGAACAACAACTATGACGGGACAGAGTCAAAGACATCAGAGATCCAAATGGAACTCGTCAGGGATGACTCATTAATCTGGGCGATGGGGCCGACCTATCCTTACGACTTCATCAGGGAAGCCCTTCATATTGATGCTGTCGGACAAAAACGCATTGGAGATCTTGCAGCGAAGACGGCATTGGGTATCATCAGAAACGAACCACGTTTTACCGGTCTCGTGCCGACAGAGACAACTGTTGAAGGAAACACCATCTCTATCGTATTCCAAGTACCGTCACCGCCACTGTGTTTTGACACGGTACAAGTGATGAAGGCAGACCATTATGGTTTCAACATCATCCGCCAGGACAACACAGATATTATATCTGATGTGGTGCTGCATGGAGATACGGTAACCCTTACCTGTCAGGAATCACCTATGGGCTGCAGGATCAGGTACGGTGTGAATGGTGAATTCCGAAAAGGCGGCAGACTTCATGGACCGAGAGGGAACCTGCGTGACTCCCAAGGTGAGAAACGGAAAGTTACCATTAACGGAAAGACCTACCCGCAAGACAACTGGTGTTATATCTTTGACTATCCGTGTGTGGCTGAACCATAAGATTTCCGTATGAGAGAGCGTATCAACTGGATAGACTGGGCGAAGGCCATCGCGGTGTGCAGTGTGGTATTCTGTCATCTGCCACAGTCACAGGAATGGTTTTACTACCGCTACATGCAAGCCACGACCATCACCGTATTCTTCTTTATCTCAGGTTATTTGAAGAAAGATCACGGAAGTGCCAGCGCCAACTGGAAAAGATACTGCTCAGGTCTTATCATACCCTATCTGCTCTACAACGCTATCATTTATCCTTACTGGTTCTGCAGACACTATCTTCAACACGGAATGCCTGACCTGTTCACTGCCGCAAAACCAATCATCGGAGCCCTCTTATTAGAGCATGAGAATGCATTTGCTGAACCTTTGAACGGCCCATTGTGGTATCTGCCTGCCATCCTTACCATGCACCTTATCATCGACGGGTGTCGGAAAACAAGACATCTGCATCTCATCATGATTGGGCTCTGCATCGTAAGTTATTTCCTATATGCTGCTAATAAAGAATATGAATTCCTGCCAAACCTGACGCCCATGGGGTTGTTTAGACGATTGCCATATTATTACTTAGGGTATGTGATGGGGTTAAAGAATCACGGGGACAGTCCCCATGTACTTCGCAAGTTTCGCACACAGGGGACAGTCCCCATGATTCCCCAGATTCTCCTTGTGGCGGTCTCTTTTGCAATCAGCCTGCTCTTCTTCGAATGGCATCTGCACGAGAACCGCATCCTGATACATGCCGCCTTGTTCTATCCCGTAAACATCGGACTCCTGTTCGCTTTGCTGGGCTTCTGTAAGTTGTTAGATCACTGCCGTTGGTCATTCATCACCAACCTATCCATCGGAACATTGGTGATTATCGGCCTCCATATCATGCCTATTGGCATCGTGAATTTTGCAGTAGATCACCTATTTGGCATCAGAGTTCATTTCGGATATTACTGGTATGAGGCACTGTTCATCGCGACTTTCATCATCGCCCTGCTCTACCCCATCATTTTGTTTGCCCAAAGGCATGCCCCTCTATTGATAGGAAAAGAAAAAACACTCAGTTATGGAACAAATCCCCAAAAATAGAATCGGCTATATCGATGCCCTGCGTGGGATGGCCATGATATTGGTGGTCTACTTCCATATTGCAGCCTACGGCTTCGGGTCGTATGAGATAGGGTATAATGATATCATCGAACGGTTCCGTATGCCGACATTCTTCTTTATCAGCGGGTGGTTGTTCTACAAGGCAGGCAGAATCTGGGACAGGCAGACGATCACGGGTATGATCCGCAAGAAGTTCATGGTGCAGATCATTCCAACGGTTATATTTATGTTGTTGTATTTGGTGATGTTCAATCTGTTAGATGTCAGTTCATTTGGCAGTGACAAGAAAGGGTATTGGTTCACGGTAGTCCTGTTTGAATACTTTGTCATTTATATCCTGGCTGAGGCATTGCTCAACAGAAGAGATTCCGCCACAGGTGAGATCCGTGTATTTGTCATTATGTTGCTACTCTCTATCGCTGCATTCTACTATGCCAAATACTATACCCGTTATGCCACAGAATTAGGAATATGGAAGGACATCTTAGGATTCTTCAGTTTCGTTAAGATCAGACATATCATCTTCTTCTGGTTCGGCACCTTTGTCAGAAAGCATTTTGACCGATTTATCCATCTGACGAACAACCGATATGTTACTGCCGTTATGATCGTCCTATTCACTGCCATTATCGTATGGCCGACAGTATTGTCAGTCAATGGTATTGAATATATAGCCTATCTGATTGCCGGACTTTCTGGAACCATCATCTGCTTCACTTATTTCAGAATCCACCAAGAATATTTCTCCAGAAACACATGGTATGGCCGAGGCCTGCAACTGATTGGCCGACGCACACTCGACATCTATCTCATCCACTATTTCGTTTTACCCTACAACCTCGTACGACCAGACGTATGGCTACAATACCACCACAATACTTTGTTTGTGCCCTTAGCACTTATCCTCGCCTTCTGGGTCATCCTCATCAGCCTGCTTATCAGCAGTCTTCTCAGAGTCAGTCCCTTACTGGCTAAGTACCTGTTTGGTGCAAAATAAGTCAAACAGGTTATACCAAGCAGGCATAATCCGGTCTACATGATAACGTTTCGAAGAATGGATTGCAGCCCGTCCCATCTGTTGTCTTAAGCCAGGATTCTCAATCAACAGACAAACCTTGTCGACAAAATCTTTTATGTTACGGTCTTTTATTAAATAGCCGTCAACGCCATCGGTAATAATATCTGCCGGGCCATAGGGGCAATCAAAGGCAACCACCGGTAAGCCACAACTCATGGCCTCGGGGAGTACCATGCCAAACGGCTCATAACATGAAGTGAGTAAAAGGATGGCACACTGCCGATAGACATCCATGATATGAAGAGTCGGAGGATGAACATTCACACCATGACCATCCTCAAGAAGTTGTTGCCAAAGGGATTCTTCAAGATCGCCTTTCACACCATAGACATCCAATTGGCAATCGGGGTGGCGCAGTCGAACCATTTGCCATGCGGACAACAGGCTACCAATGTCCTTCTGTTTAGACAGTCGGCCTACAAAGATGACAGATTTGGATTCACCATCACTAAATGATTCCGTTTCATTTAAATGGACTACATCAGGGATCACAAAGACTGATTGATTCACTTTTCGCCATTCTGCAGCATCCCCCTCTGTCAAAGCGACCACAGCCTGAGCACGCTTGGCTGACTGGTTCATCCACCATGTATGAAGACGCCGCAAAAGACCGGCGCCTTCAAAACGACTGGTCCAAAAAGATGAGTGTGACTCGAAAATCAAGGGAACATCACCTTTTGCTCGACAGATATCCTTTACAAACTCTATTCGAGGACATACAATAATATCAGGTCGGATGATGGAAAATTGCCGCCGAAGGCCTTCCCTGCAGGCTCGATGAAGACGCCTCAACAACCATATCCGGCGAAAGTGAGAATAATTATATTGGACATAGAAGGGGATGTTCAAATCCGCATAAGTCACCTGTGCATCCAATGGAAAAGGGAATGGATGATTACCCTGACAAACCGTCAACACAAATATCTCATAGTCATCATGGTTGGCGAGCGCATTGGCCTTTTCGACCAAGACCCGTTCCATTCCGCCCCAAATGGCCAAGGCGTCAGTGACATACAGGATTCTCATTTCAGCAATTCACAAATTCTCCAATTCTCTAATTCTTGGTCTTCATTAAGTTTTCATCACTATCCTCGTAATGGTCTTTCTTGAAGAAGATACGGGTGATGCCCCGTCCCTGAACCTTGACATGTTCTACGAAACTCTGCCATATAGACTGGGAACCGATGGTGCCATAACCTGTGACCGGACGCGCCTGTCGGTTATAGAGAAAGGCTATCTTACCGTAAGGTTTCAAAGACAAGGCCAAAGAGCCATCCTCACCCCGTCGAATGTCCGTCCGAATCTTCACTTTCCGAGCATATTCGGCATTGAAAGCGAAGACCATACCACGGACACACAATTCTGGTCGCTTGAAATGTTGGACATACAGGAAGAGGTCGCGCACCAACTCAAAGAGATGCAGTCCCAAGGCTGAATGCTTCTCATCTGGAAAGAAACTCCAGAACGAACTGACACAAGAGACATCCGGCCTCGACAACTTCGTCATCATCAGATCAACATAACGCGGAGGATAGAACGTATCAGCATCAATACAGAAATGATACTTACCCCTGGCATGATCTAAGCCACACTGACGGGCAAAGCCTGGGCTCTGCTTTGACTCATTGAAATAAGGAAGTCCTAACCGCTGGTATACTCTCTCAGTCCGGTCCTTAGAATTATTGTTCACGCCAAGGATCTCTATCGGATAGTTGGTCTGAAGTTCACTCAGTGACCAAAGGCAAGCCGCCAAACGCATCTCTTCGTTATAGGCGATGACCACAATGGAGATCAAAGGGTCAGGATTCTGCTTTGCTGCCAACTGCCTTTTAATCTGGTCCAACACCTCATCGGGAACCTCCTTGTAGGACTTCCCATAGATGCTGAGATATTTTTCATACCACTTTGCCATATTTCCCTGTTTAATATCTGAGTGCGAAGATACGCTTTTTCCAGCACATATCCAAATTTTAGACTAACTTTTTCAACTTTCCCAAACCGTAGACCAGCGACACACAAAGACTTGCAGGAAGTCTGCCGAGTAAATACAATGCCAAATTCTTATATTTAGACTGACGGAAATGACAGACTTGCCAGAAAGATGCTGGATGTGCTAATAAGGCCTTGATCTCTGTATCGGATATTGGAGGAGTAATATCCTGCCGGCGTTTTAGAACATTAAAGGACATATAGAGTCCAGTCATCACAATGTTGTAGCAACGGTTAGGGAAATACACCTTATTATATAATATAGAGGAAGTCTCTCGCAAGTGATTAACCGTTCGGGCATTTCTCAGGATCTCTTCCTTTGGAATCTGATGCCGATGCTGATATCGGGAGAGGGAGTTTTCATGGCACCAATAGTAATACGTGATATCAGGCAACAAGACAGCCCTTGACACCAATGTCACCAAGTCGAAAGTAAAGACGAGATCTTCCCAATAGTCTGTCTTCATAAAACGGTGATGATGTTCTCTCAAGAGAGAGGTCTTGACGAGATAGTTACAGGCTGAAGCCTGAATGCCTGCATACTTCCGATAGGCAAAGGAAGCCAACTGATCCTCACCCAACAACTGTAACTCAGGATACTGATAGATTTCACGTTCACCATCCGTACCAATCTTTTCATAGGAGCCAAAAGCGACTTCTGCCTCATAGTGTCGGATGTTATCCATCAGCAGAGCGATTGTATGCCCAGCCATTGTATCATCGGCATCCATAAAATACATATAAGTTCCTGATGCTTCATCGATGATACGGTTCCGGGCAACTGATACACCTAAGTTATGATCATGGGAGATGATGCGGATATCTGCGCCACGAGGATGATGTCTCTGAAAATCCTGCGCTATCGACAACGAACCATCTGTGCTGCCATCATCCACTATCAGAAATTCTATAGACGGATACGACTGAACCAAAGCAGACTCCAATGCTCGAGACAGATATTTCTCTGCCTGATACACTGGTATTCCTATGGTCACATTGTATTTCATTCCTCACAATTCTCAAATTCTCTAATTCTTGATTACCTTTTCAAATAGGGCTGTCCACTGATCGGCAAGAGTCGTCATATCATAACGTTGTGCTGTTTGACGGGCCTGCTGACCCAATCGTCTTCTCAGGTTCTCATCAGACATTAGAACCATGAGTTTCTCTGCCAAAGCATGCACGTCCCCAGAAGGTACTAACAGTCCATCAACCCCATCAGTAATGATTTCATCAGGACCTGCAGGACAGTCAAACGACACCACGGGCAATCCGCACGCCATTGCCTCTATCAAAACCATACCGAAACCCTCAAAACGAGAACTCAACACAAAGATGGAACTTTCCTGATAGGCTTTCACCACATCTTCAACGGGACCATTCAAATGACACCGATTACTATCAATGCCCAACTCCGCCATCAACTGACGATAGTCTGTCTGATCACCTTGACCATAGATGTCCAATGTCCAATTCTCCGACTCCCTCATTTCCTCGTTCCTCCTTCCTCGTTCCTCCTTCCTCGTTCTTTCCACCTCTGCCCATGCTTGTAGCAACAGGTCGTATCCTTTCTGGTAGGCATAACGCCCGATTGTCACCACCCTATTAACACCAACTTCCCTTTTCCCTGCGGCAGCAAATTTTTCACTGTTCACTGTTCCCTTTTCCCTCAATATCGTGATCGGGTCAGGAATCACCGTCACATTCGATAATTCTGGCCAAGAGGCTTTACTCTTATCTGTCAGGACCACCAACTGATCTAAACGCCTTAACTTTCCCACCAGACTTCTCATCCAGAATTTAGCAAAAAGGCGCTTTATAATATTGGAATCATTGGCTTCAAAATTACGGTAATTAGCCCTATTCACATGCAGTTCACCAATCTTCTTACTACCATCGGGGATATCCGTGAGAAAATTGATCTCGCGCCGGAGCATGCTAATGGTGATATCCGGTCGGATACGTATCAACTCTGTTTTCAAGAGTCTTTTATACAGTCGTTGCTTTGTCAGGTAAAGATATACCTTTTTGATAAACGAGGCTTTCCACAACTCCTCAAATCCCAATTCAAAATTGATGACCTTCACCTTGTCAGACAAGGGAAAGTAACAGTCGCGTCCCCTACCCTCTGTCACAATAATCGTCACATCATACCCCAACTGCTCAGCAAAAAAACTGGCCTTATAGGACACTACACGCTCTACGCCGCCAGTCGAATAAAGGGCTGGGGTACAGAATACTATCATATATCTTTTAGACGTACCCATACTTCTATAGTTGCAAAGATACATATATTCTGCCAAACAGATGGGTTATTTGCATAATTTAATATAATAACAAGCAAAATTTGCTAAAGTTTCCCTATACGCTATGAGAAAAGAGCATTGAAATTTGGAGAATTCAGCAATTAATTGTATCTTTGCACTCAATAAATAAAATATGACAACACAAAGAATATCTCCCAAAGGTACGCAGGGGCATGCAGATCTCAAATCTGACAAGAATATGCAATTAAGTATAATTGTTCCTGTGTACAACGTCGAGAAATATATCAGACCTTGTATAGAGAGTATATATAATCAAAGTCTTAATGAAGATTGCTTCGAGGTTATCCTCATCAATGATGGAACGAAAGACAGAAGTATGGAAATGGTTGAAGATTTCATCCTTCGACATAGCAACATCACTGTCATCAATCAAGCAAATCAAGGTGTATCCGTTGCACGCAACAATGGTTTAGCTGTTGCAAAGGGAGAATATATACTCATACTCGACTCTGACGATCTTCTAATTAAGAACAGTGTTGGCGTACTGCTAAATAAAGCCATAGAAACAAAAGCAGACATTATTGTAGCAGATTTCCTCAAAATGACGAATGAAGAAATTAAGCAAAACTCTTCTCCGCCTCAAAAAGAGTTCCAGTGCTGTATGTATACTGGAAGAGAAATGTTCCTGACCGTATTAGTTCCTACACGATGTTATGTTTGGTGCAATCTATATAGAAGAAAATTTCTTAGGGATAACAATATAACATTTATTCCTGGTATTTTCCTTCAAGATCAACCGTTTACACATGAATGTTATTTGAAAGCCAATCTTTGTGTTAAAGCAGATTGGCTGCTCAATATTTACAGGACAAGACCTGACTCAACAATAAATGGCAATCAATATATAGAAAAGGAAATGTCAGAAAGTATAGCCATTGCTAATATATGGAAACTCACAGACATCATAGGAACTGATACTGAGGTAAAACACAAACTTCAAGATAACATACTGCACTTCTTCTTAGTATCGCAATGCACAATCTCTCATCTTCATAAGATTTCTTTTGACAGGAATGCCCCAATAGACTTATTAAGAGAGATGACACCCAACTTGAATTTTGGAAAAGGTATTAAAAAGACAGCATTGACCATGATGTTCAGATACGCCCCACATACGCTGGTATTTTGTAGGCACATCTATGCCAAGGTCTTTGAAGAAGCCATTTTTCCTTTCTTTAAACATCTCAAGAAATAGCATACGTGCTATTCTCCTTGTATAATCATTCTTCTCCAATTTTATTGGTCTTGTATATATTCTGACTAAACTTTCGCAAGTGAATACTCATTCATCAAGCGAAACTCCCTAATATAGGGATTGTCGTTTAATTATTCTTATATAGGTTGGCATGAGGTTTTGCCCTTGACACGTTTTGGCTCCAGCCTTGCTGTCATTGCGTTTTCAGCTGTGTTACCATCATTTTTGTGATGTTTTTGTCACTTTGGGCGACCATTGACAGGGAGTTCTCTGCGGAGGACTCCATTTCTTGATAGTCTGAGTTGTTTCTATGCTGCCTTGACTTGTTCTTGTTCTGCCAATCGCCCTGCCAAGTGGACCACGTTCGCTGTATGGATGCCGAAGAAGATGTACAGAATCTCCGTTTTCTTCTTTCTTGCCTTGATCCGTCGCATGTCATAATGCTCCTTCTGAGTTCCAAATGAGCCTTCCATCGCTGTAGCCCTGACTCGGGCAAGCTCCTTTGTAATAATGTCTAAGGTCGACTTTTCACGTTGCGTCAGTTGGTCCTCATCGTCATGTTCACGCATCATCTTGCGGATTTCCTCAAGAATCTTTGCAAGAGCTTTATCAGCCTGCGGGTCAGCTTACGCTGCTGTGACTTGTTGTGCTTGCGCTGCTTCATATACGTCAGATTTGCCTTCTCTACATCAAGGTACTTCGTTCTCGGACGATGGATCTCAAGACGCCGACTCAATTCACACATCATTGAATATGCCTTCTCGCAGCATTCCCACAGCAGCTTCTGGTCTGTCAGATAGCGCATCTCGCTCTCATAGCATGTCGCATCAGTGTAGAATGTATCCAGGTCTTTCATGTATGGTTTCCACGCTTCTGCAAGTATGTCCTGCTGTTGCTGAATCCTAAGCTTGTCTGCAAGTTCAGAGGCAATGTCGTCTATCAGCTTGTAGTTCGTCAAAGGACGTCACGGATTGATGTAGATGTCGCAAAATATCTGATAATGGACGTTGCCGTTCAGTTGCTCCAGCAGCTTCGGAGCACTCAGCTGGGTATAGTTCTTCAGGAACATCAGCGCCACCTTGCCCTCAGGACTGAAGAACGATTTGGGGCCGCACCTGCGTTCATGGCGTTTACTCACCAAACCGAAGTTCACTGCCATCTCATGCAGGGGAAGAAGACGTTTCATGCGTCCAAGCTCACTGTTTTCGAACGTAACTCGAAAAAGATCATAAAAGTCGAAATCCTCGAAGGGCAATCTCTTGGTTATTCCAGAAATATGTTGTATTTTTGCCATCGCAATTGATTTGCAATTCCCCCGATTTGCACTTTCCTACGGTGGGGATTTTTCTTATCCTGTACAAAGGTACAAAATTTCTATCACATTACAAATCAATTAGTTATAAAGTTTCTAAATATTTGGCGACATACCCTAATATAACAATAATGGCATCTCAACGTGCATGTTGTAACAGGAACCTATACACCAATAAAGCGTTTCATCTTTTCCATACACAATAATTACTAATAGTAACCATGACCATTGCAATTTTATCATAATATCTACGATACAATTTACAATTAGATATTTTGTAATATGGCTTTTTTGATGTTAAGAAAAACAAATATAGCAAATAGAAATGTTTTTTCTTAACTTCGCTAAGGAACCCATCTCTTAATTTAATAAGACCATCAGCCAATTCACTGACTAAAGAATCATTCTTATTTAATTCAAAAAGGTTGATTGCCCTCGACATAACATAGAAAAGATAGACATAATACTCGATGAATGAATATTTCGGAGGGCATGCCAATATTGTGTTGCAAATAACAATACGGCTTTTTATAACCCTTGCCACTCTTGAAGATGCGGTATTCATAATTGAACTAGGATTGTCTTCGTAAATATAAGTCACATGAGGAACAACTAATACACTTCTCGCATATAAAAAAATCAAATAAGACCATAGTAAGTCTTCGTCAATGATACCTTTCTCAAAATAAATATTATGTTTCAACAAAAAATCCAACCTGATTAACTTATTCCATGCTGTATGAAGGATATTACGATTAAGCAGATTCTTTAAGGCTGTTTCATCACTATTATCAAATAACACAGGTAAATCCTTTTCAAAAGCCATCGCCTGTTTGCCATTTTTACATAGGAATGAATTCCCCATAACGACATCCACTTGTGAAATATCATCTACACTGTTAAAACTATCCACAAGCGATTTTATGGCACCACATTCCAATCTATCATCAGAATCCATAAAAAAAACAAAATCCCCACTAGATGATTGTATTCCTGTATTTCTTGCAGCAGACAAGCCTTCGTTCGTTTGATGGTTAAGAATTCTAAAATCTATCCTCCCTGTATAATCAACCAACTTTCTTCTAACAATATGGATACTATCATCTGGAGTGCAATCATTTACAATAATACATTCCAAAGCAAAGTCATCACATTCTTGGCAGATTATAGAATCAAGACATCTTTCGATATAATCTTGAACATTATATATCGGAACTATTATTGAAATCTTTACCATAATACACCAACTACATTTTTAACTATTACTCTTTCTAAATTTCCACGGCATCAAAGCCAACTCTGCCTTACGGACAAATTTCTGGCCAAAGACCTTAACAAGAAACGCTCTTGCTCTGTAATATGCTTTTGCCTTATGAGAAAACCATGAATTTTGATAATGATGGATGGCATAGGTATAAGGCGTTATTTCCACCTCGCGAGAATCGAACACTTTAGGAGAGAAAAAAACATCATTGAACTCGAGAACCTCTTTCTGCATGTCCATTTTACGAATATTCAGACTCTCCTCCAAAGACAATACTCTCACAGGCTTTACCTGTTCAATCTGACGAATCATGATAGCGGGTACAGTCTGAATATTTAAACTTCCATCTTCATTAATGAAAGCTCTATTTTCATAGTAGTCCAAACACAGTTTAATCCAATCACACCCCTTTTCTGCACCAATAATCGCAGCTTCTGGAGTCTGGGCTTTCTCAACACCCATGAAATAAGGTAAGTCCAACAGGTCATCGAAGTTCTTTAGTACTTCTACATCAGAATCAAGATAGATGCCTCCAAAATGATAGAGAGCATAGAAACGAATATAATCTGCGGCAAAAGCATATTTTTTCTTTTCAAAAGCCTGACGAACCCAAACAGACGAATTTAAATCAAATCGATTTGTATCCCATAGGATGATTTCATAATCCGCCAAGTGCTTTTTCCACGTTTCAAAGCATTTGGCTATTTTGGGCGGATAGGGATCACCACTTAGCCAGCACAGGTGTATAATCTTAGGAATCATAATAACCAGGAAAAATAACATTTCTTTCTGCAAAAATACATCATTTTATGCAAATCACCAAATTTTGTATTAACTTTCAAAGAAAAACATAAGAAAAAGGACAATTTTCTTGTTCATATCAAAAAAAAACTGTAATTTAGCGCACAATTTAAAAGAAATATTAAACAAGATGACAGATTCTAAATATAAAGTTACGGTGGGAATGCCCGTCTATGGTGTTGAAAAATATATCCAGAAAAGCCTGCTGTCAGTATTGAATCAGACATACAAGAATGATTTTGAAATATTAGTAGTTGATGATTTGGGGCCAGACAATTCTATGGATATTGTCAGGGAACTACAAAGTTCCCATTCACGAGGCAATAATATTCGTATACTTACACAACCTAAGAATATGGGGTGTTGGGCTGCAAGAAACAGAATTCTTGAAGAGGCTCAAGGAGAATACCTGTTATTACTTGACTCTGATGACTATCTCTCGGAAAACACTTTAGAAATAATGTTAGCAACAATAGAGAAATATCAAGCAGAAGTTGTGTATGGCTCCGTAGAGCCCGTTCCAGAGGCGGGGAAACCGACTAATCTGACCGAAAAAGACATCAAGTTGCCGTTCAAACTACTGTTAGGTAAAGACGAGTTGGCAAGTTATGCCAACCAAGATCTTCATGCCACTCTTTACAATTTTATTTGGAATATTCTTTTCAAAATGGATTTCTTGAGGAAACATCAGTTAAAGTTCCAAGAAACACGTTTCTCTGATGATATCCTATTTGCTAGCGACATGCAGCCACTTGTTGAGAGGGCAGTCCTGATACCTGATATCACATATCATTATGTACTACGCCCTGGTTCGCTCTCAAATTTTCAAGTAAGGAAAGAGATTAAATTATCAGAAATAGAGCAATATATCCATATTTACACATATATCAAGAACCAGGCGGTTTCATTAAAGGGGAAGCCATATTTTGAAACAAGATGCGCCAAAGCCATGATTTATATGTTTTATGTCATCTGCGGTGCTATCAAAAATCGTGAGAAGATTACTCCGGCTTTGACAGACAAAACTATACGTGACGCCATGAAACACCCGTTAGGACTATTTGAGATACTCCGGTTCAAGAAATATAAGGCCGCCAACCTTATATTCTGGTTTATTGGAGTCTTGCCACCCAAGGTTTCGGTTTGGACACAAACGATTTTAGGCAAAAAAAAGCATCTCTTATAAACTACAATGGATTATAAGTTTCAAATAACAGTCGGGATGCCTGTTTGGGGTGTCGAGAAATATATCAGACGTTCTCTTATGTCCGTTTTGGAACAGGATTTCGAGGACATGGAGATTCTTGTTATAGACGACTGTGGTACAGACAAATCCATTGATATTGCTACAGATTTAGCTAATACACATCCAAAAGGCGACAAAATCAGAATCATACGACAACCACAAAACATGGGTTGTTGGGCTGCAAGAAACAGAGTACTCGACGAAGCTCAAGGTAAATATATTTTCTTAATCGATAGCGATGACTACCTTTTTGAAGGAGCGATTAACAAATTATTCAGAAAAGCAGAAGAAACGCAGGTTGAGGCAACATACGGATCTGTATTACCTGTAGACGAAGATGGTGATCCTATCAAAGATAGTGGAGTGGATGGTATTAACCTGCCTGACATGATTATTAGAGGAGAAGACCAATTAGCATGTTTTGCAAATGACAACACTAAGAGACTTCGTTTGAACAATTTCATTTGGAATATCATGATAAGATCAGACTTCCTAAAAAAACATCAACTTCGGTTCCGACAAACTAAATTTTGGGATGATGTTCTCTTTAATGCAGACATGCAACCACTAATTACTTCTGCAGCATTTATTTCTGATCTGACATACCATTATGTGATAAGAGATAATTCGCTTTCCAATTATCAAAAACGAGATGTCATACAAGCCGAAGAAGTAAGACAACATATAAGGAATCAGGAGTATCTTAAAACCCAATGTCTCACTCTCATTAACAAAAGTTATTTTGAGATTCGCATAACAAAGATGATGCAAGCAATGTTTTACGTCATAACTGGTGCTCTAAGGAACGAGAAACATCTATCAGATCCTATACCATACAAAGAATATAGAGATGCCATACGACATCCATTGCCATGGAAAAAGATTCTTCGCTTCAAGAAATGTAGAATGGTAAACCTCATGTTCTGGCTTTTAGGCATACTCCCTTCTTCTATATCTGTAGCCTTGATAAAATTAATCGGTAAAATAAGACGTCTCATTTAAATGAAAATCTTGTTTCTCATATTCCATGGATTCAATCCAAACAACGGTATTAGCAAAAAAATATCGTATCAGTTAGAAGCATTTAAGGCTAATGGTCATGAGGCTCATCTCTGCTATATGGACGAAGACGGATCCAAAAGACGAATTGTAGATAATACAACTATTGCAGACTATGGCAATGGAAGAAATGGAAAACTTTTAAAACGAACAGAGTTTGATTCTATTGTAGACTATGCCATTAAAAACAAAATTGAATTCGTCTATATCCGATCTAACCATAATGCCAATCCTTTCACCATTCGTATGGTCAAACAAATGAAGAAGAACGGCATGAAGGTAGTGATGGAGATTCCCACTTATCCGTATGATCAAGAGTATTTTTACAAAAAAATGTGGCGACAACTGTTTTTGGACAAGATATTCAGAAAACTATTTGCAAAGCAGTTAAATGCCATTGTGACCTTCACTGATGAAAATATCATTTTTGGAAAGCAGACTATCAGAATTTCTAATGGTATCGATTTTGATTCTGTCAGGATAAAGAAGGAATGTTTACATCCTGATAATGAACTTCACCTAATTGGCGTGGCTGAAATTCATCGTTGGCATGGTTTTGACAGAGTCCTCAAAGGACTTGCCAATTACTATGCTAAGCCCCATAATTTAATTGTTTTTTTTCATATTGTTGGCTATTTCTTCTCTTTCGTTGAAGAGGATGAGATAACGCATATCATAAAAGATAATCAATTGGAGCCGTACGTTATATTACATGGCAAGAAACACGGTGAAGAACTAGACGACATCTTTGACCAATGTGACTTCGGTATCGGAAGTTTAGGACGGCACCGAGTTGGCATCACAAATATTAAGACATTAAAAAACCGAGAATATGCAGCACGAGGTATCCCTTTCGTTTATTCTGAAAATGATACTGATTTCGATAAGAAACCTTATGTGTTAAAGATGCCTGCTGATGAAACTGCCATTAATATTGAGGACATCATCAATTTCTATCAACGGTTGAATATTTCTCCACAAGAAATCAGAGATTCTATACAGAACCTGTCTTGGAAGAACCAAATGAAGAAAGTCATCGACGCCCTATTTCCTTCTTAAGCAATTAGTTACAACTGACCTGTAGAACTCATACCAAATAGGCATTATTCTTTCTGAAGTATAGTTCTTGGATTCCTGTCTTGCCCTGACAGACATCTGTTGGCGGGTTTCATTGTTCTCTATCATCGAACAGATGGCTGTTGCCATTTCCTTGATATCATCAGGAGAGACCAGAACTCCAGTTTGTCCATTTCGAATGATGGATTGTGGACCGTACTTGCAGTCAAATGATACCACAGGTAAGCCACATGACATTGCTTCAATTAAGACTAAACCAAAAGATTCGTAACGAGAGGACATCACATAAAAATCACTCTTGGCGTAACATGAATAGACATCATTGGTCGACTGATGTAAAATGACATTGGTGATGTGATACTGTTGAATCTGATCCTTCAAACGCTCATAATCGCCGACACTCCCGTCATGACTCCCGTAAATATGAAGAGTCCAATCCGGATGCGTTTTTTGAACTATTAGCCACGATTCCAACAACATGTCATAGCCTTTTTGATAAGCATATCTTCCGACACTAATGACACATTTATGGACATGAGACTTATCAGGTTCTTGATTCGGATATGTAACCAGCATATTGGGGATACAGACAACCTTGTCCTTCAGATTCCAGGCCGATTTCTCTGACTCGGTCATCACAATGATCTTATCAAACTTCCGTATGGCTGATAATAACTGACATTTCAGAATCCTTTCTCGAATGCGTTTAAAAAAACGCTTGAATTTTATGATATCCTCGAAATAGGCTGATAGTCCACAATGACATTCTACAATACGGACTGCTTGAACTTTAGAAGAAAGGACTGCTCTTAAATCAGAGACATGCAAATCTGCACAAACAACAACATCAGGATTCAGATTCTCTAACATCAGATTTAGTTCTCTTCGAAAAGACCGCTCGCTCATGTACCTATCTATATATTGATAGATCCCATGAAAAGAACAACGAGAGATATAACGAGTGGCCAAATCTATATGGTTTACTTTATCGGATATGGGAAATGACAAGGGGGCTCCATATTGATTATAAGTGATCAGATATACCTCATAATCAGGATGTTCAGCCAACAAACTAAGTCTCTGAGACCAAACACGCTCTACTCCATTCAGAGATTTGAAGTTATTACACAGGAAGACAATCTTCATTGAGAAATTTTTGCAAATATACAAAATAAAATTGGTAATCTCAATTATTTATCGTATTTTTGCACAAAATAAGCAGAAAATGAAGAAATTATGCTTTTTGGTGGACAGTATCTTCACCGTTGGTGGGGTGCAAAGGGTGACTGCGGTCATTGCGGGAGCCTTAAGCAAGGACTATGATGTGACCATCGTGACCTTTGACAGCCCTAAGAAGAAAGATCTGGCTATGTACCAATTAGGCGATTACCACCTTCATTATCAGTTTATATCTTATCCCTGTGTCAGTCCTACTAAAAACAAGTTGTGCAAGACCTATAGTTATCTGTATAGAAAGATGCTCCCCAAATGTGGACTGACATCGGATTTGTATGCTCATAGTTCTTTCCCAAAAGAGCGTAGGAATGCACTGATTAAGGCTCTCCAAGAAGGGAAATATGACGCTGTGATAGGTGTGCACGCCTTCCTCGCCATAAGACTGGCAACCATCAAGAAGGAACTGAGAGACGTTAAGTCTATCGGATGGATTCATAACTCCTTCGACGCCTTGCTCAGAGAAGGGTCCCCCTATTTAGGAACGGAACTGAAGTACCATTATGGCAGACAGTTGCAGAAATTAGACGATGTGGTGGTGCTCTATCAACAGGATGCAGAGATGTATCAACAGGCATTCGGTTTCAGACCTACTTCCATCTATAATCCGCTGACACTGAAGCCAGGTCCTCGATCTGATGGACAGCAGAAAAAGTTCTTGGCTGTGGGTCGTTTCTCACCAAAGCATAAAGGCTTCGACTTGCTGATTCAGGCATTTGCGTTGTTTGCCAAAAAAAATCAGGAATGGACACTGGACATTGTCGGTGACGGTCCGGAAAAAGACCTATTAGCAGACATGATTTCAGATAACGATTTAGAGTCACGCATCAAACTTCATCCGTTTACCAACGAGATTCAAGTGTACTATTCTTCTGCCTGTATCTATGTGCTCAGTTCCCGATGGGAGGGTATGCCGTTGGTCTTGGTTGAAGCCATGTCGCATGGTCTACCTATCATTGCTTCTGATATCCCAACCTGTCAAGAAATCTTAGGCGATTTCGGTCTGTTCTTTAAGAATGGGGACATTCAAGAATTGGCTCAGAGGCTAGAAGACGCCACACATCTGGATTGGCAAAAAAAGTCGGATGAAGCCATCAAAATTGCTCAGCGATTTGACGTTAACGAAATCGCTGAGCAATGGAAAAAACTCTTAGAAAGATAGACGAAGACTATTCCGAAAAGAGTCCCATGACCTTCTCTACGATTGGAGCCATGTCATAGTATTTGTACTCTGCGAGGTGACCGCCTAAGATGAGATTCGGTTCCTGATCTGCCAAGTCCTTATACCGCTGATAGAGGGACATATTCCGTTCATCGTTCACACTGTAATAGGGCTCCATACCCTCTTTCCACTCTGATGAGTATTCACGAGAGATAACAGTCTTGGGACATTTGTAGACATCGTCTCCAAACATCTCGAAATGTTTGTGCTCGATGATACGGGTATAGGGCACCTCTGCATCGGTGAAGTTCATGACCGCATTACCCTGGTAGTTGGGCATATCAAGAATCTCCTCCTCAAAACGCACCGTACGATATTCGAGTTTGCCAAAACGATAGTCATAGTACTCATCGAGTTTACCCGTGTACAAAATCTTTGAACATTGAATATTAAACATGGAACATTGAACATTATAAACGCCCAGTGTTTCATCAAAGTTCCGTTGGCAATCAAAGAAATCTACATTTGTTAAGACATCCACCCCTTCGAGCATACCATCAATCAGTTTATTGAAGCCTCCCATTGGAATGCCCTGGAAACGATCGTTGAAATAGTTATTGTCATGGACGAAACGAACCGGTAAGCGTTTGATGATGAATGCCGGCAGTTCGCTACATTTCCGTCCCCACTGTTTCTCGGTATAACCCTTGATCAATATCTCATAGATATCCTTGCCTATCAGCAACTGAGCCTGCTCTTCCAGATTACGAGGCTCTGTGACCCCATCAGCCTTCATACGTTCCAAGGCTTCCTGACGCTGTTCTTCAATCTTAGCCTGAGCCTCAGCGGGAGTCAACACGCCCCACATCTGATAGAAAGTGTTCATATTGAATGGCAGGTTATACTGTTTGCCTTTGTAGTTGGCAATGGGGGAGTTGGTGTATCGGTTGAACTCAACGATGGAGTTCACGAACTCCCATACCTTTTTATTTGACGTGTGGAAAATATGGGCACCATACTTATGGACATTGATACCCTCGATGTTCTCACAATAGATGTTTCCGCCCAAGTGATTGCGCTTATCGATGACCAGACAACGCTTACCCTGACGATGTGCCATACAGGCGAAGGTGGCACCATAGATACCTGCGCCGACAATCAAATAATCATATTGCTTATCCATATTTCGTTGATTTTTCTGCAAAAATAGAAAAAAATTTGGATATCTGCAAATAAATTCGTATTTTTGTCGTCGTAAATTACATCTTCAGATGAATAACGAATCTGTCAGAGAAAAGTTCAAAGGCAATCCAAGACTCAAGAGGTTTGTGGATTGGCTCATCATGAACCAGGTAGAGACACGGCCTCGTTGGTATGTCCGCATGTTGGCTCCCCTATACCAACATCGGGGCAGACACTCGGTGATTCATCGCTCTGTCAGGATGGACACACCACCCTACCGCCAGTTCCGGTTAGGCAGTTATTCGGTCATTGAGTCTGGCGCCTGTATCAACAATGCTGTCGGTGATGTGATTATCGGTGACCATACCAGGATTGGACTCCACAATACCATCATCGGCCCGGTAACCATCGGAAACCATGTCAACTTAGCACAAGGCATCACGGTTACAGCCCTGAACCACAACTTCTCAGAACCTGACAAACGCATTGACGAACAAGGAGTTAGTACAACGCCCGTCACAATTGAAGATGATGTCTGGATTGGTGCCAATGCTGTCATCTTACCTGGTGTGGCTATTGGCACTCATTCGGTTGTGGCCGCAGGAGCCATCGTAACCAAGGATGTCCCACCCCGCTCCTTAGTGGCAGGTGTCCCCGCAAAAGTTATCAAACAGTTATGAGAATAAACTGAAAAAACAGCAGATTCAGGCAAACAAATCAAGGGAGAGGTCTTTAGCAGGCTTCTCCTCTTTTTCTTCTGAAGAGGAATCCTGACGGAACTCTATCAACAGTTGTCGCGCATCAGCATTGTTCCGGGTATTCAAACGGTAATAGCCCCGACGTTCCATACTCTCTACCAACGAGGCTGGCGACTTTGAATTCTTCAACAGATACTGCTGGACATACGATCGGATCTCATCAATATCCGGTGTAAAGAAAAGAGACACATTCTGATTATAGACATGCTTAGCCAACAGTTGTACGCTGATGCCCTGTTCACCCACATCGGAAAGTATTCTCAAAATCTGCCTGTCGTATGTCATAAGGATTAAAAAAGGTCGGTAAAGAGATTACCGACCTTTTCTATAGTACGTTAACGGATTAAGCTAATGTAACTTTCTCACCTTCGTTAGCGAGCTTGCCCTCCTTGAAGAGCCAGCCGAGACCGAGAAGAGTCTCCTCCTCAGAAATCTTTGCAGCCTTGGCAATCTCCTTCACGGTGAGAGCCTTACCTGCTGCTGCCAGTGCCTGATAAACATCACCAGCCTTGAAACCAGCATTCTCAGCGTTGACTGCGAGAACTGCCTTCTCTGCTGCCTTAGGAGCAGCGGCCTTCTTAACGGTTGTGGTCTTCTTAGCTGCGGCTGCCTTTGTCTCAGTAGCCTTCTTAGCTGTTGCTTTCTTTTCTGCCATAATTCTATAAAATTAATACCTGAATGAAGTAAAACTTCTTATTATCCTTTTAACGGGTGCAAAGGTAAGACTATTTATTCAGACAACTTATTATTATTTAAATATTTTTGACAGGAAGGGACTTATTCTTGACGTATGTCAACCGACGAACGAAGTTCAACCTTCATCGGAAGAAGGAAGCACTACAGAGAGGTTCAATTCTTCCAACTGCTTGGGATCCAGTTCTCCTGGAGCATCCAGCATCACGTCGCGACCACTATTGTTCTTCGGGAAGGCAATACAGTCACGGATACTGTCAAGACCTGCCATCAGCGATACGAAACGGTCAAGACCGAATGCCAGACCAGCATGAGGAGGAGCACCATACTTGAAGGCATTGATCAAGAAACCGAACTGAGCCATAGCCCGCTCGGGGGTGAAGCCGAGAATCTGGAACATCTTCTCCTGCAACTTGCCATCGTGAATACGAAGAGAGCCGCCACCGACTTCGACACCATTGCAGACGAAGTCGTAGGCTACGGCACGAACCTTCTCCGGAGCCGTATCGAGCAGAGGAATATCATCAGGATTAGGCATCGTGAACGGATGATGCGTAGCCATCAGACGCTGTTCCTCATCACTCCACTCAAAGAGCGGGAAGTCGACAATCCAAAGGCATACGAAGTTATCCTTATCACGCAGGCCCAGACGATCACCCATCTCCAGTCGGAGTGTACAGAGTTGGACACGTGTCTTGTTGGCATTATCGCCAGAGAGAATCAGCACGAGGTCGCCATCCTTGGCACCCATAGCCTCCTTCACCTTAGCCCAGACCTCAGGCTCATAGAATTTGTCGATACTCGACTTCACAGTGCCATCGGTATTGAACTTCACATAGACCAACCCCTTGGCACCCACCTGCGGACGCTTCACAAAATCCGTCAACTGGTCCAACTGCTTACGGGTATAGTCAGCACAACCGGGCACACAGATACCACCAATATAGTTGGCTTCATTGAAGACCGGGAAGGTGCCTGTACCTTTCAGCACGTCCATCAGTTCCACGAACTCCATCCCGAAGCGGAGATCAGGCTTATCTGAACCGAAACGACGCATGGCCTCGTGCCAGGTCATCCGCTGCAATGGGGGAAGTTCCACACCGCGTACCTCTTTAAATAAATGACGGGCCATATCCTCAAAAAGTTGCAGCACGTCCTCCTGTTCCACAAACGACATCTCACAGTCAATCTGTGTGAACTCAGGCTGACGGTCGGCACGCAGGTCTTCGTCACGGAAGCACTTGGCAATCTGGAAGTAACGGTCGAAACCACTCACCATCAGCAACTGTTTCAAAGTCTGAGGAGACTGAGGCAGTGCATAGAACTGTCCGGGATTCATACGAGAGGGTACCACGAAGTCACGGGCTCCCTCAGGTGTCGAACCAATCAGGATAGGCGTCTCCACCTCGATGAAGTCCTTACCGTCGAGGAAATTACGTATCAGGATGGTCATGCGATGGCGCAGTTCGAGGTTCTTACGGACTGCAGCACGACGCAAATCCAAATAACGGTATTTCATACGAATATCATCGCCACCGTCGGTATTATCCTCGATGGTGAACGGAGGTGTCAGGCTCTCACTCAAGATGTTCAGTTCCCTGACCAGGATTTCAATATCGCCCGTAGGCATCTTGGGATTCTTGCTCTGACGTTCGCTGACCTCACCTTTTACCTGAATACAGAACTCACGTCCCAGTTTGTTGGCACGCTCACACAGTGCAGCATCGTCAGCCTCATTAAACACCAACTGAGTCAAGCCATAACGATCACGGAGGTCGACGAAGGTCATGCCACCCATTTTACGGCTTCGCTGTACCCATCCGGCCAGTGTGACAACGCTGCCGGCATCAGAGAGTCGTAACTCTCCACAAGTCTTACTTCTATACATATTAATAACTATTTTATTCTATTTGAGGTGCAAAGGTACGAATAAGCGAGTAAAAAGTGATACCCTTTAACTCCTTTTAACTCCTTTGACTCCTTTATCTCCTAATTTATTTCGTACCTTTGCCCCTGAAAATCATTTAAACTATCTGAATTATGAAGAAGATTTTGTTATTTACAATGCTGTTTTTCTGCGGTATGAATGTCGCACTGGCTCAGAAGCCTGCAGAGATTAAGTTTGATAAGTTGACGCACGATTTCGGAACTTTTTCCGAGAAGAATCCTGTCGTGAACTGTACATTCTCCTTCACCAATGTCGGTGAGACAGCCTTAGTGATCAATCAGGCCGTTGCCTCTTGTGGCTGTACCGTTCCTGAGTACACCAAGTCACCTATCCAACCTGGTGAGAAGGGAGAAATCAAGGTGACCTATAACGGCACAGGCAAGTTCCCGGGACATTTCAAGAAGTCCATCACTGTGAGGACTAACGGAGCCGTAGAGATGACCCGGCTATATATAGAAGGTGAAATGACCAAAGCCGAATAAGAACAAATAAATCCCTGCCAGTTGGCAGGGATTGTTTGTTAGAACTTGTAGGCGAATCCGATAGAACTGTATTCCTTGAATTCCCAGTAGCCCAGGTCGCTATCCCAGATGCTGGCATCGTCGAAGCGGGGATAGAGGAACAGGTTGGCCGTGATATACTTAGATACTCTCAGTTCAAAGGTATTCTCCCATTCTATCTCAGCGCGCTTATAGGAAGTAAAGGCATAGAGACGAGTCTTCCAAGTAACATTATCATTCATCTTCCATTCCAGATCGGCTGTCAACTGCGAACCGAAGTCGAACAGAGAGTGTTTACCTGCGTCCAGACCAAAGGAGGGTCCCAATTCGAGACGACCCACGTAACGGTAGTTGACAGCAAACGGAGAGAGGTTGATAGTACCCGTCAGGCGCTCGTTCAACTTATTCACCTTGTAATCCATACCAAGACCAAGGTTGATGTTCAATGGTGAACAGAAATCGGAATAGACAACAGGATCGTTAGCCTTCAGACCCTGGGTGAACTGAGTGTAGGCCAGCAACTGGAGGGTATAGTACCAGTTCTTGGCTGCCTCGAGTCCAACTTTAGAGGTCAGACGGATCAGGTCTTCATTGGCCTTGAACTTATGAAGGGAGTCGGTACGAGAGCGGAGGAAACCGAGTTTAGCCTCCAGTTTGTTGTCCCACTTCCACTTGTTCTTGTTGTCGTAATTAGCCTCCAATACCAGCGAGCCAACCATCGAGTAGTTCGATTCACCACCCTTATACCAGTTGTCCGACACATAGTTCTGCATGAACTGCAGGAAGCCGTCACCCTTATAAGTCCAGAACTTCGGTTTCTGCACGACGACTGAGTCAGGCGCATCCTCTGGGAGATCGATCACTGGAGCCTCAACCTTATCGACGAGTGTCACCTGATTCTCGATGGGCTGATCAATGTCTTCGCGGATCGTACCCGTCTCCTGAAGTTCCGTCTCTGTAGCACTGACCAAGTCAGGGCGGTTCAGATACACATTCAGTAAGGTAGCGTCCACCTCATCTGCCACAGCATCCTTGCCTGTGGCATCAGAATTGAGTGCCAATGCCTTATCGGCAACATTGTGATAGAAAGTCACTGGCGCAAACAGGCGATAATATCGTGCGTCGAGACTGTCATTGGGCTGTGCGGCACTGGCACTGAGCGTCAGGAAAGCCGCGGATAATAATGCAATATTTCTCATAACCGAGTGCAAAAAATAAAATAACTGAGTGCAAAGTTACAAAAAATAAGTGAAAAGTGAAAAGTGAAAAGTGAAAAAAATGCCATTAGAGAACAATTTCTTATGCATCGTTCTTATTTCTTATTTTTAATTCGTACCTTTGCACCTTGATTTTAAAGAAACAAACAAGCATTATGGATAAAAATACGATTATCGGATTTGTACTGATTGCGGTGGTACTCATCGGTTTCAGCTGGTACAGCCAGCCTTCTGCCGAGCAAATAGAAGCCCAGCGCAAGGAGGACAGCATCGCTGCTGTCATGAAGGAGAACGCCATCAAGAAACAACAGGCAGAAGCAGAAGCCCGGAAGGCCAAGGCCGACAGTGTTGCCAAGGGTGACACCACATCGCTCTTCTTCTCTGCCCTTAACGGTACCAATCAGGAGGTTATTCTGAAGAACGACAAGGTGGAACTGACCTTCAGCACGAAGGGTGGTACCATCTCAAAGGCCCTTATCAAGAACTTCGAAGACCGTGACAACAACATGGGCGTGATCCTCTTCGAACAGAAGACGCAGCAGATGAACTTCATGTTGGCAGGTAAGCAGGATAACATCATCACGCAGGATCTCTACTTTACGCCCTCTAACATCAGCGACTCTACCGTCACCATGACGGCTGAGGCAGGCAATGGCGGAAGCATTGTGTTCGACTATCGCCTGGGCAAGGACTATCTGCTCCACTTTTCGCTGACCGCCAATGGACTGGCCAGTGCCTTCGCACCTAACTACAAAGAGATGGACATCGAGTGGAACGACCTGGCACGCCAGCAGGAGAAAGGCTTTACATTTGAGAACCGCTACACCTCTGTTACTTATAAGGAGAAACTCGGTGGTACAGATTATCTGAACGAGACTGCAGAGAAGATTGACGAGAAGATTGAGGAGACCCTCGACTGGGTGGCCTTTAAGAATCAGTTCTTCTCTGCCGCCCTCATCGCCAAGGATGACTTCCGTGGCGGATCGCTGCTCACCAGCATCCCACAAGAGAAGGGAAGTGGTTTCCTCAAGCAGTTCAATGCCAAACTCAAGACCGCCTTCGACCCCACAGGTGCCCAGCCTTCGGAGTTTGAGATGTATATCGGTCCCAACGACTTCCGTCTTATCAAGGATGTGGAGCAACAGAGTGAGTTCGGAAAAGACCTCGATTTGGAGCAACTCGTGAACCTTGGCTGGTGGCTGGTACGTTGGATCAACCGTTGGTTCACCATCTACGTCTTCGACTGGCTCACGTCGTGGGGCTTCTCAATGGGTATCGTGTTGATACTGATCACCCTCTTGCTGAAGGTCATCACCTTCCCGATGGTGAAGAAGAGTTATATGTCATCAGCCAAGATGCGTGTGCTGAAACCCAAACTCGACGAGGCTACGAAGGAATACAACAAGCCTGAGGATGCCATGAAGAAGCAGCAGGCCATGATGCAGATGTACTCCCAGTATGGTGTTTCACCCCTCGGAGGCTGCCTGCCTATGCTCATCCAGTTCCCTATCTGGATGGCCATGTTCTTCTTCGTTCCTAATGCCATCCAGTTGCGCCGTGAGTCGTTCATGTGGATTGACGACCTCTCGACCTATGATCCCATCATCGAATGGGGTACGAACATTTGGGGTATTGGCGACCACCTCTCACTGACCTGTGTGCTCTTCTGCGTCTCGAACGTGCTCTACAGTTATATGACCATGCGTCAGCAGAAGGACCAGATGGTAGGTCAGCAGGCTGAGCAGATGAAGATGATGCAGTGGATGATGTATCTCATGCCTATCATGTTCTTCTTCATGTTCAACGACTACAGCAGTGGTCTGAACTTCTATTACTTCATCTCCCTGTTCTTCTCTGCCGCTATTATGTGGACGCTCCGCAAGACTACCAACGATGAGAAACTGCTCGCCATCCTCGAGGCCAAGTATAAGGAGAACAAGAACAACCCCACGAAGAAGACCTCTGGTCTGGCCTCTCGTCTTGCTGCCATGCAGAAGCAGGCTGAGGAACTACAGCGCCAGCGCCAAAACCAAAAGAAGTAACTTCTTCTCCCCCTAAGTTAGGGGGAGTTAGAGGGGGTCTGAACAAGCACTACTTCAGACCACCCCTAACCCCTCCTGACTCAGGAGGGGAAATAAATACCTACAAGCAATGAATAAAAAACTATTTACAATGGCAGCCCTCATTCTCTTCTTGGGAACGGGCAGTGCAAAAGCTCAGGACGACGTGAAAATCGGAAAGCAGAACATCAAGCTGACAAGTGACCTGATGACCCCCGAGGCCCTTTGGGCGATGGGACGCATCGGTGCTGCAGAGGCCAGTGCTGATGGCAAACAGATTGTCTACCAGATAGGCTACTACAGCGTGAAGGCCAACAAGAGCCAGCAGAAGATTGCCATCATCAATGCCGACGGTACAGGCAATACGACGCTGACGACAGGCACGAAGAGTGAGACAGATCCGACATGGTTCAATAGCAAGATTGCCTACCTCTCAGGAGGACAACTCTGGACGATGAATGCCGACGGCTCAGACCGCAAGCAGATCTCCAAGACTTCGAAGGATATCGAGGGCTTCAAATTCTCCCCTGATGGAAGCAAGGTGATCCTACTCCACAGTATCGACTTCCACGAGGTCATCCAGAAAAACCCCGATGACCTGCCTAAGGCAACAGGCCGTCTGGTGACAGACCTGATGTATCGTCACTGGGACCATTACGTGGAGAGCATCCAGCATCCCTTCGTCTATGAAGTGAATAGCGAGGGCATTGCTGCCAACGGAACGGATATCCTTGAGGGCGAGCCCTACGAGTGTCCTATGGAACCCTTCGGTGGTATGGAACAGTTGGCCTGGAGTACTGACTCTAAGAGCATCGCCTACACCTGTCGCAAGAAGACCGGACTGGCCTACTCCATCTCTACCGACTCTGATATCTATATATATAAAATAGGTACGCGCGAGACCAAGAACCTCTGCAAGCCTGAGGGATACGTCGAACCAGAGATAGACCCCACCACGTCGATGAAGTATCAGAAGGTGAACGACAAAGAGAATCTCGTCAACAACGTAGGCTACGATACCAATCCCCAGTTCTCGCCTGACGGCAAGTACATCGCCTGGCTCTCCATGGAGCGCAACGGCTATGAGGCAGACCGTAACCGCCTGTGCTGCTATGACTTAGCCACAGGTGAGAAGAAATACCTCACAGAGACTTTTGACTCCAATGTCGATGCTTTCGTATGGAGCGACAACAAGGAGGCGATGATCTATTTCATTGGTGTCTGGCATGCCACAGAGAACCTCTATGCCATCAACTGGAAGGGAGAACTGAAGCAGATTACAGACAACTGGGCAGACTTCGGATCGCTCTCACTGATGAACAATGGTAAGCAACTGCTGATGGAACGTCACAGTTTCACGGCTCCTGCTGATCTTTACATCGTGACTCCCAATTTCAAGAAGCCTGAGAAGACGACCATTGCCCAACTGACCTTCGAGAACAAGCACATTCTCGACCAGTTGGCTAAACCCACCATCCAACAGCGCTGGGTGAAGACCAGCGACGGCAAGGACATGCTCACTTGGATCATCCTGCCCCCGAACTTCGACGAGACGAAGCAATACCCCACCCTGCTCTTCTGTGAGGGAGGCCCGCAGAGCCCTGTCTCCCAGTTCTGGAGTTACCGCTGGAACTTCTTCATCATGGCTGCCCACGGCTACGTCATCGTAGCCCCCAACCGTCGTGGTCTGCCAGGCTTCGGACAGGAGTGGCTCGAAGAAATCTCTGGCGACTGGACAGGTCAGTGCATGAGCGACTACCTCTCTGCCATCGATGATGCAGCGCAGAATCTGCCCTTCGTTGATAAAGACAGACTTGCTGCCGTAGGTGCATCATTCGGAGGCTTCAGCGTCTACTATCTCGCGGGCCATCACGACAAGCGCTTCAAGTGCTTCATCTCCCACGATGGTGCCTTCAACCTTGCTGCGATGTATCTGGAGACGGAGGAGAACTGGTTCAGCAACTGGGAGTACGACGAGGCCTATTGGCATCGTCCGCAACTGCCCAACGCCAAGAAGACCTACCACGACTCACCCCACAAGTACGTTGAGAACTGGGACACCCCCATCCTCTGCATCCATGGTGAGAAGGACTACCGTATCAACTACACCCAGGGCATGGCTGCTTTCAATGCTGCCCGCATGAAAGGACTGCCCGCAGAGTTGCTTATCTTCCCAGATGAGAACCACTGGGTGCTCAAGCCCCAGAACGGAATCCTCTGGCAGCGCACCTACTTCAACTGGCTCGATCGCTGGCTGAAGAAATAAGTTAACGCCCAAGATGCATCCGCAGGCCGAACTCGATGGAGGGAGCCAGCGGATGTTCCTTATAATAATGTTCCAACTGAGTGCCGTCGCTGAAGTAATAGCCCAGCGACGGTTCTATGTATGCCCCCAATAAAGAGGTGAAGGCATACTCGGCACCAATAGCCCCATTGACAGACCACTGCCAGGGCTTCTTGCCCGAATAATCGCCATTGAGGGAGACGCTCACGCACTTCTCCACCATCGCCCCGCCAGAACAATAGAAACTGAAGCGATTAGCCGTCCACAACTGCCAAACCACACCCAACGGGATGCCTATGTAATGCAGATTCTGACTATAACTGATATTCTGATAAAGAGGGAAACTGAACTCTGAATAGAGACGGGTATAACTGACGCCACTCAACAAAGCCAGATGCGGGTTCAACTGATACTGCAGGCTCAGGCCGAAGCGTACTGGCAGCCGATGTTTGGAGGTATGCTCAGCGAGCATATAGGATGACAAACTGCCATCATAAGATGAATAGTCACCACCATTGTTAACATCAATCATCCCAAACTCAAGGGAACCGCTCTCCGCCATAGCCTGCGTATAATAGAACCTTCCAGTATTGACCGAACTACCAGCAGCCAACAGTCCGCCTGAGGCATTGAGTCCAATCGTCCAACGGCTGTCATCAGCAGACGGCTTCTTAGTCGCGACGTAAGAAGGTTCTGGATAAGAGGGGACATCAGGAATCGCAGGGGCTGGTACATGATGTTGCTCGACAGAATCACGCTGCTGGTCCTCATGATTCCCGTCAACCTCCACAGGCTCTGCTGTGGCAGTCAGTTCCTCACCCTCAATGGCTGAGGCTGGTTCTGAAGAGGGCTTCCTGACCATTTTCGATGATGCAGAAGATACCAGAGTCCCATGCTCAGCCCCACCCTCATCGACGACAGACTTCTCCTGAACCATCGACGAGACAGTCTCTTGAGATGCAGTCTCAGCCTCGGCGATAACCTCACCCCCACCCTGATTGTAGAGCACGAACAGTCCCACCAGCGCCAGGACCCCAGCAGCAACAGCCCAATACCAGCGCTTCGTGGCTGCAGGCCGATTGTCAGGAACAGGCTCTGGGGCTATTCCCATCTGCACGCAGATGCCCTCCCACAGTCCAGGAGGCGGATCCATCTTGTGACCCTCCAGTATACGCTGCATATCGATTGTCCAGTTCTCTTTCATCGTTTGCTGTTTGTTAATTCCTTGATTCTTCTTGCCAATATCCGCTTAGCGAAATAGAGTTGCGAGGCCGAGGTACTCTCAGTGATGCCCAGCAGGTCTGCTATCTGCTTGTGCGAATAGCCCTCAAACACGTAGAGGTTGATGACCGTTCGATAGCCTACGGACAGTTCGCTGATCATATGGTGCAGCGTGTCTGGCGAGATTAGGTCTGCCTGTGGCTCGTCGGCATCCGCCAGTTCCTTGACCTCTGCTGTTTGCTCCACAAAGAGCAGCCTCTTCCGTTCTCTCAGATACAAGAGCGCCTCGCTGGCCACCACCCGCCTCATCCAGCCCCTGAGGGCCTCCTCGCTGCGATAATCGAAGGTAGGAAGCGATGTGAATATCTTCACGAAACTGTTCTGCAGCACGTCCTTCGCATCGTCCTCGGAAGGCACATAGCGGTAGCAGACCGATGACAGTTCACCAACGTACTGCTGATAGAACTGGCTCATCGCCCGCTGGTCCTTCCGCCGTATGCGCTCAACGAGTTCCTTGACCATCTATTTCTTCGCGTTCTACTATTATAATACCAAAAGTACGCAAATCTTGTATGGACTCACTATCTTTTTAGATTCTTTAACGCTCCACCATACAAGATTTACCTCCTTTCTGCATTATATTTGCAGAATGAAACCTATAAATGCAAAGATGAAGAAGAAAAGTCTCTTATGGATGAGCGTGCTCCTGCTGATGTCAGGAATGCTTTGTGCCTGCAGCAGCGATGATGATGGCGAATGGATAGTAGGGGAATGGACGGCGAGCCATCACAGTAAGAATCCCCAATCCTATGATACTGACGACATGTGGTTTTTCACCTTCAAGGCCGACGGCACAGGCAGTGGGCCTTTTGGCACAAGGACTTTCAGATACGAAATCAAAGGGAATCATATCACCTTGAACCTTATGAACGTTGATACCTATTATGGACAGACGACCTTTGAATACAAGATAGTAAGCCGCTCAAAGAACGAAATGGAATGGGATGAGACGCCTAACGACTATTGGGACAACAGTGGCCTGTACCTTAAGTTTTATCGAGTAACACCTATGGCAACGGAATGAGGGACATGGTCGTTATGATGCCATGCTGGAGTACTCCTCTTCGTCAGCAAATTCACTAGGCAATAACTTTGTAAATAAAAACTGCCTAAAAAACCGTCTCTGAAAATGATGCAACCAGCATCGCTGGAGGGACGAAAAGGGTGCTTGGAGAGAAACCAGGCACCTTTCTTGGACTTTACAGGCAGTAAAGTCGGACCTTCAAGGCATCTTTCTAATAGTAAGCAGGCATCTCTTTCGCAGTAAGAAAGGCCTTCCATGAGAGTGACTAAGGCTTAGTACGACACCAAAACAAGTTGTTTTACCTCGTTAGAAGGCATCATTATGAATCGCAGGAAAGCCTTCTTTTTGCAATTCCCTCGCATTCAACAGGTTACGCTAATGACTCAAAACTCGCGTATTTTCGGCCAACAATCCATTTGCGCACCTCCACGCGATTCTCAGAAGGCCTTTTGTAAAGAAAGTTTGCGTATATCCTCCCCTTCTGAGCAGGAAAGGCAGGGGTGGTCTGATACGCCATAAAGCCCTTTATTTTAATTGCTTATATTTCTACGTGACTCAAAAAAAGCCCTTAATCTATTCGTCATTCGGAATTTTTTTGTACCTTTGCAGCCAAATTAAGAAATAACCCATTAAAATGACACAAGCAATTCAAAAGACCCTCAGAGACTCCGCCGCGATGCGCTGGACGGCCTTGCTGCTGCTGGCGCTGGCCATGTTCTGCAGCTACATCTTCATGGACATCCTCTCTCCCATCAAGGACCTGATGCAGGAGACGCGCGGCTGGGACTCGACAGCCTTCGGAACGATGCAGGGTTCCGAGGTGTTCCTCAACGTTTTCGTGTTCTTCCTCATCTTCGCCGGCATCATCCTCGACAAGATGGGTGTGCGCTTCACAGCCGTGCTCTCAGCAGCCGTCATGCTCGTCGGAGCCTGCGTGAAGTGGTATGCCGTGAGCGAATCGTTCATGGGAAGTGGCTTGGAGACGTGGTTTACAGAGAACCTGAACTACATTCCAGTCTTCGACGAACTGGGCGTTTCGCCGTTCTATCAGGGCATGCCCGCCTCGGCGAAGTTTGCTGCGTGCGGCTTTATGATCTTCGGCTGCGGCTGTGAGATGGCCGGCATCACGGTGTCGAGAGGTATCGTGAAGTGGTTCAAGGGCCGTGAGATGGCCTTGGCCATGGGTTCGGAGATGGCCTTGGCCCGTCTGGGTGTGGCTACGTGCATGATTTTCTCGCCGTTCTTTGCCCGCTTGGGTGGTGAGGTGAGCGTCACCCGCAGCGTCGCCTTTGGTGTGGTGCTGATGTGTATCGCCCTGATTATGACCATCGTATACTTCTTCATGGACCAGAAACTCGACTCTCAGACAGGCGAGGCCGAGGAGAAAGACGATCCTTTCAAGGTTTCTGATATCGGCAAGATTCTCTCCGACCTGGGCTTCTGGCTCGTGGCGCTGCTGTGCGTGCTCTACTATTCGGCCATCTTCCCCTTCCAGAAATACGCCGTGAACATGCTGCAATGCAACCTCACGCTGACCGCTCCTGACGCTGACTCGTTCTGGGCATCGTCCTCTGTGACCATCGTGCAGTATATCATCATGCTCATCGTGGCTGCTGCCGGCTTCGCATCGAACTTCCAGAAGAAGGAGAACATGAAGTACGGTCTGCTGGCTATCTCTATCGTCGCACTCATCACCTATTGTTATATGGGCTACATGCGCCAGTCGGCTGAGTCGATCTTCGCCGTGTTCCCATTGCTGGCCGTGCTGATAACGCCGATCTTGGGTTCGTATCTCGACCATCACGGCAAGGCTGCCTCGATGCTCGTTTTAGGCTCCATCCTGCTGATTGCCTGCCACTTGACCTTCGCCTTCGTACTGCCGATGTTCAAGGGCAACGCCGTTGGTGGCATCATCATCGCCTACGCCACGATCCTCGTGCTGGGTGCCTCGTTCTCTCTGGTGCCTGCAAGTCTCTGGCCCTCAGTGCCTAAGCTCGTCGATGCAAAAGTGATCGGTTCGGCCTATGCCCTGATTTTCTGGATCCAGAACATCGGTCTCTGGCTGTTCCCCCTCCTCATCGGCAAGGTGCTCGACGCCACGAACCCTGGTGTGACAGACCCCACGCAGTTCGACTATACCGCTCCGCTGGTGATGCTCGCCTGCCTCGGTGTGGCTGCCCTCATCCTCGGCTTCGTACTCAAGGCCGTCGACAAGAAGAAAGGCATCGGCCTCGAACTGCCGAATATCAAGTAATCACTTCTCCCCCTGAGTCAGGGGGAGTTAGAGGGGGTCTGAAGAGACGCTTGTTCAGACCACCCCTAACCCCTCCTAACTCAGGAGAGGAAACAAATACCACATAAAGAAATGAAAATAGGATTCGATAACGACAAGTACCTCAAGATACAGTCTGAGCATATCCGTGAGCGCATCGCGCAGTTCGACGGCAAGCTCTATATGGAACTGGGCGGCAAGCTCTTCGACGACCACCACGCCTCTCGTGTGCTGCCTGGATTCAAGCCCGACTCCAAACTCCGCATGCTCGCCCAACTGAGAGATTCGATAGAGATCGTGATTGTGGTCAGCGCCGACGACATCGAGAAGAACAAGGTTCGTGCCGACCTCGGCATCACCTACGACGAGGATGTGCTCCGACTGCGCGACGAGTTTATGAAGCGTGACTTCATGGTGGGCTCTGTCGTCATCACGCACTATCACGGACAGCATGCCGCTGACCAGTTCAAGCACCGTCTGGAGCGCGAGGGTATCAAGTCGTACTTCCACTACCCCATCGACGGCTATCCCCACAACGTGGAGCTTATCGCCTCCGACGAGGGCTTCGGCAAGAATGAGTTCGTGGAGACCACCCGTCCGCTGGTCATCGTGACGGCCCCTGGGCCTGGAAGCGGCAAGATGGCCACTTGTCTGTCGCAGCTCTACAACGAGAACAAACGGGGGGTGCGTGCCGGCTATGCGAAGTTCGAGACCTTCCCTGTATGGAACCTCCCGCTGAAGCATCCCGTAAACATCGCCTACGAGGCTGCCACTGCCGACCTGAACGACGTGAATATGATCGACCCCTTCCACCTCGAGGCCTACGGCAAGACTGCCGTCAACTATAACCGCGATGTGGAGATCTTCCCCGTGCTGAATGCCCTCTTCGAGGGGATCTACGGCGAGAACCCCTATAAGTCGCCTACGGATATGGGGGTGAACATGATTGGTTTCTGCATCTCTGACGACGAGGTATGCTGTGAGGCCAGCCGCAACGAGATCATCCGCCGCTTCTATGACGCCACGAACAAGATGGCTGACGGCGCTGACAACGAGAGCGAGGTCAATAAGATCCGCCTGCTCTTCAATCAGGCGAAGATATCCACCGCCACACGAAAAGTGACTGTGGCTGCCTATGAGAAGAAGATCCAGAGCGGACATACCGCCGCTGCCATCGAACTCGAGGACGGTACGATCATCACATCGAAGTCATCACCGCTGCTCGGATGCTCGGCTGCCCTGCTGCTGAACGCCACCAAATACCTGGCAGGCATCGACCACGAGGCCAAGCTCATCTCGCAGAGTCTCATCGAGCCTGTGCAGAAGACGAAGACCGAATACTTAGGCGCCAAGAATCCTAGGCTGCATACCGATGAGGTGCTGGTAGCCCTCTCCGTGCTCTCCCAGCACGACGAGAACTGCCGTCGCGCCCTGGAGCAGTTGCCAAAACTGCGCGACTGTCAGGTTCACTCAACGGTGATGCTCAGCGAGGTAGACCGTAAGATCTTCAAGAAACTAGGCTGCGGCCTGACCTGCGACCCAGTGAAGAAGAAGTAAGTAGATTCTTGTTTATAGTTTATGGTTTATAGTTTATAGATGATTACCTGGCAAACCGTTCTTTGTCCATCAGTTTTCTATATCCGCCTATAGAAGTAATCACCTATAAACTATAAACCATAAACTATAAACAAAAAGAAGCTATAAACAAGAAGGAGCTGTAAACAATGAATATCCAGAAGTTAAACGACTCTCCCTTTGCCCGTTGGACCGTTCTCTTCATCGTGGCAACGGCGATGATGATGGGCTACTTCGTCAACGATGTGATGTCGCCACTGGAGACATTGTTGGAAATGCCTCGCAGTCAGGGAGGCTTGGGATGGACACCATCAGACTATGGCTTCTTCTCCGGCGCAGGCAGCTTTATCAATGTCTTCCTGCTGATGCTCTTCTTCTCCGGGCTGATCCTCGACAAGATGGGCATTCGGTTTACGGGCACCCTGGCCTGCTCGTTAATGGTTATCGGCACACTGATAAAACTCTATGCCGTCACCACCGACTTTGGCACGACTGATGTCACCTTCTTCAATACCCATCTTCCGGCTTCAGCCGCCTGGGCTTCCTTTGGCTTCGCCATCTTTGGTGTTGGCTATGAGATGACGGGCATCACCGTCTCCAAGGCGATGGTGCGATGGTTCACTGGTCATGAACTGGCACTTGCCATGGGTCTCCAACTGGCGATGGCGCGTTTCGGAACAGCTGCCGCCCTCAGCATATCCGCTCCGATAGCCCGCCACTATACACTCTCCACACCTCTTCTCGTGGCATTGGCATTTCTCATCATCGGACTATTGGCCTTTCTCGTCTTCTGTGTCATGGACCGCCGCCTCGACCAGCATCGGACTAACACGGACTTACACGGACTCCAAGAAGAATCAGTCCGAGTCAGTCCGAGTCAGTCCGATGCCAAAAAGAAATCCGATGCTGACGAGTTCCGTTGGAGCGATATCGGCACGACGCTGCGCAATCCGGGATTCTGGCTGATTACGCTCTTCTGCGTGCTCTTTTATTCCGCCGTCTCGCCCTTCCTGAAGTTCTCCACAAAGCTGATGGTGATGAAGTATGGTGTCGATCCTGATGTGGCAGGCTTCTTCTCATCGATAGCACCTTTCGGCACCATCCTTATGACGCCGCTCTTCGGACTCGTCTACGACCGCTATGGCAAGGGCGTCACGCTGGTCATCACAGGTGCCTTGATGCTCACCGCCGTCCACTTCAGCTTCTCGTTGCCCATGCACAGCAGTACGGTGGCCATTGCTCTGATGGTCATCCTCTCCGTGGGATACTCCCTGGCCCCCGCCGCCCTCTGGCCCTGCGTGCCAAAGATCATACCTTTGAAGTGTCTCGGCACCGCCTACTCGATGATCTTCTTCATCCAGAACTTCGGCCGTGCCATCATCCCGATGTTCGTTGGTAAGGCCAACGAGACCGATCCCACCTACGAGACCTCTATGCTCATCTTCGGCTTCACCGCCCTCGGTGCCGCCCTCACAGCCCTCGTCCTGTGGCACGTCGACCGTCGCCAGCACTATGGTCTACAACTACCAAATATCCGTAAGTAATCAGAACTGGAATCGGGCGACTAACGGCAAATGGTCGCTGAAGCCCTTCTTCTGGAATTTCATGCCTTTGTAGGTGCGGCGGGGCATGAAGCCGCCATAGAACTTATCCTCCTCCAGCAGGAACTTGGGGGAATGGATGAAGACCGTGTCCACCTTATTATATATAGAAGGCGACACAATGATATGATCCAAACTGTTCCACTCGCCCTTATAGCGATAGGTACCCTTCACCCCATAGCTGCCCTTCGCCTCCTTGGAGATATTTTTCAGGTCGTGACGGGCAATGTGCTGTACGGCCGGAGAGTCGTGGTAGTCGTTAAAATCGCCGCTGATCAGGATTCTGGCATCAGGCGTAATGGCCCTTAAGGAATCTACCGCCTTCAACAGACGATTAGCAGTCTGGAGACGGAACGGGCGACTAGCCTTTTCGCCACCAGTACGGCTCGGGGCATGGACAACAAAGACATGGAGGGTATCACCTGACTGCAACTCACCACAGGCATAGAGGATATCACGCGTCGGCTTCATGCCTGGAATAGTGTCGACACGCAGTCCATAGGAACGGATCAGTCCGAAGGAGAAGGGCGAATAAATCAGCGCCACATCCACACCACGGGCATCAGGCGACTGAGTCATCACATACTCATAGCCCGCATTCCTCAAGAGTGAACGCTTGGTCAAGTCTGTCAATGTTTGGTCATTTTCCACCTCGCAAAGTGCTATCAGATCGGGGATGCCATCTTCGGAAGTGGAGAGGATAGACTTACCTATCCTGTCCAACTTCTTCCAATAGCGTTTCTCTGTCCAGTGACGTGTGGCATCAGGCAGGAACTCCTTGTCCTGCTTCCCCTCGTCGTGACGGGTATCGAAGATATTTTCTACGTTGTACTCCACGAAGGTCAGCCGTTGTGCGGCAGAATGAAGGATTAGGAATGAAGAACTGAAAATGATCATTACCAACATGAACCATATCCTCATGCTATGCCATACACTTGCTTTATCTCTCCAAGTCATCATCATCGATCATCTTAGTTCTTCTTCATTCGTATCAACAAACCTTCTCTAAACGCTTCATCATCGCAAACATGAAGAGGGCGGCCACCAAGCATACGCCGAGGAACACGCTCCAGCATATCCAGAGAGGAACGGCGCCCCAGAGCAGTCCGCCGACAACCACCAACTGGTTACCGATAGCCGTAGCCACGAACCAGCCACCCATCATCATACCCTTATACTTCGGAGGAGCCACCTTCGACACGAAGGAGATGCCCATCGGCGAGAGAAGCAGCTCGCCGAACGTCAGCACGAGATAGACCATGATGAGCAGGTTCGGTGTCACGTCGGCCACATGCACAGCCACAGGATTGCCATCGGCACCCATCTCTGTCTGAGGCATCGGCAGACCGAACGAACCGAAGGCCATCAACGCATAGGCAATAGCAGCCACGATCATACCGTAGGCTATCTTTCGCGGAGCAGAGGGTTCCTTTCCCTTGGCAGCCAGCGAACCGAAGATGGCCATCGACACGGGAGTCAGAGCCACCACGTAGAACGGATTGAACTGCTGGAAGATCGGGGCAGAGACCGAGATGCTGCCATCGGGATTGTACTGCAGAATAAGGAACAACACCGCGATGACAATGACCGCAGCGGAGATCATCTTGCCCTTGCTGGTCTTCGACTGGAACAGCGAGAACCCGGCATAGACGATGAAGATGATGGCCACGAGGTTCCATACATCGAAGCACATCGCCTGCAAGCCCTCTGCCGACTGTGCCGTAAACTCATCGGCGAAGTAGGTCAGCGACAGACCGTTCTGGTGGAAAGCCATCCAGAAGAAGATCACCACGGCAAACACAAGGCAGAGTGCCACGATGCGCTGTTTGGCCTCCTCCTTCGAGAGCTCAGGTTCCGTGCCGGCATCGGCCTTCACGGCATCCTTCTTCTTACCGCCCTCCGTATGACGGAAGGTACTGCGGAAGATGTAATAGATGGCGATGGAAAGGATCAGCGATGCGCAGGCCACGGCAAATGAGAAGTGGTAGGCATCATTGCTCGAATAGCCCAAAGCCGTCTCTGCATACTCTTTGATCTTGATGGCAGCCGTCGGAGCGAACAGCGCGCCGATGTTGATGGCCATGTAGAAGATTGAGAAACCCGCATCGCGCTTGTCCTTGTACTCAGGATCGTTATAGAGGTCGCCCACCATCACCTGGAGGTTACCCTTGAAGAGTCCCGTACCGAATCCGATGAGCAACAATGCTGCCAGCATGACGACCAATGCAAAGGAGTCGCCTCCCAATGGCACCGACAGCAGCAGATAACCTGCAAACATAATGATGATGCCCGTGGTGACCATCTTGCCGAAGCCGAACTTGTCGGCCATGATACCACCGATCAGCGGGAGGAAATACACCAGCATGAGGAACGAACTGTAGATCGTACCTGCCATAGCGGGCGACAATCCGTAGTTAGCTCTCAGAAACAATGCGAAAACCGCGAGCATCGTATAGTATCCGAAGCGCTCGCCTGTGTTGGCCAAAGCCAACGCAAATAAACCTTTTGGTTGTCCTTCAAACATAGTTATTGTTATTTGATTTTAGAATTTTTCGTTCTGATAATATCAAAGAGATAAGTGAACTTGGCTAAAATCGTTCCAAAGTTAGAACGGCCGAAATAGTCGCGCTTCGAGGCACCATAGATATTACCTAATCCATAATAGTAGCGTCCTTCGATGATAAAGTGGCCTACATGGCGATTGCTGAACTCCAGGCCTGCACCGAAGTTGATGCCATAGTCCACCTTGTTCTCAACAGCCATACTATCCTGCGCCACGACTTGCGACACACGCTTGCCCGCATACTGATAGTCTGGACTGTATTTGCCATCCACCACCTTCGGATTGAACGCTGGGTCGCGGACATCAAAATTACTTTCTGTATTTTCGCTCATATAGAAACCCACCTGAGGCCCCAGTTGTATAAAAAACTGAAAACCGCTTCGTTCCCTACCCCAGCCAAGTCTTGCAAGGAAGGGCACCTGAACATAATTGATTTTCCGGGCATAGTGGAGTGTCTGCGAAGCATCAGTATGCAGAGGCACGGGTTGATCGTCAATATCGAGAATTTTCTCTTTCCATCCCATCTGCGTATAGTTCAATTCTGCAACCAAGGCACAGATGCTGCTGAAATACTTCTCACATGTATAGCGAGCCGTCAGACCGAAGGTCGGACCATTCAGCAAGTCCTGTGGTACTGTTGGCACAAAGGACACATTACTCATAGCCACTCCACCATTGAAGCCTACTGCCAGATCCGTACGATACTCACCGACTTGGGCTGAAACGAATAAAGGGAAAAAGATGAAAAGATGAAAGAGTAGAACTCTTACCTCACACCCGATATTCACATCCATCTGTCTCATGCTCATCTTATCACTTCTTCACCAACTTACCATTTCTAAAACTTGATGGTCTCTGTCGTATGGTCGGGCCTATAGTGAACGAACATCATCGTTCTGTTCCTCAGACCGCCATTGCCGTAACGCTCAAACTTCAGGGGTGTCTGCAGAGGAGGGAAGCCGAACATACCCTCTGCTCCATTAAAGGCCTTGCCATATTTATGCAGTCCTTTTAGGAAGAAGTATGCATGATCGAAACCCGTAATAGCAAAGCGAGGCAATGAGTTCTGCATATCACCACGGAAGTTCTGACGGTACTTCCGCTCAAACCGCTGTGTACTCGGCGACAACGGATTATAGTAGAATACCGAGGGGATATACGTATTGTACTTGTAAAAATTCTCCAAATAGGTTCTTGTATACAAAAGCCAGTCTGTATATCCAAACATCGTGATGTCAAATTCAGGATTGTTTGCCTTTAGACCGTTGATCTTCGAGAAAGCAACACCTAGTTCCTGAGAACGTCCGGTATTGAGAATAACCACGTTAGGCTTCGTCTTGCTGAACGCCTTAGAGAAATTCGACTCGCTGGACTTCAGATTTGTGACGACAACATCCATAGCCCGCTGTTCCATCTGCCTGCGTAAGCCGAAAGTAAAGGGGCCTTTCTTGCTCGTCGAGTCGTTACAGTCGATGACCACTGTATGATAGTCCTTAAAACGCTCGATGAAATGAGCGAAGATGGCTTCATTCTGTTCGTTCTGAGACTGATAGACCTGAAAGATGTTACGATTGGTAGTCAGTTGCGGGGCGTTGATAGAGAAGGGTATCAATAAACGGATATCATGCTTGGTAATAAAAGCCGATAACGCATCCATCTGCTTGGAATACAGCGGACCGATAATCAAGTCACACTTTGCTGCAGCAGGATCGGACAATATACTATTTATATTACCATCTTCAGCCGTATTCCATGCATGTACATCGATGGAGAGGCCCTGTTTCTTCAGGCTGTCACAGGCCATCAGCACACCCCGGTAATATTCCGTCATTCGACGACCATCACCATTAATATTATGCAGGGGCAACATCACACCCAAACGAATCGAGCGGTTCTTTACGTCATCGACCAATTGAACAGCATTAACTTCAGTCTCCTGCTTAGCACGCTTGACAACGGTCTCCTGACTATCTTTCGGAAAAGGAATGTTTAATACCATGCCCTTTTTCAACTCATAGTCTGGCGCATTCATCTCTGGATTCGCCTTAATTAGTTCCTCGATGGTAAGACCATACATCCGCGATATGCCAAAGATAGTTTCTTTCTTCTTCACTTTGTGCTGTCCACGTATTATTGGATTCTGCTGTGCCGATACACTACTGACTGTGAATGCCAATAGAAACAGTAATATAATAAACCTAAAAAACCGTATCATATAACTCCGTTTTTTCTTTTTCGCGTACAAAAGTACAAAATATTTATCAATTATCAAGTCCATTTATCAATTTTTTAGTATCTTTGCACGATAAAATGATAAAAATGAGAGTAAGAAAGATTATCCCAGCCCTTTTCGCCCTGCTGATGCCAATGGGTGCTATGGCCCAAGAAGAATACCCGGACGTATCACCTACCGCTACCTACACTGACACTGAAGGCAACCCCGCTGAAAGCGATAAGGATAACACACAAATTGCCGGCCAGGCGCCGCTATCCGTCAATTTCTATGCCAATCCCACCGGCATGGGTGACTACATCCCCAACTACGAATGGCACTTCCGGCGATTGGGAGAAACGAAAGACTTCATGGTCCGCTATGAAGAAAATACTGACTACACATTCAACGATGCAGGCACCACTATGGTTACCCTTCGTACCACACTCAACAATGGAGAAATAGAACTCGACTCCGTGTCCTTCAATGTTGTCATCAGTGTGAGCACACTCCTCTTCCCTAACGCCTTCTCACCCAATGGCGACGAAGACAACCCAATTTTCAAGGCAAAGGAGTACCGCAGCATCATCGAGTTCCACGCCTACATCTTCAACCGCTGGGGGCAGAAGCTCTTCGAGTGGACCGATCCCTCCGAGGGCTGGGACGGCACCTACAAGGGCAAGGATGTCAAAGAAGGCGTCTATTTCCTCCTATGCCGTGCAAAGGGTGCAGATGGAACGGAATATAACATCCGCAAGGACATCAACCTTCTGCGCGGCTTCCTCGAAGACGGCAGTACTAACCAATAGACCGTCAGCATGAAAGAAGAGACAAGCATCAACGTATATGGTGCGCGGGTACACAATCTGAAGGACATCGACTGCGTCATCCCCCACCACTCCCTCACTGTCATCACCGGGCTCAGCGGCTCGGGCAAGTCCAGCCTGGCCTTCGACACCATCTTCGCCGAGGGTCAGCGCCGCTATATCGAGACCTTCTCGGCCTACGCCCGCAACTTCCTCGGCGGCATGGAGCGGCCCGATGTCGACAAGATCACCGGCCTCTCGCCCGTCATCAGCATCGAGCAGAAGACTACCAACAAGAATCCTCGCTCCACCGTGGGCACCACCACCGAGATCTACGACTACCTGCGCCTGCTCTTTGCCCGTGCCGGCCGTGCCTACAGCTACGCCACCGGCGAGGAGATGGTGAAATACACCGAGGAGCGCGTGGTCGACATGATCCTCCACGACTATGCCGGGCGGAAAATCTTCATCCTCGCCCCGCTGGTGCGGAGCCGCAAGGGCCACTACCGCGAGCTCTTCGAGTCCATGCGCCGCAAGGGCTATCTGAACATCCGCGTCGACGGGCAGATGATGGAGATAACCCGAGGCATGAAAGTGGACCGCTATAAGAACCACGACATCGAGGTGGTGATCGACAAGCTGCAGGTCCCCCCTCTGCATGAGGGTCCGGGCGAGGTCACCCCCGACGAGCGGCTGAAGAAGTCGGTCGCCATTGCCATGAAACAGGGCGACGGCCTGATCATGATCCTCGACAAAGACACGGGCAGCATCAAGCATTTCTCCAAGCGGCTGATGTGTCCGACTACGGGCATAAGCTACTCAGACCCAGCGCCTAACAACTTTTCGTTCAACTCACCTCAAGGCGCCTGTCCCCATTGCAAGGGCTTGGGCGTCATCAACGAGATCGACCTCACGAAGGTGATGCCCGACCGCCGTCTGAGCATCTACGAAGGGGGCATCGTGCCCCTCGGCAAGTATAAGAACCAGATGATCTTCTGGCAGGTGGAGGCCATCCTGAAGAAGTATGATTACACGCTGAAGACCCCCATCGCCGAACTGCCCGACGACGCCATCCGCGAGGTGCTCTACGGATCGCTCGAAAATGTGCGCATCGACAAGGAGCTCGTCCACACCTCCAGCGACTACTTCATCGCCTTCGACGGCATCATCAAGTACCTGCGCAACGTGATGGACAACGACGACTCCACGGCCGGGCAGAAGTGGGCCGACCAGTTCCTGGCCGAATGCGAGTGCCCGGAGTGCCACGGCCAGCGCCTGAACCGCGAGGCCCTCTCCTACCGCTTCGGCGGCAAGAACATCGCCGAGCTCGCCGCGATGGACATCTCCGAGCTGCGCGAGTGGATAGTGGAGTTAGAGGAGAATCGGGGGTACGAGAATAGTCTCAGCGCAGAAAGTAATCTCGCGCCACCGCACCCCCGTACCACCGCGCCACCGAGACTCACCCCTCAGCAATACGCCATCGCCCAGGAGATCCTGAAGGAGATCCGCACGCGCCTCGACTTCCTGCTCGACGTAGGCCTCGACTATCTGTCGCTCAACCGCCAGTCGGCCTCGCTCTCCGGCGGCGAGAGCCAGCGCATCCGCCTGGCCACGCAGATCGGCTCGCAGCTTGTCAACGTGCTCTACATCCTCGACGAGCCGAGCATCGGCCTGCACCAGCGCGACAACCAGCGCCTCATCCAATCGCTGAAACAGCTCCGCGACCTGGGCAACACCGTCATCGTCGTCGAGCATGACGAGGACATGATGCGCAATGCCGACTGGATCATCGACATCGGCCCCCGAGCCGGCCGCAAGGGCGGCGAGGTGGTGTTCCAGGGCACTCCCGCCGAGCTGCTGAAGAGCGACACGCTGACCGCGCAGTACTTGAAAGGAAAGTTTACAGTTGACAGTTTACAGTTTACAGATGATTACTCTGAAGCTTCGGAAGGGCTTGCCAGCAAATCAACTGTAAACCGTAAACTGTCAACTGTAAACAAAATCAGACTGGCTGGCTGCTCGGGCAACAACCTTAAGCACATCGACGTGGAGTTCCCGCTGGGAAAGCTGATCCTCGTCACGGGAGTCTCCGGCTCCGGCAAGTCCACGCTCATCAACGAGACGCTCCAGCCCATCCTCTCGCACCACTTCTACCACTCGCTGAAGCGCCCCATGCCCTACGACAGCATCGAGGGGCTGGAATATATCGACAAGGTGGTCAACGTCGACCAGAGCCCCATCGGCCGCACGCCGCGCTCCAATCCCGCCACCTACACGGGCGTCTTCGCCGATATCCGCTCGCTCTTCGTCAACCTGCCCGAGGCCAAGATCCGCGGCTACAAGCCCGGCCGCTTCTCGTTCAACGTGAAGGGCGGTCGCTGCGAGACCTGCGGGGGCAACGGCTACAAGACCATCGAGATGAACTTCCTGCCCGACATCCAGGTGCCCTGCGAAGCCTGCCACGGCAAGCGCTACAACCGCGAGACGCTCGAAGTGCGCTACAAGGGCAAGTCGATCGCCGACGTGCTCGACATGACCATCAACCAGGCCGTAGAGTTCTTCGAGAACGTGCCCGACATCCTCCGCAAGATCAAGACCATCCAGGACGTAGGCCTCGGCTACATCAAGCTGGGCCAGCCCTCCACCACCCTCTCCGGCGGCGAGAGCCAGCGCATCAAGCTCGCCACCGAACTGTCGAAGAAGGACACGGGCCAGACCCTCTACATCCTCGACGAGCCCACCACGGGCCTGCACTTCGAGGACATCCGCATCCTGATGCAAGTGCTCCGCAAGCTCGTCGCCCGCGGCAACACCGTCATCGTCATCGAGCACAACCTCGACGTCATCCGCCAGGCCGACTGGATCATCGACATGGGTCCCGAGGGCGGCCGCAAGGGAGGCCAGATCCTCACCGTGGGCACCCCCGCCGAGGTGGCCCAAAGCGACAAGGGCTACACACCGAAATATCTTAAGAAATAAACGTTATGACATTACCAAGAATAAATAAACAAAACCGTAATTATGACTAAACAAGACTACGAACAAAAGATTCAGGAGTTGGAGACCCACATTCGGCAACTGCAACAGGCCAATATCGAATTAGTAAATCGTAACATGCAGATATCCCAGCAGTTGGATGCCTTCTACGACGTACGGCGTCGCATACAGATGCTTAAAGAATTGGTGGTTCGCCACAAGGAGCTAATGAGACATGCCGACCTGCGTGACGACGACGAACTGCTGGCACTCATCGAGACGAGGTTGGAAGAAGAACTGCCTCACGAAAACCCAGACTTCGGACTGCAGGAGTTAGCCCAGATGATTGGTACCTCCCAGACACGCATTATTGAGATGTTCCGCCGTTCTAAATTACACAAGTCTGTTGATGACTATCTGGATTATTTGCGCGTGCTACGCTCCATGCACTATCTTCAGGAAAAACCCTCATGGAGTGTCGCTGCCTGTGCCCAGCAGGCTGGTTTCAGCGTGGTGCGTACCTTCAACCGCAAGTTCCAAGATGCCCTCGGCATGACACCCCACGAATTTCGCATGCTTCTGGAGAGCGGACGTGAAAACATCAAATAATAAGTCCATGCTTTAATTTCCATTTAGGAAATAAAAAATCCCGTTGAACTCATCCAAGTCCAACGGGATTACTCTAATTTGGAAGCCTTGGCTTACATGCCCGCAGCGGCAATCCACTCGTAGATGCAGGAGCAGACGCCGAAGAGGGACACGCCGACGGTGCAGATGGCCAGGGCTGCCTTGGTGTTGAGGTCGCTCTGGAACGTGGGCAGCGGCGTATCGGTCTTGGTGATATACATGGCCTTCACGATCAGCAGATAGTAATAGAGCGAGATGACCGTGTTGACCAGGGCGACGAAGACCACGAAATAGGCGGCAGCACTACCCTGCTCGGCGGCGGCCATGAACACGAAGAACTTCGAGAACATGCCTGCGAAGGGCGGGATGCCGGCCAGCGAGAAGAGCGAGAGCGTCATGAGGAACGACAGCTTCGGATTAGTCTGATAGAAGCCGTTGTAGGCTGCCATGTCCGTGCGGCCGCCGTTCTTCTGCTCCACCACGTTGATCACGGTGAAGACCGCCATGTTGGCCACGATATAGACCAGCACATAGTACGTGAGCGCGGCGATACCGGCCTGCGAGTTGCCCACGACGGCCAGCATGATGTAGCCCGCCTGCGAGATGCTCGAGAAGGCCATGAACCGCTTGAGCTCCGACTGGCGGATGGCGAAGAGGTTGGCCACGGTGATCGACAGCACAATGACAATGTAGAGCAGATACTCCCAGTAGTAGACCAGCGGCTGGAACACCTTCATGAGGATGATGCACAGCGTGATGGCAGCGGCACCCTTGGAGATGACACTCAGATAGCCGGTGACGGGCGTGGGCGCTCCCTCGTAGGTGTCGGCCGTCCAGAAGTGGAAGGGCACCAGCGAGATCTTGAAGCCCAGACCGCTGAAGAAGAACACGAGGCCCATGATGATCATCGAACATTGAACATTGAACATTGAACATTTTTCGGCCAGGACGGCTGCCACATCGTCGAAATACAATGTTCCGGTGAAGCCGTAGATGAACGAGATGCCATAGAGCATCACGCCGCTGGAGAACGTGGCCACGAGGATGTACTTCGCAGCACCCTCGGCCGAGTTCTGCTTCCACTTGTCGAAGGCCACCATACAGGCCAGGGGCACAGAGGCGGTCTCCAGTCCGAGGAAGAACAGCATGAAATTGCCGCTCGACATCATGATGAACATACCGAGCAGCGTGGAAATCAACAGCATGTAGAACTCTCCGGCCAGACGCTGCGTCTTCTCGACCCAAGGCTGGGCCATGAGCACCACGATAAGGGAACCGAAGACGAGAATGGACTTCATCACATTCACGGCCGGCGTAGCCAGATAGAGGCCGCCGAAGGCGGATACCGGCTCGGGATGGCTGCCAACCGTGCAGAACGTGCCACACAGCGAGATCACCATCAGAGCCACCATCAGCTGGAAGAGCGACTTGCACTTCGACTCACTCTTATGCAGCACGAAGTCGGCGACAAACATGATCACCAGGGCGAGAACCAAAGCGATCTCGGGACCCATTTTAAGGAATTCACTATAATTCATATCTTTCGTCCTCCTTCTTTACATGACACCAATTGATTGTAAGATACTGCCGGCGGCGGGCGAGATCATGTTGCTCACCCAGAACGGGAACGTGCCGAGGCCTGCCACACAGAAGATGAGGCAGATGACGGCGACGCGCTCGTCCCATGTAGCATCGGTCAGCTCGAGATAGTGCTTGTTCTCCACCTCGCCGTAGAGGATCTTGCCGACCACGCGCAGGATGTAGACTGCCGTGACGACAATCGACGTGCAGGCGATGATCGTGGCCACCATGCGGAACGAGTTGTTCGGGTCGCCGGAGAGCGGCTCAGCACCGAAGGCACCCACGAAGATGGTCATCTCGGCAATGAAGCCCGAGAAGCCCGGCAAGCCGAGGTTGGCCAGACCGGCGATGACATAACCCACGGCGAGGAAGGGCATGATCTTCATCAGACCGGCCAGCTCGCGGATGTCGCGGGTATGGGTGCGGCCGTAGATCATACCGATGAGGGCAAAGAAGAGAGCCGTCATCAGTCCGTGGGAGAGCATCTGCAGGATGGCGCCCGTGACCGCCGTCTGGCTCATCATGAGCAGGGCAAAGAGCACCAGTCCGCAATGCGACACCGACGAGTAGGCGTTGATGTACTTCAGGTCGGTCTGCACGCAGGCGCTCAGGGCACCGTAGACCACAGAGATGGTGGTGAGGATGAGGAAGATCCACGACAGATCCTGCGCAGCCTCAGGCAGCAGGTACATGGCCACACGGAAGCAGCCATAGCCTCCGAGCTTCATCAGCACGCCGGCATGGAGCATCGACACGGCGGTAGGCGCGGAGGCATGACCGTCGGGCGACCAAGTGTGGAACGGGAACAAGGCTCCCAGCACACCGAAGCCGATGAAGATGAAGGGGAAGAAGATGTTCTGTATCCAGCCGGGAATGGCATGGGCAGCAGCAATCGTCGTCAGCTCGAACGTGTATGTGCCGCTGTACTGGCCGTTGAAGAAGTAGATGCCCAGCAGACCGAGGATCAGCAGGGCCGAGCCTCCCATCAGCATCAGCGTCAGCTTCATGGCCGAATACTCCTTATGGCCGGAACCCCAGACACCGATCAACAGGTACATCGGGATGAGGGCCACCTCGTAGAACATGAACATCGTGAAGAGGTCGGTAGAGATGAAGAAACCGAACACGCCCGTGGAGAGCAGCGTGAACCAGAGGAAATACTCCTTCGTCAGCGGCTTCAGCTGCCACGAGGCGAAGGTGCCCGTGAACACGATGATGCTCGACAGGAGCAGCATGACCACGCTGATGCCGTCGACACCCACCGAATAGGAAATGTTCAGCGGCTTGAACCAGGGCACACTATAGGTGAGCAGCATCTCGGCGGTGTTGCCTGCCGAACGCTCCTGAGTGAAATATATCGTTAACCAGATGGAGAGGGCCAGCAGACACGAGGAGCCGGCCACCATTACACCACGCACCTGATTGAGATTCGTGGCAAGCCACAATCCCAAAAGCATCAGGACGGGAATCAGTACGAAAACACTTAATATACTCATAATCATTCAAATTTAAAAATGTAAGAATTTAAAAATGTAAGAATAGTATCTTTCCATTTCTTATCTTACTGATCGTTTCATTTTTACATTTTATCATTATTACATTTTTACATTAAAGTGAGTAAGACGAGCGTAAGTGCCACCGTACCGGTGAGGAACCACACGGCATACTGACGCACGTCGCCAGACTGCCAGGGACGGATACTCTCGCCAGCCTCGTTGGCACCCCAGGCCAGGAAGTTGAACGTGCCGTCGACTACATGACGGTCGAACCAGGCAATCGGCGTGGAGATGCAACGGAAGATGACACGATGGGTAACCCACTGCCAGATCTCGTCCTGATAGAAACGCTTGTAGGCCGCACGGTGTAGACGCGGGAACTGCTTGTACAGACGGTCGGCAATCGGCTGAGACTCACCCTTGTAGATATAGGTGGCCAGGCAAATGCTCAGGATGGCAATCACCGTCGACGTGGCAGCAATGGCCACATCGAAGTGGATCGTGTAGTTCTGACCACTGGCGGTAACGAACTGTCCGAAACTGCCACCCCACCCTGCGAAGCCTGCAATGGTGGAATAGATACCCACCACCATCGTGATCACGCAGAGCACAATCAGAGGAATGGTCATCGAAGCGGGAGCCTCATGGGGCGTATGGTGCTCGTGGGCTTCCTTGTTCTCAGTACCCCAGAAGATGCCATAGTAGAGACGGAACATGTAGAAGGCCGTCATAGCGGCGATGCCCGTCATGATCCAGCCCACCACCGGACTGTACTGGAAGCAGGCGGAGATGATCTCGTCCTTCGAGCTGAAGCCCGAGAAGAACGGGATGCCCGCGATGGCCAGACAGGAGATGAGGAAGGTGATATGGGTGACAGGCATATACTTGCGCAGGCCGCCCATGAAGGCCATCTCGTTGGAGTGGACGGCATGGATGATACAACCGGCACCGAGGAACAGACAAGCCTTGAACATGGCGTGGGTGAACAAATGGAACATCGAAGCCATGTAACCAAGCTGGGCGTGGTCGTCGTAGATAGCCCCGTTGTGAGAAGGCAGGCAGACTCCCAGCGCCACCATCATAAAGGCAATCTGCGAGATGGTGGAGAAGGCCAGCACGCGCTTGATGTCGCTCTGGGCACAGGCCACGGCAGCGGCATAGAAAGCGGTGAACACACCCACCCACACCACGACGCTCAGCGCCTGAGGAGCGAAGTGGATCCACAGAGGGAACATGCGGGCAATCTGGAACACACCGGCCACCACCATCGTAGCGGCGTGGATAAGTGCAGACACAGGCGTTGGACCCTCCATGGCATCGGGCAGCCAGATGTGCAACGGGAACATGGCACTCTTACCGGCACCACCGATGAACATCAGCACAAGTGCCGTCGGGATGATGAAACTGCCAGCAGCCAAAGCACGGGTAATGTTGCCCTGGATGAACGGAGTGGTACCCTCGCCCATCACCACCTCCGTGCCATGACCAGCGAAGGAGAAGCTGAACGAATCGGTGTAATAGCCGAACATCAGGATACCGATGAGGAAGAACATATCGGCGAAGCGCGTCACGATGAAGGCCTTCTTCGAGGCAGCGATGGCGGGCTTCAACGGATAGTAGAAACCGATGAGCAGGTAGGAGCTGACACCCACGAGTTCCCAGAACATATACATCTGGAAGATGTTCGTGGCGAGCACCAGGCCCAGCATCGACATCGAGAAGAGGCTCAGGAAAGCGTAGTAGCGCTGGAAGCCCTTCTCACCGTGCATGTAGCCGAATGAGTAGATATGGACCATCAACGACACGGTGGAGATGACGATGAGCATCATCACCGAGATGGGATCCAGCAGGATACCCATGTCGAAGTGGAGATTGCCCAGCGGCAGCCAAGTGTAGTTGTAGGGAACAATCGTCTGGAAAGCACCGTTCACACGGTCGGCCGTAAAGTACTGGAAGGCCGTGGTGTACGACAGGATCGTGACGATTCCGAGCGAGCAGGTACCGATGAGACCTGCCGTCTTATGCTGCATCTTCATGCCAGCCAGTCCCAGAACAAGGAACGACAGCAGCGGCAGAAGCATGATAAAAATCGTGTAACTATACATAATCTTAACTACTTTACTTCTTAACTTCTTTAACTACTATCTTTTCATATTCTGGATACTGTCCACGCTGTCACTATTGAAGTTGCGGTAGACATTGATGATGATGGCGATGGCAACAGCCGTCTCCGCAGCAGCGACGCCGATGCCGAAGAGCGACATGAAGAAGCCCTCCAGCTGGCCGGGGAACAGCAGACGGTTGAAGGCGGCAAAGTTGATCTCCACGGCGTTGAGGATCAGCTCCACGGAGATGAGCATGGCTATCAGGTTACGGCGCGAGATGAAACCATAGACGCCGATGAAGAACAGCAGGGCGCTGAGAATGAAATAATATTGTACAGGTACCATAGTTTACTTCTCCTTTCTTGCAATAGCCAAACCACCGATGATACATGCCAGCAGGAACACCGAGATGAGCTCGAAGGGGAGCACATACTGGTACTTGTCGGCTCCGACGAGGGCATGGCCGATCTCATTCATCGGCACCTCCACGTCGGCCACCTGACAGGCGGCATACATAAACTTATTCTTCATGAGAACGGCACAGACCATGAGCAGTCCCACGAGCGACAGAATCGCTCCGAAGACTACACGGCTGCCCTTCACCCGTTCCATAAGACCCTGCAGAGAGCGCTTGCCCACCAGTTGGATGGCGAAGACATAAAGCATCGTCACGCCACCGGCATAGACCGAGATCTGGGCTGCGCCAAGGAATGTATAGTCGAGCAGGAAATAAAGACCTGCCACGCCAAAGAGCACGAACAACAGAAATGTTGCGGCCCGCATAATCCGCTTCGTCATCACACACATCACGGCAGAACCGAGTATGACAACGGCGAGAATGATAAACATTACATAATTTGCCATATCGTTACTTCGTTTTGGTGTTAAACTTACCGATTGTCAATGAGGCACCACCGTCGATGAGGTTAGGCAGCGAACCGCCCTTGTAGACTTCCTCATTCAGATGGAGCACCAGCTTCGAACGGTCGAAGACGGCGTTCTCGAAATCATTGGTAAACTCGATAGCGTCGAAGTTGCAGGCGTTGGTACAGAGCTGGCAGAACATGCAGTCGCCCAGGTCGTACTGATAGTCGTCGAGCACCTTCTTTTTCTTGCCCGTCTCGGGATCCTCGGCCATGTGGGCCACGATCTTGATGGTTCCGTTCGGACAGGCTTTCTCGCACAATGTGCAAGCCGTACACTTATAACTGCCGTCCTCGTTGCGCTTGAACGTCAGGCGCCCACGGTGACGCTTCGCCACGTGGAGTGTGGTCTTGCGGTTCTCGGGATACTGCTCCGTAGACTTGTTGGTGAAGAAGTCCTTGAAGTATTCCTTCCAGGAGGTCTTCATGCCAACGGCCAACGTCTTAAGCCCGTGCCCGATTTCTCCGAAATATGTTTTGTTATCTTCCATTGCTATACCTTATTTAATATATAGGCCCAGGGCCACCACAACAGTCATGATCACGAGGTTGATGAGAGCCAGAGGCATCAGGTACTTCCACTCCAGCTTCAGGATCTGGTCAATACGCAGACGGGGGAACGTCCACTTAATCCACATCAGGATCCACACCAGTCCGAAGGCCTTGCCCATAAACCAGACGATGCCGGGGATGTAGTTCATCACATTGTCGAAGGCCTCGATACCGATGTTCACAGGCGCCCAGCCACCGAGGAACACCGTAGCGGCGATGCCTGCGATGATGAAGAGGTTGAGGAACTCGGCGAGGTAGAAGAAGCCGAAGCCCATACCGGAATACTCGGTATGATGACCTGCCGTCAGCTCACTCTCGGCCTCAGCCATATCGAACGGGCCACGGTTGGCCTCAGCATTACCAGCCACGAGGAACACGAGGAAGGCGATGATGGCGGGGATATGACCCTGGAAGATCAACCACTTCCAAGGACCCGTCTGTGCCTCGACGATACCACTCATCTGCATCGTTCCCGTCAGGATCACAGCGGTGATCAGACAGAGACAGAGCGACATTTCGTAAGAGATCATCTGCACAGCACCACGCATGGCCGAAACTACAGAATACTTGTTGTTGGAACCCCAACCTGCGAGGAAGATACCTACCACACCGATCGAAGAGATGGCGGTGAGCAGGAACACACCCACGTTGAAGTCGAGCACCGTAGCACCATTGTTCCAAGGCAGGAACGAGAAGGCACCCACGGAGCCGATGATCACCAGAAGCGGAGCCACGAGATAAAGCAGTTTGTCAGCACGATCGACGATGAAGATCTCCTTGATGAGCATCTTCAGCACGTCGGCAAACACCTGCAGCAAACCCCAGTAACCTACTCGCATCGGGCCTAAGCGGCACTGGAAGTAGGCACAGACCTTACGCTCCATGAATATCAGCGCGATGGCGATAAGGGCATATCCCACGAGGATGGCCGTACCCACCAGCACGCACTCAATCAATATCGCCAACCAGTCGGGACATCCTACCGTCACTCGAAGCAGTTGGTCGAACCATTGGGTTATAATAGAAAAGTCGAACATTTTTTCTTCAATTTTTCAATTTTCAATTTTCAATTCTTCGACTAACGGTCGATGTCAGGAATAACAACGTCGATAGCAGCACAGGTAGCGATGAGGTCGGCAATCTTCTGACCACGGAGCATCGGGTCGAAGGCACCTACCAGCGAGAGACCCATCGGACGCATCTTCATGCGGTACGGGCTCTTGTCGCCACGAGAGTCGAGATACACGCCAAACTCACCAGCCACACCCTCGACAGAGTAGTACCACTGTCCCTCGGGGCACTTGATGATGGGCTTCTGCTTCACATAGAAGTCACCCTCCGGGATGTTGTCGATGAGCTGCTCGATAATGTTCAGGCTCTGGTACATCTCGTTGATGTGAACGAGGTAACGTCCCATAGAGTCGCAGCTGTCGAGCGTGCATTGCTCCCACTCCACCTTGTCGTACATGTCGTAGGGGTGGTACTTGCGCACGTCGTTCTTCCAGCCTGAGGCACGTCCGGCAGGACCCGTCACGGCGTAATTGATACAATCCTCAAGACTCATCGGGCCACAGTTCTCAAGACGGTTATGGGTGATGACGTTATCGCCGAAGATATCCATATACTCCTGAATCATCGGACGCAGGTATTTCACCAGATCCTTCACGTTCTTCACGAAGTTAGGATCGATATCGTCCTGCAGACCTCCGATACGGTAATAGTTCTGGATCAGGCGGCCGCCAGTGGTCTCCTCCATGCAGTTCAGCACATGCTCACGATCACGCATGCCATAGAGCATACCCGTGAGAGCACCCAGGTCCTGAGCCACACAAGAGGTATAAAGCAGGTGGGAGTCGAGACGCTGCAGCTCATCCATAATCGTGCGGATATACTTGATGCGGTCTGTCAGTTCCACATCCAGAGCCTCCTCGATGACACCGACCAGGGCGTGACGATGCTGCATGGCACCTAAGTAGTTCAGACGATCGGTCAGCGCCAGCGTCTGGGGATAGGTCATGCCCTCCCACATCTTCTCGATGGCACGGTGGATATAGCCGAGATGCGGATAGATGCGCTTCACGGTCTCGCCGTTGAGAACGGTCTGCAGACGGAGCACACCATGGGTGGCAGGGTGCTGGGGGCCGATGTTGATCACATAGTCGTCGGCATCGAAGAGTTTGTTCTTCTTCGTCTGCAAGCAGCCATCCTTATCAATATAGTACTCCAGACCGTAGTCGGGTTCCACATCGTCCTCGAGCGTGTATTGGTCGTTGAATTCCCAGTCCTTACGGAAGGGGAAGCCCTTGAAGTCGCTGCGCAGGAAGAGACGGCGCATGTCCTTATGGCCGAGGAACACGATGCCGTAGAAATCATAGACCTCACGCTCCAGCAGTTCAGCCACACGCCAGATATGAGAGACGGTGGGGATATACGGGATAGCCTGTCCGTCGGTCTCGCCCGTGCCGTTAGATGACATACCATCGCCACAGACCTGCGTCTTGGCCATCATCTTCACCGAGCAACGCTTGTGGGTCTGCGTATTCTCAAGGATATAGATACATCCGAGGCCACCCTCTGTCGTGAGTTCCTTCGGGAAGTCCTCACCCACAATGGTCACCAGATAGTCGTAATGCTCTTTCTCCTTCAGTTCCTGCATCTTCTGCTGGAACTTGTCAAACTCAAATTCTAAGAATGTCAGTTTCATACGGCAGCCTCCTCTTTCTTTATTTCCTCAACAAACTCCTGAGGCACATCCGTCACCACGATCGGCTCACGACGGTGGTCACCGAGCTTCGAGCGGAAGATCAGTTCCTCATTGGATACGCCCAGTGCACGCTCCTCAGCGGTCTGCTTGTGGTTGGCACCGCCGAAGAATTTCTCGGCCTTCACCTTACGCTGCAGCTGCATCATGCCGTACATGATAGCCTCCGGGCGCGGGGGACAGCCTGGGATAAACACATCGACGGGCACGATCTCCTCGATACCCTTCACTACATGATAGCTCGACTTGAAAGGGCCACCGCTGATGGCACAGCCACCGACGGCAATCACGTACTTGGGCTCGGCCATCTCGTCGTACAGGCGCTTCAGGGCTGGGGCCATCTTATGGGTGATGGTACCGGCACACATAATCAGGTCGGCCTGACGGGGAGAGTTTCGCGTCACCTCGAAGCCGAAGCGGGCAAAGTCGTAACGGGCACAGCCGCAGGCCATGAACTCGATACCACAGCATGAGGTAGCGAAGGTCAAGGACCAGAGGGAGTTGGCACGGCCCCAGTTGATGAGTTGGTCCAGGGAACCCGTAATCACATTGACCCCGCCCTCATGGAGCTCGTCAATGATCTTCTCCAACGAGGCATTGTCGTTCCACTCCTCGTAGGGAATACTCTTGATTTTCGGCTTTCTTACTTCCATTCCAAGTCTCCTTTCCGCCAGGCGTATGCCAAGCCTAAAACAAGAACCACCAAGAAGAATCCGATGCTCAGCAACGCTATCGCACCAGTCTCCTTCACTACTACTGCCCACGGATACAGAAACACCGTTTCCACATCGAACATGAGGAACAAGATGGCGAAGAGGTAGAATCCCACGGATACCGGCAACCAAGAGGTGCCTCGCGTGGGGATACCACTCTCATAGGGCTCACCTTTCACCTTCGCGTAGGACCGCGGTCCTATCAGCTTGGCTACCACGTAAGCCGCCACCACCAATGTAATAGCCGTCAGCAAGACGGTAATTAACAAAGCAAAGTTCATAAAATGATTAATATAATGTTATAACAATATTATTCTCATTTTTAAGCAGTTACGTCACAAAAAATGTACCTTCGCCGCTACGATGCTGCAAAGGTACAAAAAAATCTGTAAATAAGGCGAATAATTATTAATTAATTAAATAATAATTGTTAATCTTTGTCTGTAATCTCCGTTATAGCCTCTCCGACACAAGCATTCGGCTGCTGGATGTGAAGCATCTGTGTGACTGTAGGAGCGATGTCGGTGATGTGAACCTCACGACTGGTGCTGCCATGTTCCACCTGCCAGCCATAGAACAGCAGGGGGATATGCGCGTCGTACGGATTCCACTCACCATGAGTAGTACCCACCTTGGACGAACTGGGCCAGAACTCATACCATCCCGCCTCCAGCACCAGCAACAGGTCGCCAGAGCGATGCGGATGATAACCCAGCAGCGCGCGACTTCGGAGCACATCGGGCACACTCCACGTATTCACCTTCTCGAAGTCCATGACAAACTGCACGTGGGGCATCTGGCGGGCATAGTCTATCAGCGCCTCCTTCACCTGGCTGACGGAAAGACCCATTTCTTTAATCTTGCCGTGATTCAGGAAGACACGGTAGCCGTTAATGCCGTTGATGATGGAGAGGTCGGCGCCAAGTTTGTCCCTCAGATAGGCCTTCAGTGCAGAACCCATCACGTCTTCCTTGATGCGCCAGGCACCGCCGTTCAGTTTGTGGTCTGCCATCCACTGGTAGTTATGGGCGCCACCGTGGTCGGCCGTCAGGAAGAGCAGATAGTTGCCCTTGCCCACCTGCTCGTCGAGGGCTTTGAGCAGACGGGCGAGATCCTTATCGAGTCCCAGATAGGCGCCGTCGGTATGCTCTCCCCGCGTGCCCCACTCATGTCCGATGACGTCGGTCTGGGAATAACTGATGCAGAGCATATCCGTCACATCGCCCTTACCCAACTGCTCACCTTTCAGGGCGGCAATGGCCATGTCGGTGGTCACAGTACCACAGATGGGATCGTAGCCGATCTTCTTGTTCAGTTCCTGCGCCTTCTTGTTCTTCTTCAGTTCGTCGTTATAGGCCTTTGCCCACGCTGGCAACTCGTTCATGTAATAGGTACTCGAGATGAAGCACACATTCTTCGCGTCAAGCCAGTAGGCCGCGTTGGCAGAACGCCCCGCGGGCAGGATGGCAGCACGGTCCTTATACGACACGCCGATCACCTTCGAACGGAAGTCGGTGTGCATCCTCAGCTGGTCGCCGATGGTCGTCGACAGCAGATTACGGGGCGACATCTCCCCTTTACTGGAGTCGCTTCCCACCGTGCTCACCGTCGTGTCACCACAGCAATAAACGGGCGTGTCGTCGATGAAGAAGTCGTTGCCGCAGATGCCATGCAGGGCCGGAGTCGTTCCCGTATAGGCACTCGTATGGCCGATGGCCGTCACCGTCGGCAGATAGTTGATCAGACAGTTGTCGCAGGAGTAGCCCTCCTCGATCAGCCGCTTGAAGCCGTCGTCACCAAACTGGTCATAATACCTGCCAAGGTAGTCCCAGCGCATCTGGTCTACGACCACACCTACTACGAGCTTCGGACGCTCGCTAAACTTTCTTTCTGCCTGTGCACCTATCGTGCAGCAGAGCAGCAAAAACAAACAAATCCTTTTCATGCTGCAAAGATACGACTTTTTACTCAATCCCCCAAATATTTACGCGATAAAAATCGACAGGTCGCCCAAAGTGTCAAGCGAGGCCTTAGTCGTGTTAGTGACAGAACTTTATATTCTTTTCCCTGAGAGAAAACGTTCTTTTCCCTGAGGGAATACATTGTTTTCTCTAAGGGAAAACATCGTTTTCTCTGAGGAAAAACAAAGGAAACACACAGGTCTTTCTGAAACAAATGGCTGATTTATGTGTAAATGGAGGCCAGTCATAGCCCGATTCCGGCTATTTACTGCCACTCGTCACATATCTGCCACCACACGGAAATGCCTTTGTTCAGAGCCGTTTCTGCGCTTTGTGGCAGTGTGGCAGATAAAAACAGAAAATCTTTATTCATAAGAAAACCTTAGCCATGAATCCGAAAAGGAGCACATTTCAGACATTATTTATAGAATAAATGTTGGATAATTGATGGAATTATATTAATTTTGCAGCGGATAGACAGACTAGAGATGAACAAATGGCTTAGAAGGATATTGAAGACGACGGGCGGCATTGCTGTAGGAGCAGTAGTGCTGCTGGGTGGTGCAACACTGTTGCTAAACACAGGATCCGTGCAAAACAAGATACTGAAAAAGGCCGTCGAACTGCTGAGCCAGAAGTTAGAGACCGAGGTGGAGATCGACAGCATCAGCATCAGCGCCCTCACCCAGGAGATCAGTCTCTATGGTATAGAGATTGAAGACCGCGAAGAGCGCGAGATGCTCAAAGTCGGCAAAATATCCGTCAATCTCGAGTTGATCCGACTGCTCCAGCACAAGATTGTCATAGAAAAAGCCGAGATCGCCCATGCCAAGGCCTTGCTCCTGAAGCCATCGAAGGAGGAGCCGGCCAATTACCAGTTCGTGATCGATGCCTTCAAGAAGCCCAAAGACCAGAAGAGTCCCGAGAAACAAGCCAAGAAGAGCAAGATGGATCTCGACATCAGTGCCCTCGCGCTGAAGGATATCCACGTCAAGCACAACGAACTCGACATCTTTCTGGGAGAGGCCACCTACAACAAAGGCTGGATCGCCGACCAGACCATCGAGGTCGACAGCATCACGCTGGCCTGCGACACCACATTCAAGGCGGGCCTGAAGCCCTATAGTGCCTCCTTGGGTCATCTGAGGCTTGACGGAGACCTTAAGGAACTGGTCTTCAAGGTGGATGCTTATAATTTAGCCTACCAATGGAAGTCGCTGTGGAAGAAACGTAATATCATGGTAGACAATCAGGCAGGCATCGGCCATCTGACAGTCCAGGCAAACCGCGGCCGATACAGTGCGACGGTGAAACAGGCACACTACAAGAACGACAACCATCTGCCCCGCAAGAACGCAGGGCGCCCCAAGCGTGGCTTCTTTGACGCCAAGCATCTCGACGTGATAGCCGACTTCCATGTGGTACTTGATTCCATCGGCAAGGAGAGAATCACGGGCCATCTGAACGAGTTTCAGGCCAAGGACTCCGTCACAGGCATCGACATCCGCAACCTCCAGACAAAGTTTGCCTATACAAAGGAGAGGATCAGCCTGCGCGACATCACCGTCCAGCAAAAGAGCACCGTACTCAACGTCAGCAGCGGTGAGATCGTGCTGCCTGACAAGAAAGAGGGCCGAGAGTTCTCCTACGCCACAGGACTCATCACTGGCAAGGCTTATCTGAAGGACATCTCCAGAACGTTCGCTCCTGTGCTGAAGAACTTCTCGTTGCCCCTCAACCTGAGTCTGACGATGAAGGGGACGCCCAACACAATCAGTTTCCGCAACGTCAAGGTGAACACCAGCGACAATAAGCTCCAACTCGCTGCCACAGGCAACATCACGAACCTGAAAGACAAATACAAACTCCTCGTCAAGTTCGACGTCAGCCGTATGCACGCCAAGCCGGGCATTGCGGAAAAGATCATCAACCAGTTTGCCACCAAGAGGATGATGATAAAACAACTCAACAACCTGGGCGACATCAACTATACAGGCAGCTTCTCCGTGATCTATAAAAAGGAAATCTTCGGCGGGCAGTTGCAGACGGACGCTGGCGGTCTCAACTTCGACTTTGCCATCGACAATGTCAGGAAGGACATTGTCGGCAAGGTCAGTACCAAAGATCTCAAACTGGGTAAGGTGATGGGCATCAAGAACTTGGGAGCCCTGGCTGCCTCAGCCGACTTCAACGTCGACATCTCCAAGCAGCGCAAGCAGGAGATGCGCAAGCAGACGAGCGGCAAACTGCCTATCTGCTCCTTCAATGCGACCGTCGAAGACTGCGTCTATATGGGACTTCATGTCCGCAACCTCACTGCCAACCTGAAAAGCGATGGAGCCATCGCTACAGGCGACGTATACCAGAGAGGCAAAATCAGGGATTTGTTTTTCTCTTACTCCTTCACCAATACGGACGAGATGCACAAGATGCGTGTCACCAAGCCTGGCATAAAATTCCATAAGATATCAGACGAGTTTAAGGCACAGAAGGCTGAGCGCAAGATGCAGAAGCAACTCGAAAAAGAGGATAAGAAAGCCCAGAAGAAAGCGGCCAAGCAACTGAAGAAGCAACAAAAAGAAGAGGAGAAAGCCCAGAAGAAACAAAAGGAAGAGCAGACTGGAAAGAAAAAGAAGAAATTCCTGATATTCTGACAGATATAATAATGAAAATCGGAAGAGGTTACATCTCTTCCGATCTTTCTATCACCTCCAGGCACATACGGCCGTTATGATAAGGACACTTCCAGAAGCCAGCCTTATCGTCGACGAGGTTCAGCGTACCGTCCGGATGGCGGCTCCAATGCCATTCGCCATTCTCCCAGTCGATCAACTGGTCCTTGATATACTGCCAACAGCGAACAGCCCGCTCATAGGCTTCCTCATCGCCGAAATGCTGCCAGATGTTGAACCATCCCACGACATTCTCCGCCTGCACCCACCAGTGGAGGTCGTCATCCACATGGCCTGTATCGAGGTTGGCCTCATGGATCATCGAACCGTCAGGACGCAATCCCTTCTCAGAGGCCTTCGCCACTTCCCGGACAATGGGTTCCACACGGTCGAGCACATAAGGATCGCCTAACACCAGAGCCGCTTCATGCATCAGCCAGGAGCACTCGATATCATGCCCATAACTCTCCAGACGGCCTGCTCCACGCGTCCAGTCCATCTCAAAGAAGAGGTCGAGATGATGCGTCTCCGGATTGAGTATTTTGTCTGTGAAGATGCCGATGATGTTGCGCAAGGCCGCCTCTACCCTATTGACGGTCTCCTGAGGCACAGAGATGCCTACCGGGAGTACAGACCCCAGAACAGGCACGTAGTCGCAAGACTCTTTCGCCTTGAGTTCCTGAAGACAACGATATAGATTAGCGTAGGGCTCGATAATGTGCAGATGGGTGTTCTGCGACTTGGGGAAGTTGGCATCGAGTTCCGACAGTCGCATGTCGGCGATAGGCTGCCAGTCGCGAGTCTGGGCTTCGATGTAACCATTGAACTCGCTGTCGAAGGCGTGATTCTCTATGCACTCAAACAACTGGATGGCGTAGTCAAGAGCCTCCCGGTCTCCTGTGGCGCGGACATATTCAGACAAGCCGTAGAGAGCGAAGCCGATGGCATAGAACTGCTTGCGTGTGTTCAGCGGCTGCCCCTTGTGGTCGACACTCCAATAGACTCCACCATACTCCTTGTCGATAAAGTGCTCGATAAAGTACTCTTTCGCATAGGTGGCAGTCTTCAGATACTCATCCTTTCCCGACACGCGATAAGCAGCAGAGAACGTCCAGAGGATACGGGCATTGAGGATGGCACCCTTCTCAGCCTCCGGATGAAGCACTTCCTGTCCATCGATACGTCCATAGAATCCACCGTTCTCGCGGTCGACCATCTTCGTCTGCCAGAAATGCAGGATGTTGTTCTCCAACACATCCTGCATCTCTTTTCTTAATGTCTGTATGGTCATCATATCAGGGTTATGCATTAAACTCACGCGCCTTCTTTAACTCGGCATTGATTTCATGCACACGCTTGGTCGTCAGGGGATAGAACCACACGACAATGATAGCGAGGGCTGCCACCATAGCGGGGATGAAACTCATCAGCCAGCGGAGCGCCGTCAAAGCACTCTCCGGCTGTACGACACCAGCCTCCAACTGAGCGGCATCCGTGATGTAGCCGAAGCCTGAGAGGAGCCACAGCACAGCAGCGCCACCGATGGCACCGCCGAACTTCTGAGCCATCGAGGCCGACGAGAAGATCAGACCCGTAGAGGCGGTGTTGTACTGCAACTCAGCATAGTCGCTCACGTCGGCATACATACTCCAAATCAGCGGCGACATGATACCCGTGAAGACGGAGATGATAATCTGCAGAATCAACATCGTCCAGAAGCCTGACGAAGTGCAGGGCACGAAGAAGAAGGCGATGCTGAACACCACGAGGGCTGCATTCACCATGATGAAGGTCGTCTTCTTACCCAACTTCTGGGCGATGGGCACACAGAGGGCCACACCAGCCATATTGGCTACCTCTCCGATACCCAGGAACAAGCCGGAATAGAAGAGGAACATCAGGCCGAAGAACGACAAGTGCACGTCTGGTCCAATGATGTCGAGGAAGAAGTAGGCCACCGTTGCACCACGCACCGTATTGAAGAGGTTGGAACAGAGGGCAGCGCCGATCAGCAGCCACCAAGGCTTATTCGAGAGCAAAGACTTGAAGTCGCTACCCACACTCACCGTCGAGACAGTCTTCAGATGTTCTCTCGTCAACAGGAAGCAGAGGATGAACATCACAAAGCAGGCAGACGCAATGACACACATGGCTCCAAACCATCCCGTAGGCGTCTTATAGCCACCCATCATGTTCGTCAGGGGTTCCCAAAGGAACAGGGCGAGGAACGAACCGCCATAAGCAAAGAACATACGGAAGGATGAAAACACCGTCTTCTCGTTCGTGTCGTCGGTCATCACACCCAGCATAGCGCCATAAGGCACATTGATACCCGTATAGACGGTCATCATCATGATGTAGGTGACGTATGCCCAGATCAGTTTGGCACCATAGTTCCAGTCGGGTGTGGTAAACAGCAGGATACCGCAGATGGAAAAGAAGGGTGCCACCCAGAGCAGGTAGGGACGATACTTACCCCACTTGGTGTTCGTACGGTCGGCGATGATACCCATCATGGGGTCTGAGACAGCATCCCAGATACGAGTGACGAGCACCAGCACACCCGCGTCGACAAGCGAGAGTCCGAAGATGTTTGAGTAGAAGATCGGAAGGTAGTATGAGAACACTTTCCAGAAGGTTGATGACGACATGTCGCCAAAACCGTAGCCGATCTTTTCAATTAACTTAGTCTTTGCCATAGATGAAATATTTAGATTGATTTTCGATTACGATTTGCAAGCGCGGTTCTTGGCCACGAGGCGCTTGATGGTCTCCACGCTGGCGGCTGTCGTGTAGCCGTCCTCTGGCGTGTTCATGCAGTAGTCGACGAGTTTGTCGACGGTCGATGTCGCCACATGCATACGGGTATCTGCCGAAGCATAATAGAGAAACACCTTTCCGTCCTCATCAGCAATCCAGCCGTTGGCGAAGGCCACATTCATCACATCGCCCAGATACTCATCACCCTCAGGCACGAGGAAGAAGCCACCCGGACGGGCTATCACCTTCGTGGGATCGTCGAGCGATGTCATATACATATAGAGCACGTAGCGCAGGCCGTCGGCCGTGGCCCTCACGCCATGTGCCAGATGCAGCCAGCCCTTCTGGGTCTTGATGGGATGCGGGCCCTCTCCGTTCTTCACCTCAGTGATGGTGTGATACTTGCGCTCGTAGATGATCGTCTCTTCCTTGATCTCAGCATGGGTGATGTCGTCGACGAGTGCCCAGCCGATGCCTCCACCGGAACCCGTGTCGATGAAACCGTCTTGTGGACGGGTATAGAAGGCATATTTGCCATCGACGAACTCAGGATGGAGCACGACGTTACGCTGCTGCGACTTGGTCTTCAGGTCTGGCAGACGATACCAGGTCTTCAGATCCTTCGTACGGGCGATGGCAGCGGTAGCAGTAGCAGCAGAGAGATTCCCCGGCTGAGAGTCGTCGTGACGCTCGGCACAGAACACGCCATAGATCCAGCCGTCCTCGTGCTGCGTGATACGCATGTCATAGATATTTGTGGCAGGAATCACATCGTCGGGCATCGTGATCGGCTCGTCCCAGAAACGGAAGTTGTCGATACCGTTGGGCGACTCGGCCACAGCGAAGAAACTCTTGCGGTCGGCACCCTCCACACGAACGACAAGCACGTACTTGCCGTTCCACTTGATAGCACCTGAGTTCAGGGTCGCATTACACATGATGCGCTGCATCAGGTAGGGATTGTCCTGCTCATTGAAATCATACTTCCACTCCAGGGGCACATGGGCGGCTGTGAGGATGGGATACTTATATTTATCATATATGCCGTTGCCCCACTCGACGGGCTCGTTCTTACGGCTCAGCAGTTCCTCGTGATGCTTGCGGAGGGCTGCTACTTTCTGTTCAAATTCTGACATAATATTATGAATGATTGACGGGTTGAAGATTGATTATTCAGCGATATCCTTGGCGAAGAGGGTCTTTTCGCTGTTATAGAACTCCACGAAGAAGGGAGCATCGGGCTTCGAGGTGGAAGGACCGAACCACTCCTCCTTGTAGTTACGCCATGTGAGCAGATAACTGATGGGGAACTCCTCGACAGCAGGCAGCAGGGTGGATGTCCACCAGTCGGGCTGCGTCAGGTTCTTCATTCCCGTCTCAGTCAAGGCGGGTATCAGATGGTGCGCCTTGGCGGTCTCACACAAGACGGCCAGGTTCTGCTTGGTGCGTGCGATGAACTGGTCCTTCTCCTGGGGCACCCACTGATAGCCGTCAAGGCCAAGCATATCCACACGGTTGTCGCCAGGATAGCGGACGAGCAGGCGCTCGGCAGTCAGATTGTCCTCACAGCCAGGAGAGTACGACCAGACGAGATTGTCGAAGCCGTCGGCCCTCAACTTATCCTGCAGCATGTTCCACAGAGCCTTGTATTCTCCCACGGAGCAGAGTTTCTCACCCCACCAGAACCATGAGCCGGAGTTCTCGTGCCAAGGACGGAAGATGACGGGGATCTTCTGGCCGTTGTCGTCTGTCAGCGTGGCCAGGAAGTCGCTCACGCGCTGCATCCACCCGGCAAACTTCTCATGGAAATCGCCACCGGGCAGTATCTTCTTCACCACTGCAGAGTCGGTCACATCCCAGGCCGAGCCCTCAGGGAACTTCTGTCCGGCCCAGCCGCCGCCCTCGATGGTGGTGACGGGATTGCGGGGATGCCAACTCAGGGTAACAATGCCACCACGACGATAATGGTTCTTGATCTCCTCGGTCATGCGGGTGAAGGGCACACTGTCGAGATTCTTCTGGTCGCCCATCTCTATGCCGCCCAGGTCAAAGCCCATGATGGCGGGATAGTCGCCGCAGACGTTCTTCACGTCGCTTGAATCCTTATCGTATTCCCAAGTCAGGCCGTACATCGGGTCGTCCTGATGACCGTACATGATACCTTTCTGCTGGAGTGAGTCCAGGCGCTCGAGCAACTGTTGTGCCGCTGTCTTATCAGGCTCAGCCTGCTTTTGTGCTGTGCAAGCAGTCATTGCCAATGTGGCTGCTGCTATTATCATTATCTTCTTCATATACACCTTTATTTAATAATTATATCATTTGATATGCATTTGTTTCAGTAACCAGTTCTCCCATTCGTCCCACTGCTCCTGGAACCAGAAGTGCCAGGTGGCCTGATAGGGTTTGATCTCCTTGGGACCTTTCACCGTGTTATAGGTCGCCCATGCGGTGGTGGGAGGCACCACGTCATCATTGTAGCCGAACGAGAACCAGCCCTGCTGCTGGTCGGTGATCAGGCGGGCGAAGTTGATGCCGTCGTAGTAGCGCGACACCTCGATCTGCTTCTCCTGTCCTACACCTTTATTATAATAGAAATAGTGTGGCCAGCCGCAGGCGATGCCACGCAGCGAGTTCGTGTGGTCGCAGAGGGCTGCATGCACGGGGGCATAGTAGGTGATGCGCTTGTCGAGACCTGCTGTCGCAAGGCTGAGGAAGCCGCCCTGGCTGGAGCCCGTCACACCCATCTCCTTACCGTTCCACGGGGTGTATTCCTCGATGTAGTCGAGGGCACGGATACAGCCGAGGATCACGCGTTTATAGTAGTTCTTGTCGCGGTCGTCCATATAGAACTCCCAGTACCAGTTCAGCGCACCGTGATAGAGGTCGTCGTAGACCTTCTGGTCCATCGTGACGGGGATGCCGTGAATGCCGATCTCGAGGGTGATGGCGCCCTGGGAGGCTGTCCAGACGTCGCCGCCGTAGGGGCGCACGCCTGCACCAGGCACGCGCAGCAGGGCGGGATACTTGCCTTCCTTCACGGGCACGCAGAGAATGCCATACGTGCGGTAGTCCCACTGCATGTTCTGGAAACTGACCTCATAGACGTTCACGTCCTTCGTGCAGCGCTCGGGCAGCAGCCGCTTCGTGGGGTTCAGTTCCGTCTTGCGGGCCTCCTTGATGGCAGCCTGCCAGAAGTCGGAGAAGTCCTTGGGCATCAAAGTCGAGGGCTGCAGTTGCTCAGGAGAGAAGGCAGCGCCGCAGGCACCCTTGTAGTCCTTGCCGCCCACATGGGCGGTCACGTCCACACGATAGAAGCCGGGCTGCTTCATCGTACCAGAGAGTTTCATCGTACCATCTTTCAGCACGGTGGTCTTCTTCACGTCCTGATACATCTCAGGACCGGCGGCCAGGTCGATGCTCACATTGTCGAGGAGTGTACCCGACTTCAAGACGCTGACGGTGAACGACGCCTTGTCGCCCACCTTGTACGTCCAGTCCTGATGGTCAGGCTGCACGAGCACCTGGATCTCCGAGCCGCGGATTTGTGCAGACAGCGTCGAGAACGCCATCACGCAGAGGATCATTGATAGTAGTTTTTTCATCTCGCTTTTAGTTGATTACAAATTGCGCTGCAAAGGTACTACAAATCCTCGGAACCATCGTACTTTCTTTTGCCCAATGATGATACTATTTCGTCAACTTGCTCATTCTGTCCACCTGCGAGCGCACGACGGCCAGCGTCGTGGAGTCCGTAGCGAACACAGAGTTCAGTCCTTGTGCCTCCTGGGCAGGGTCGCCCGTATAGTCGTCGCCCACCTGCCACTGCTCATGCTTTGGTTCTGCCAGTCCGCCCCAGCCCCAGAAGTTGCAGCCGGCGAACTTACCGCCCTGCTCGGCATTGTCGGCCACCAGCGAGAAGACGTACTGATAGAAGCCGTCGCGCCCCTCCGTCGGGATGTCCTTGGCGAACTTGAATCCGTCGCGCGGATAGCCGAACTCCTCCATCACGAGGGGCTTGCCGATGCGGTCGCAGATGGCGAGATGGCGGTCAATATAGTCCTTCGTGTTCGCCTGAGCCCTGGGCAGGTTCTCGATGAGCGAGTCGGGCTTGGCCCAGCCCCAGTTGTAGGGCCACAGGTGGATGTTGGCATAGCCGATGTTCTTGTCGGCGGTGATGCGCTCCCAGCAGTCGAAGTCGCCCTCGCAGCCCCAGGCGCCCTCGGAGCCGATGGAGATCAGGTGGTTGGGGTCGAGTTCGCGGATGAGTGCCGATGCCTCGGCGAGCCACTTCTCGAAGGCGGGAAGCGCCTCACGGGAGAAGGCTCTGGGCTCGTTGCCGATCTGCCACGACATGATGGCGGGATCGTCCTTGTAGGCCTTACCTGTATAGCGGTTCGTGCGGGTGATGATGAAGCGCACGTAGTCGTAGAACAGTTCGTGAGCCTTCTCGTTCGTGGCATACTGCGCCATGGCCTGCATAAAGGCGGGATAGCCCGCGTCGTCGGGTCTCGGCTGCTTGCCTGCACCGGCCTGCTCCAGATAGAAGCCGTAGCCGCCGCTCCACTCCCACGAGTTGTTCAGATAGAGCACGGCCACCATGTCACGCTTGCCCATCTCCTGCAGCAGGTAGTCGAGTCCGGCGAGGATCGTGTCGTTATACACGCCCGGTGCCTCCTGCAGCGTCGGCTCCACCTTGGTTTTCACACCCCGCTGACCGTCGGAGCCCACGAGCACGCGCAGGTTGTCGATACCCATCTCCTTCATCAGGTCGAGTTCCCTGGCCAGCCGCTCACGGTTGCCGCCCTGCCCTTCCGAAGCGAGGATCGCACCATACCAGAAGTTCGTACCCACATAATAGTAGGGCTTACCGTTCTTCACAAAGTGGCCGTCCTCAACAGTCACGAACTCAGAGGCCGACTCTTGGGTGGTCCGGCCGCAGGCAGCGATTATCGCCGCCATCACAAGCATCACGAGATATTTCATAATTATAGTTTTAGACATCTTCTTCATAACAGTTGCAAAGTTACAACAAATAAACGAGACTGCCAAATTTTTTACAAAAAATCTTTCAGATTTCAGCAACGATTCCCCAGCCCCCTATTGCCACCACGCATACATCCTCATTTTTCCTAGACTCATGCCCTGCCCTGTCTGCGAGATCTTTCCTGCCCCCCGCATGATCTTTAATCTAGTCCACCGCGCTATCTTTTTCTGTCCCCCCGCGTGACCATTCCTGCCAACCACGCTATTTTTCTGTCCACCACGTGATCTTTTCTGTTCCCGCGTAATTTTGCAAGAGGGAAAATTTTCCTTCTTGTACTTTCTCCCTGCTTGGCTCCATCTTTCGGAAGAGGCTGGCTCCATCTTTCGAGAGTCATTAAAGTCATTAGTCATTAGTCATTAAGCACTTCTCAAATCTCATCTTAGGCTCTTCTAAACTTTATATTATTATATATATTATAATATATATAATAATATAATCTAATAAACCTCTTTTCTCTTACTCCTTAATGACTTAATGACTAATGACTAATGACTTAAATGACTGTCTTTTCCTAATTTTCGGTTGACTTTTTTCTTATATCCTGATGTGGTTGACAGTCGTTTTACCGAACAAACTGACAGCCTTCCTGAAATCGTTGACAGCATTCTTGGTTTCGTTGACTTTTTCCTGAAAGTGTCGACATTGCTCAGTCGGGAATGCCTTGCATGTTTTACGGCGATGTCTGGCATGATTTGCGGCGATGCCTTCCACTAAATAGCGCCAGGCACCGCCGCAAATCACGCCAAACATCTCCATGAGACACAGAAGGCATCCGCATCACTCACGGAAGGCATCACATTGAGACGCAAAAAGCCTCCGAGGCGGGTTACCTCGAAGGCTTTACATCACACAGACTTCAATTATTTCGTTTGATCCAGAATGATGCTCGACAGTCTTACGTGATCAGCAACATTCACATTTCCATCTTTGTTCACATCACCTTCCTTATATTCGCCTGTCTTAACATCGACATAACCCGGTAGAGTAAACTCCTGTTCGGCCACGTCAGAGGGCAGGAAACCGTTCTTGACAGCGACAACCCTTACCCTAAAATGCGAGGGAGCAGGATACTCAGAAACGTTGTTAAACTCATTTTCAACATACTCGACGGAAGAATTATACTCCACGCCCTCTGTTGCACATGTGAACGACACACTTCCACTATCATATTTAATTTCAGGCTTCGCACACTTTTCCATCTCGGTACTCTTCATGGTCTGTACCTCCTTAAATTCGGACCATGGAGCACGATTGTAATTAGCCGCATAAGCCTCAGGAACATGCAACGTCATGTCATTAGCCTGCCCCTCTGCAAATATGCGACCTCCCCATTGCCAAGGGGCACTTTCAGCCAGGCAATAAATATCTTTCAGGCTTTTACAATCGACAAAAGCAGAAACGTAAATTGAGCCCATTCTTTTGCCGAGGACGACGGATTTCAGATTAGGGCAGTTCTGGAAAGTCTGATCACCAAGAGTGTACACATTATTACCAATGACGACATCTGTCAGATTTTCACAAGCATAGAAAGCGTAACTTCCCATCCAACAGGAAGACTCCCCCTCCTCAAGGTCACCACCAATGATTGCAGATCCCACAGTGCTATAAGAGAATGCATGATCTTCTATTCCGGTGACATTCTTACCTACAACCACCGACAAGATTTTGGAACCACAGAAGGCCCTAGAGCCAATCTTGGTAACTTTACGGACTACACCATTGATAGTGACTTCATTTGGAATCACTACATTGCCCGAATAGCCCTCATTATTCGGATTAGCAACTACAGTAGCAGCATTTTCGTCCCAAGGATCGACCGTAAACCATAAGCCATCAACTAAAACAGGGTCTTGGGCATTAGATGCAATGGCCATGAAAGCCATAAAAAACAAAACAATACTTTTTTTCATGTTATCTATAATTTTAAGTTTATAAAAGCATTGCAAAATTAACAAAAAAATTGCAAATATGCAAGCATTCATCTGAAAAAACGCAGAAAATTATACTAATTTAACCCATCAGAGTCATCTGGCGGGCTGAACAAAGGTTCAATGGCCATCTGACTACAACTGGGCATCGACATCGTCAGAATCGCCCCAGTGCGCTCTTCTATAAAGGTCTTACGGCCCTTAGTACGCAGGATTCGCCAGCCAGTCACCACCCTTCCCTCTGCAGCCTGTACCTCCAGCCGGATAGGATGGTTCTTGAAGTATTGGCCTTTGAAACGGGCTTCAGACAGTCGATGGCCATTGAAAGTCAGCCAATCTATCGGATGATCTGACGAGGCAGTATTAATGGTCAGGGGGATTGGGGAGCCCAACTTGTAGAATCTGCTCAACTGCTGGGTGAACTTTTCCGTACGGCCTTTAACCCATTTCTCCAAGAACGCCATCTCTTGGTGATAGTCTTCCAGACTTTTGCCGATAAGCGGAGCATAGGAACTATATTCGTAGCATATCTCCTGCCACATGGCATCACGCAACCTCAGGATGCCTGCGTCGTTTAGGAAGTCACCTGCATAGATGGCGTAACGCTCTACGAACTCATTCCTGAAAGCGGCATCCTTCATCAGTTGTCTAAACAATAAGGTATAGGAATAATTATTGGCCTGCCAGTTCCAGTATGGATCAAAATCGGGGTTATAAAGCCATTTCAGAGTCTCATATGTATAGGGGATATTATAAAGTCCCATTGCATAATCTACATCTTTTGCTATCCAGCGCCAGCGCCCACCTTCAGTTCTGGGACGCCACATGACGATGTTGTTACCTGGGAAATCAAGGTTGTTAAAATAGAGGTTCATGACCATCAGATTGATGAACTCTCGACAATCCATCCACTGCTCGTATTCGGCCATCGTATGGTTATCTTCATTATAAAAGCCCGTAAATCGGTCAAGATGTTCCCTGTCGCCCTCCTTGAGATTGTCCCAGTTCTCAAACAAGTCGATGTCCTTCAGGCCATTGTAATTTGTATAGACATAATCTTCTTCAGCCCGTTCACGGATATTGAGCAGGCCATAATATGTGCCATTGATGTAGACGATAGCGGGTCGCCAAGCCTGCCAGTCGAGGTCAACGTGCATACCCATGCTCCGCTGAGCCAAAGCATCGCGCATATACAAATGATCAAAATCGTTGCCTGCATTGCGCAGCACGAGAGACTTGAACTTGTGCAAGCCAGGCTTCTGGTCAGGAAAGAACTCATGGTCGAACCATTTCTTGCCGAAACGTTTGTGGGCATAGATGAGCATTGTCTTCTTGGGGAATTGTCTGGTATCCCCTCCCCCCACGCGCACTTCACAGAGTTGGTTAAGAATGCTCTTTGTCCCAACACCCTCAAAATATTCTATATTGATGGGCCGCCGCCAGTTATGATGTTCATTGCGGTCGCTAGAATTGTTAAAGAAGAAGATGCCAAATGAAGGATGATTAAGATAATCTGGGTCTGTAGATATAGAGATAACGGGCAGGGTGAGTTGACGCGGGAACAAGATGTATGAGTTGGTAGTAGACATAGGTGACAGCCAGCCATCACAAAACAATTTGGCCCGAACAACAGTAGATTGCGTAATGGTGAGTGGTATTGTGTACAGGCTGTCTCCTCCTGTAGGCTCCGGCTCCCTGCCCGTCGTAGAATAATAGATACGGGTGCCTTCAGGACAGCCTTCCGGCAAAGACAGCGTCAACTGTATCGGGCTATCATCAGTCTTCACCATGCCCTGAACGCTGAACACAGGATGACCCAGGATATGGTCTCTCTGGCACACGCCACCAGCATTGGCCGTTCCAGGAGTGGGTTTCAGTTCATAGCCCCATTTATTCGCTCCATCAGACTCACGGCCGAAGGCAATGTTGGGCGCAGGCTGACTCTCCAGAGAATCCACCACACTCGCAGATTCCACTAACACGTCGTTTTTGAAGAGGTATACTACGCATCCTTTGCCTGATTTCAGACGAAAATCCGTATGTAAGCCGTCTCCTAACTTATCGCAACTGACAATTTGATAGCCGTATGGAGGTACTTTCACATAATCAGGCAACTGCCAAGCCTTAACGGGCCTATTGCCATCAACCTTAATTCCAATTTTATAATCCGCAAGCGAAATAGAGTCAGGACTGGTATTATAGAGTTCTACCCAAGAATCGGAATACTCACAACGATCATTCCAGAACACATTGACATCCGACTGCATTAATTCATTGATAACCAACGGCTGGCCTTTTGAAGGGATGACAATGATCTGGAAGAACAGGATAAAAAAAAATATCCTAAGCATTTGCATCATTTCGAATGATACTTTATCAGTCCCTGCATGGGACTCTGTAGGATGGTGCCGAGCCTGAAGCCTTCGAGGCGGGCAGCCTCCTTGAGTTCATCCTTGAAATACCAGGCGATGCTGCCGACGCACGACACGGGAATTTTACGGTTGCCGTAAGGAGCGATATGGCAGGTGAAGAAGGCACGGAAATTGTCGACGACCAGACTCCGCACGGCGGGTATGTGCACCTGACTGTGGATGAAGTCGGCCAAGGAACCGAGGAAACGGTTGGCCAGCGGCTGGCGGTAGACACGGTCGATGATGACCGGCAGCGAAAGCCCCGTCTCCGTCTCGAAATCAGCCTTCAGTTCATCAGGCAGGCGGCCGATGTAGAGGTCATGCAGAAAGTGCTTGCCCAGCACGGCTCCGCTCCCCTCGTCGCCGAGTATGTAGCCCAGAGCCGGCGTGTTGCGTACAACCTGCTCCCCGTCATAAAGGCAAGAATTAGCGCCCGTTCCTAAGATGCTGGCAATGCCCGACTTACGGCCGCAGAGGGCACGGGCTGCTCCCAGCATGTCGCTATGGGCCTCGACGCTGACCGCTTCAGGCAGTGCCTTGCGGATCAGGGCTGCCATCGGTGCCTCCTGCTCAGGACGCACGCCACTACCATAGAAATACACACACAAGTCGCCCGAGTCGTAAGGCCGGCAGGCCTCTACGCGGGCACTGACCTCACCCAGCGTGGCTGCGATGAGATCGGACGACTGATGATAGGGATTGAGACCCTGGGTAGTAAAAGTGGACAATACGGAATCCGAGGTGGACAATACGCTCCAGTCGGTCTTCGTGCTGCCGCTGTCGGCTATCACTTTCATAACTATTACATATTACATTACCGCTGCAAAAATAGGAAAAATCCGGCAAACAGAGAAAAGTTTTGCTGATTATTTGTACAAATACGAAAAAAAGTGTACCTTTGCATGGTTTTTGGGAACAGAATTAGACCTATTTTAATATGAAATTGACAAGAAGACTACTCGTATTCGTGTTCTGCCTGCTGATGACGGCGGAGGCAGGAGCCGTGCTGAAGGAGAAAGACCTGCAGCAGACGCTGGCTATCCTGAAGACAGAACTGCAGCGCTACAATATGGAACTGAAGGAACGTGCGAACGTTCGAAAACAGCGCAATAAGGCCATCATCCAGGAGTTGGTGAACACCATGAAGCGCGCCGACCAGAACGCGCTGATGCTCTACTCGCAGCAGCAGGAGAACGTGTTCGACCTGACCTATGCCTGCCACGAGGCAACCCAGCAGTATCACGAATTTCACTCGCGCCAGTTGCCTTTCAAGACGTTTCTCTCGCACAACGAACGGGAGATTGCGCGCTATGACAGCCTGATAGGCAGTCTGAGGATCATGCCCGACAGGGTGCTGGGCAAGGACGGCTCCCAGAAGCGCGACTCATGCGTCATGCTGGCCGAGAGCATCCGGGGACTGCTGCAGGAGGGTTCAGAACAACTAGAGCGCTACATCACTTACTATGACCGCACGGAGACCCGTCTGAGCGGCCTGAACGACTACGCCCAGAAACGCTATTCAGACATCAAGCAGAGCGTCTTCATCAACGGCAGTTCAAACTATTTCACGCTGATGTCGCGTTTCAGCCGCAACTGGCACAACCTGAGGGAGGCGATGGAGAAGAAGTACAACCTCTACGCCAATGAGAACTCCGACTGGAGCAGCCAATGGATCCTGGGCACGTTCATTGCCATCGGCGTGTTCGTACTCGTGGCCATCCTGTTCAACCAACTGTTCTTCCGCCTGCTGCTGCCCAAACGCTTCGACACGCCCGAATACCGCAAGAAACGGCCAGCGATCATCATGGCAACGACCACCGTGACCTTCGCGCTGATACAAGGTCTGTTCGTGAACAACACCGGGCAGAATTTCCTCGTGATGGCGTCGACGTTGCTGGTGGAGTATGCGTGGCTGCTGGGCGTGATCCTGATATCACTGCTGCTGCGCGTCGAAGGAGACCAGGTGCGCAGCGCGTTCCGCATCTATTCACCGCTGATCGTGATCGGTTTCATCGTCATCGTGTTCCGCATTGTGCTGGTGCCCAACGAACTGGTGAACATGCTCCTGCCCCCTATCCTACTCTGCTGCGCACTGTGGCAGTGGAGCGTCATCCGGCGACACAACAAGAACATTCCGAGGTCGGACATGTTCTACTCGTATATCTCACTGACCGTCTTCATCGCTTCCGTCGTCTGTGCATGGTCAGGCTTCACGCTGCTGGCGGTACAGTTGCTCATCTGGTGGATCATGCAGTTGACGTGTGTGCTGACCATTACCTGTGTCAGCCAGTATATCCGCAACTATGCCCAGCGCCACGGGCTGGCAGAGAAACCCGCCACAAAGACGTGGGCCTACCGCCTGGTAGAGCAGGTGGTGATGCCTGTGCTGAGCGTGCTGTCGCTGATGGTGAGCGTGTACTGGGCCGCGAAGGTGTTCAACCTGAACGAACTCTGCTGGCGCATCTTCAACTATCAGTTCATCAACCTGGAGAACCTGAAGGTGTCGATTCTGAAACTGTCGGTCGTCATCTGCCTGTGGTTCCTATTCCGCTGGATTGCCAGCACCATCCTCTCCCTACTGCGCATGCACTATGTGCATCGTGACCCATCGACGGCAGCCTCTCGCGAAGTGATGGGAAGGAACGTTATCCAGGTGTTCGTCTGGGGCATCTGGCTCATGATCTCCCTCTCCATCCTTAGCATCAGCGTCACCTGGCTCGTCGCCATCTCCGGCGGACTCTCCACAGGTATCGGCTTCGCCTCAAAGGACATCATCGAGAACATCTACTACGGTGCCTCGCTGATGGCTGGACGCATCAAGGTGGGCGACTGGATACAAGTGAACGACACGATGGGCAAGGTGCGCACCATCAGTTACACGTCGACGGTGGTGGACTCGCTGTATGGCGAGGTGATCACCTTCCAGAACTCTCAACTGTTCAAGAGCAATTACAAGAACCTGACCCGCAATCACGGTTATGTGCTGGCAGTGGTGCCCTTCGGCGTGGCCTACGGTTCAAACCTGAAACAGGTGACAGAACTGGTTGAGAAGGCAGTCAACGGCCTTCGCCATACTTGGATGGACCGTTCGAAGGAGGTGAAATGCGTGGTGTCGGAGATGGCCGATTCAAGCGTGAACTTCAAACTGTTCGTCTGGGCAGATGCTCCGAAGAAGTCGTACGTCATCAGCGACGTGCTGAAATGTGTCTACGACACACTCAATGCCAACGGCATCAGCATCCCCTTCCCACAGAGAGACCTACACATCATTAAATAAATGCAAAATTATTTGGTAGTTCAATATAAAATGCGTATTTTTGCAGCATATTTATGAACGATAAAGTCACTATCATCGCTGGACCCTGCGTTATCGAGTCGGCAGAACTGCTCGACACGGTGGCGCGTAAGTTGGTGGAAATCAACACCAAACTGGGCACCGACATCATTTTCAAGGCCTCGTTCGACAAGGCCAACCGCACCAGCATCCACTCCTTCCGGGGCCCGGGTCTGGAGCGCGGATTAATGATGCTGAATGATGTCAAGTCAAAATACGGTCTCAGGCTGCTGACAGACATCCACGAATCGTGGCAGGCCCAGCCTGTGGGCGAGGTGTGCGACGTCATACAGATTCCCGCCTTCCTCTGCCGACAGACAGACCTCATCGCCGCAGCCGCCAAGACAGGGCGTACGGTAAACATCAAGAAGGCACAGTTCCTTTCCGGTCGCGACATGCAGTTCCCCGTGAACAAGGCACTGGAGTCTGGTGCCAAAGAGGTGTGGCTGACAGAGCGCGGCAACATGATGGGCTACAACAACCTCGTAGTCGACTTCCGCAACATACCCGATATGCTCGAGATCGTACCGACGGTGATCATGGACTGTACCCATAGCGTGCAGCGCCCTGGTGGTGCTGGCGACAAGACAGGCGGCGACCGCCGCTTCGTGCCTCAGATGGCCCTAGCCGCTAAGGCCTTCGGTGCCACAGGCTATTTTTTCGAGGTGCACCCAGACCCCGACCGTGGTCTCTCCGACGCAGCCAACATGCTGGAGTTGAGCAAGTTCGAGCCGTTGGTAGCCAAACTAATTGAGAAATAAGATGGAAGTGAAGGATTACGCCATACAGTGTTTCAAAGACGAAGCAGCAGCAGTGCTCGGACTGACGGAGAAACTCGACGACAAGTTCGAGCAGGCGGTCGAACTGATGTATGACTGCAAGGGCAAAGTCATCGTCACAGGCGTAGGAAAAAGTGGACATATCGGTGCCAAGATTGCCGCTACCCTCTCCTCCACAGGCACTCCCTCATTCTTCATCAACCCCCTCGACGTATTCCACGGCGATCTGGGCGTGATGACGCCAGACGATGTGGTGCTCGCCATCTCCAACTCCGGCCAGACTGACGAGTTGCTGCGATTCATCCCAATGGTACTCCAGATGCACATACCCATCATCGGCATGAGCGGCCATCCAGACTCACTGCTGGCAAAATACTCCACCTGCCACCTGAACGTGGGCGTAGAGAAAGAGGCCTGTCCGCTGAACCTCGCCCCTACCAGTTCGACGATGGCGCAACTCGCTATGGGCGACGCGCTCGCCATCGCGCTCATCGAGAAGCATAACTTCCAGCCCAGAGACTTCGCACAGTTCCATCCTGGCGGCGAACTCGGCAAGCGCCTGCTCACCACTGCCCAAGACGTGATGCGGACGGAAGACATGCCCATCCTGCCACCGGAGATGCATCTGGGCGAGGCCATCATCCTCGTGAGCAAAGGCAAACTCGGACTGGGTATCGCAATGGTCAACGACAAAATCGAAGGCCTCATCACCGACGGAGACATCCGCCGCGCGATGGAGAAATGGCAGGCAGAGTTCTTCGACCGTACTGTCAGCGACATCATGACACGCACGCCGAAGACCGTCAAGGCCGATACAAAGATTACGGAGATTCAGAAGATTATGAACAAATACAAGGTGCACTCTGTGCTGGTCGTAGACGACGACAACCACCTGCTGGGCGTCGTAGACCACTACTCATGCATGATATAACGACAGGAAAAATATAATGACGATGAAAAAGATAAAGGAACTATTGATCGCATTACTGCTGTTGCTGCCGCTGGCCGTAACAGTCTTTCAGATGTTGCCGATGACAGCAGCACCAAACGACCCCTTGTTCAAGACACTTGATGCTCGCGAAGGTCTCACCTCCAGTCAGGTGAACTGTATCCTCAAGGACTCCAGAGGATACGTCTGGTTTGGTACACCAGCGGGCCTGTATCGTTTCGACGGCTACACCTTCCGCAACTTCCAGAGTGACTCGCAGGACGGCTCCTCGCTGAACGACAGTTACATCAACTCCATCCAGGAGATGCTCGACGGCAACCTGCTCGTCGAGACCTCATCAGGCTACTGCATCTATCACCCGCAGACGGAGACCTTCGAGCGCGACATGAAGCAGACGTTTGCGCGCATGGGTATCGAGACCATCCCCAGCATCGTCTATATCGACCGTCATAAGAACCTCTGGGGCGCGATTCCCAACAAGGGTGTCGTGTGCTACAACCAGCAGCAGCAACTGCTCTATGAGTTCGGCTATACCAACGACGCACAGGGAATTCCTCAGGGTGTGGTCTGTTCGATCAGTGAGTGCAGAGACGGAGCCGTCATCGTATATGATGACGGAAAACTCGTATGTTGCGATGTGATGCACCAGCAGCATACAGTCTGGGCCACAGAGGCTCTGCCACAGTTGAAGAATCGTCGTACGAAATCGCTGCGTGCCTTCGCCGACCAGATGGACAACATCTGGCTCTACGGACAAGGAACACTGTATATGTATAATAAGAGTGCCACCACGTGGGACACGAATATCGGTCCTTCGCTCGGGCTGACGGGCTACGGTGTAGACAGGAACATCAACGGTATGGCCGGCGACCGCTCGGGCAACATCTGGATTGGCAGCGACCAACTCGGACTGTTGAAAATGGATGTTAACACGCATATGGTGGAGAGTGTGGTGCCACGCAATATCAATACGAACCCGGGGGAGATCGACAAGATCAGTATCCAAAGTGTCTACGTAGATGATACGAATCTGCTCTGGGTAGGTACGGAGAAATCTGGTGTCGCCTACTGCGGACAGTATATCTACCGCTTTGGAGCCCGCCATTATGGCGATATCACCGCCATCACCCAGGATGCCAGCGGCACCATCTGGTATGGTACCAGCGACAAGGGTGTCATCGGTTTTACAGGCAACCTGGCCAGCATGAAGGTGTCGTGTCTGGCTACCACCCAAGACGGTAGCCTCTGGGTGGGTTCGAAGCGTAACGGACTGACTCGCATCAAGGATGGGACCTCGAAAATCTATTCGTTGGCGACAGACAGTTCAGCCACCCTCATCGACGACCATATCAACGCCCTCTGCACAGATAAGATCGGCAACCTGTGGATTGCCACCAACGGGGGTATGCAGGTCTACAATCCCAAGATGAACACGTTCTCCTCATATACTCGTGAGAACGGCAAATTGACGACAAACAACATCACCAGTCTGTTCTATAACAAGCATGGCAAGACCAACGATCTCTACGTAGGAACTGCCGAGGGTCTGCTCATCCTGAACCTCTCTACCACAGACAAAGTGATGTTGACGGGTAACAAGGCGAATACCAAGTCGTTCACCAACAACTTCATCACCCAGGTGTTGCAAGACTCCCGCGGCCTCATCTGGGTCGGCACACGTGAAGGTCTGAACATCCTGAACCTCGAAAACGACTCACTGAACTACCTGACAGAGAAACAGGGTTTATGCAATAATAATGTATGCGGCATCGCAGAAGATAAGAACCACAACATCTGGGTGACTACCAGCAGTGGTGTGAGCCGCATCGTCGTACAGCGTAACCACGAGGAAGGTACGAACAACTACGGTCTCTACAACTACACCACCGCCGATGGTCTGCAGAGCAACGAGTTCAATCCCGGTGCAATCATCACCCAGCAGAACGGCGACGTGCTGTTAGGAGGTATCTATGGCGTGAACTGGGTGATTGAGAAAACCTCCGACGATACTGACGATCTGCCCCGTGTGATGCTCACGCAACTCTTCATCGGTGAAGAGGAGATCCTGACCGGTCACATGTATCAAGATCGCATCGTTCTGCCACAGGCCCTCAACGAGACGAACAAACTCGAACTGGGACACAATCAAAATACCTTCACCATCAAGTTCGCAGCAGGTAACTACAACCAGAGCGAGCGCCTGCAGTTCATGTACTGGATGGAAGGCAGAGATGAAGACTGGCGCAATGGTAATGCCCTGACTCACGGAGTCACCTTCCGTGATCTGCCAAGCGGCCACTACACCTTACACGTGAAGGCCGTCAGCGCTGAAGGTGCCGTCAGTAACCAAGAGCGTACACTCGAGATCAACATTGCCCACCACTGGCTCTTGTCCTGGTGGATGCTGCTGGCTTATGCCATCATCCTGCTCGTCATCATCTACTTCTGGCGTGTGGGCATCAAGCAGTTGAAAGTCATCAAGGCCCGTAAGAAGGCCGTCATTCGTGAACTCGCCCTGCAGCGGGAAGAGATCAAGGCCGCCAGCGAGGAACTGCGCCAGCCGATGGCTCGAATGACCTCCATTATCGGTAACCTCTCTGAGAAAGAGAAGTCACTGGAGGAGCGTGAACAACTCAACGCCCTCCATTCACAGATGCTGCAGATCATCACACGAGTAAGCGATATGCAGACCAGTCTGGAGCACCCAGAAGAACGGGCCAAGAATGCAGTCCACGATCGTCTCGAACTCAACGGCCGAGGTGAGATCGAACTGCCAGAGATTGTCGGTGAGAGCCTCACCTCTGAGGCTACCATGTCGAGAGCGGCTCTCGACGCTCCGACAATGAAGTTCACTGTAGTCATGATCGACGACAACGACGACTTCCTGAAATTCGCCACTTCACGATTCAAGTATGTCTACAACTTCTTCGCCTACAACAGCACGGAGAAGGCGGCTGCCGACCTGGAGGAGATGCAGTGCGACATCGTCGTCTGCAAGCAGGATATGCCTGGTCTTACAGGTAGTGACCTCTGTAACCAGTTGAAGATGAACCCGAGGACCCAGAAGATCAAGTTCGTGCTGATGACCGAGGGTGTGCTGACACCACAGGATATGCGCTCGCAGAACATCACGCTCTCTGCAGACGACTATCTCTCGAAGCCATTCAACCTGCAGGATGCCACCATGCGCTTCAACAAGATTCTCGGCCTCGGTCCTATCGAGATGAACAGCAACCTCATCGAAGGTGCAGAAACCCGTATGCTCGAAGACCGTAACTCAAGTATGACAACAGCCACAGAGACCATCGACATGGGTGAGTTCGACAAGAGTGTAGACAACGATACCATCTCGGCAGACGATCCTATGAACCGTGTGGATACGAAGGTCGTTAAGCGCAGCGACAACCAGGTGGCTACACAGCAGCCTATCTTACAGGAAGAATATGACCAACAGGAGAGCACGCTGTCAGACTTCTCGATGCTCGACGCTATGGATCAGCAACTGCTGAAGAACATCGAGCAGTATGTGATGCAGAACATGAGTCGCGGACAGATCAGTCTCGAGGAGATGTCCAGCGCGATGGGTATGGGACGAGTACCGTTCTTCCACAGAGTGAGGAGTATCACCAATAAGACGCCGGCAGAACTGGTTCGAGATATGCGACTGAAGCACGCCTGCATCCTGCTGAAACGCACGAATATCAATATGAGCGAGTTGGCCACAAATATTGGATTCATGACAGCCGAGAACTTCATCAGCATCTTCAAGGAGAAGTTCGGAATGACGCCACTCGAATACAGACTGAAACACAGGAAATGACACATCTCAGAAGATCAGCAGGAATCATCGCATTCCTGCTGATATCATTGTTTGCACATGCAGAACCCAGTGATTCGCTCATCGTCAGAAAGATGAGCGAATATGGTATTCAGTTCACAAGAGGCAACGAGGTCAGATTGCTGATGTCCGGCAAGGATAAATTCGCCGATATGTTTGAAGCCATCCGCCAGGCGAAGAGTAGCGTACACCTGGAATATTTCAATTTCAGGAACGACTCCATTGCCGGACTGCTCTTCGACATCCTCAGAGAGAAGAGGAAGGAAGGCGTAGAAGTGCGTGCCGTCTTCGACGGTTTCGGCAACGACTCTAACAACCAGCCGCTGAAGAAGTCGCACCTGAAGGCACTCCACGAAGACAGCATCGAAATCTACGAATTCGACCCCATCCGCTTTCCCTGGGTAAACCACATCTGGCCCCGTGACCATCGTAAGATTGTGGTCATCGACGGCAAGATTGGCTACACAGGGGGTATGAACGTGGCAGACTATTACCTCGTAGGCACAGAGCAAGTGGGCGAATGGCGCGATATGCATTGCCGTATTGAGGGACCGGCGGTAAACGAGTTGCAGAGGATCTTTGTCCGTTTCTGGAAAAAAATGACGAAGGAGGACTTGACGGACGAGAAATATTTCCGTGGGACTGAGGCCGGAAACAAAATGGTGGGCATCGCCACCAGAGAGCCACACACGACGAACAAGATCATGCGACAGTTCTACATCAGTGCCCTCGATCAGGCCAAGGACTCCATAAAGATTGTCAACCCCTATTTCTGCCCCACCTCATCGGTCATCAAAGCCCTGAAGCGCTGCGCAGAACGAGGAGTAAAGATGGACATCATCATGTCGTCGAAGTACGACGTTCCCTTGGTTCCTGACGTTGTGTATTACAATCTCCGCAAACTGATGAAGCGAGGAGCCCGTATCTGGCGCTACCGCCCTGGCTTCCACCACTCGAAGATCATGATGGTCGACGGCCAGTACTGTACTGTTGGCAGTACGAACCTCGATGCCCGCAGTCTGCGCTTCGACTATGAGATCAATGCCCTGATCATCGACAAGGACATCACGCGTCAACTGGATGATAAATTCATTGAAGACACGAAAAAGTGTGACCTCCTGACGGAAGAGGAATATAAGTGCAGTCGCACCAGATGGCAACGGTTCCGAGGCTGGTTGGGACATCTGCTCACTCCATGGTTGTAATGGTGAAAGGTTGAAACGGTGAAAAGGAATACCATCATATCCATCGCCAAGGGTATCGCCATCATTCTCATGGTCATTGCCCACGCAGAGGCTCCAGGATGGCTGTGCAAGTTCATCTTCGAGTTCCACATGCCCTTGTTCTTCATCACCGCAGGCTATTTCTTCTCACTGAAATATCTGAACGACGAGGCCACGTTTGTCAAGAAACGAGTGAAAGGTCTCTACTGGCCTTTCGTCAAGTGGGCCGTCTTTTTCCTCATCATCCACAACTGGATGTTCGACCTGGGCATCCTTAATGAGACCTTCGGCAATGAAGCCGGTGGTGTGACCCATCCCTACAGTTGGCATCAGATGCAACAGAACCTGTGGACCATCGTCACGGCGATGGCGGGTTACGATGCCTTCCTCTGCGGGGCCTTCTGGTTCTTCAGAGGGCTCTTCGTGGCGAGTATCCTGTACCTTATTATATATAAGGTGGTGGATTCCGGATTACTCCAGATAGCCAGATTACTCAGATTGCCATCGAGGGCAAAAGCACTAACGCCCTACCTCATCTGCCTGCTTCTGCTTCTGCTATGCGGTTGGAAGACGTATGAGGGCCTGCGCGTTATCAACCTCGTGCAAGGAGGCTATCGTGATATGATGGGGTGTTTCTTCTTCGGATGTGGCTTCATCTTCCGCCAGTACGTCGATGACTACCATAAGGCCACATCCAGACTATATATCTCACTGCCGATGACACTTGTCTGCGCCATTATCGTCTTCTTGTTCTCAAAATACCTGACGGCCAACATGAACTGGCGCTCCACTTATACGCAGTTCCTGTCGCTCCCCGTACCGGCGCTGTTGGGTTTTCTGATGACGTATAACGTCAGCCGCTGGATAGACAGCAGTCAAGGTCTGTTTAAGAAATTCCTGGTATATACAGGCGACCACACGCTGAACATCTTCATCTTCCACATCATATCGTATAAGGCGGTAAGTCTGCTGAAGATCTGGTACTATGGTCTCGACAGCCGTCAGATAGGCTGCCACATGGTGATCCACGACTACTCCCAGCAAGACCTTTTCTGGATACTCTACACCATCGCCGGTGTCGGTCTCCCGCTCATGGGAACCTGGTGCTCAGATCAGGTAAAGAAGAAGTTCCGGGAGATGAGGGAAAATCAGAGTCATCAGGATGATGGGCTATAGAATGTAGAGCATCATCTGGATTTCAGGATCGGTGATACCCTTTTCACGAATCAGTTCCAACTCATTTTCAATAATCGACTCCTTGGGTTCGCCGCTCTCCAACAGATAGCGGTGGAAACAGTCAGCAGCGTCATCAACATGCCCGCTGAACCAGAGGCAGAAGCCATAGTTCAGCAGATCGTCTGGCGAGGGCTTACCTCCTGCCAACATCTGCTGGTATAGTTTGTCAGCCTGATCGTATTTGCCGTCGCTGGTAAGCGTCCAAGCCAAGACTCGGTTCACGTTCATATCGTCCTCTGCCTCATAGTTCAGGCGGAACAGCACCCGTTCCGCCTCCGCATAGCGCTTCAGGTTTGTCAGACAGACAGCCTTATTCAGCAGATAGGATTTCTTTTCGGGCTGCAAGGTCAGCAGTTTGTCATAGAAATCCAAAGCATTCTGATAGTCGCCTTCGTTGAAGACTGCTCTTGCCAATCCAGCCAGAGCACGTTCATTGTCGGGCTGCAGCGACAGAGCCTGAGCATAGTTCTGTTTCGGCTCACGTCCCAGATAGGCAGACATCATGTAGAAATGGAAGTCACGACGATGCTCTCCATAGTTGTTGAGCATCGCAGCAGCCTCCTGACGCCTGTTCTTCTTAAGCAGGAAGGCGGTGACATCGTTGAAATGGGGTTCGATATGCGTCTGTCTGAAAGTGACTTTCGACAGGAAGATATAATCTACGTCCGCAGGGGCGAAAATATTCCTGAAAGCAGCACGGTCCTTGAAGAGCCGGAAGAAGCGGTATAGGTCCTGCAAGCACATCCGGCGGATATAGGCGGGCTTACCCTTCTCTTCGGCAGAGAACTCATAGAGCATCGCCTCCCCACTCTCCATCAACTCTATGTAACTGGGGGGAATCTTACTGACCACCTGCTCGAAAGCCAACACAAAAGAGTACTTGTCGCTATTGCAGAAAGGAGCACTCCGAAGGATGTTATTCAGGAACCTGCTATTCCTGAACTTCTCCGAGACAGTTGCGAGACCGGGATGATTGAAGTCAAAGGGTATGAACCAGTTGGCCAGTTCATTGAAATAAGGGAAGCGCTTCATCTGCGAAAAACCGCCGAAATAGATATCAGACCCTTGCTTCTGCATATCGACCATCCTCTGGAAACTGGCTTCCAGACGTTCCAGATTAGCCTCCGTCTCGTCAGGATGCAGGATATCATTGAGTTCATCCTCGGCCTCCTCTTCGATACCGTTACGAGTGATGCGGAAACCCGGCTGCTTTATCAGGTCAGGCATGATCTCCTTCTGGATGGTTGCATGGTCACGCTCGGCATCGATACAGAATACCAGTTGCTTCTGCAGTTCGACCAACTCCTGGCAGCAGGCCTCGTCTTCCAGCATCTGCTCCACCAGCGTCTGCTCCTCTGCATAGATACTCTGTCCGATCTCTGCATGCAGGGCGAAGACCCAGCCGATCAGGGCACGCTGGCGCACCTCCTCGTCTGTGGCTTTCTGATAGAGATGGACCAGCAGTCGGAACTTCGCGATATCGAAGCAGTCGATGACGGCCAGCATCACACCCGAGACCATGAGTTGCTGGTCGTTGGTGTCGATGGTGGGCGACAACAGCATCTCCTCCATCGCCCCTGAGAAGCCGTCTGTCCAGATGCCGGAGGTCAGGATATAGTCGAACAGTTCCACCATCGACTGGTAGTGCCTCGCGTAGAGTTCCTTACGCTTGGGGGCTGCAGTATGCGACGGTTCGAGTTCGAGCATCGCCACATCAGACACAAACGACTCCAGCCCCTCCCTGATGTTTTGCGGCGACCAGTCACGGGCAGACATCTGCGCCTTGTAATAGAGTGATGCCAGCAGTGGGGTGTGGCGGATATTATAGGCATTGGCGATATGGGCATAGAGCACATACATCCGCTTCAGCAGCGTATCATAGAGGTTGGGCAGTTGCGGATCCTTGAACCCCTTACGCCAATAGTCGGTCATCAGTTGGTAGTCTGTCCTTATGGCAAAGAGGCGATCGGTATTGACCTGATGAGGATGGACGGCCAGGAAATTGTCCGTCGCCACAATAGCCTCGCCGAGGTTACGCCTCAGCAGTTGAGTCAGAATAAGATTAAGTGCTTCGTTGTTTACCATGTCTTCTCGTTTTACGCTACATTCCCGAGGAGGGTGACCAGCATTTCTCTCACCTCTCACCTCTTACCTCTCACCTCTTACCTCTAATGTACAGCCTCGCCCGGGTCACATCTTTCTCACGCGGCGCCTGTACATGCTGGTATTTCAGCGTGTCAGGCAACTGGCTCAAGGCCTGTTCCGTCAGTTTATAATATTTCCTGATGATATCGCTGTAGTGCTTTACTCCATACTGGTTCAACGAGTCACAGGCAGCATTATAGCCTTTGACCAGCACCTCGCGCTGGCGCTGGCGATTCGGATGGCTCATGCACACGCTATCCTCTACGAGTACTCCCATCCACATATCCAACTTACGGGTGTCGAGCAGCACGCGGTGCTTCTTGAGCAGTGCCTGGGTGGCCTGGGGTTCTGTCAGCAGCATGGCATCCATCTCGTTATTCTCCAACATATCCAGCCTGACGTTCACGTCATTCACCTGGATGCGGAACACGCGCTCTGTCTTCAACTTGGCACTGTCGACAGCCAGGTCTCCCAGCATATCCGTCACCGAGTAGCGGGTCATCGCCAGCATGTGGTCGTCGAGATGCGACAGACTGGTGATACGCTGATTGCGATTGCCGATGAGCAGCCAATACGCGTTGGTCGCCGTCAGATAGTGGGCAGCCCTCTGGCCAGCCGTTTCCTTCCACTTCTCCACCCTCACGAGGTCAGTGACGGCCACCTCCACCCTGCCCCGCAGGAAAGCGGTGTCGCAGTCCATCTGAGCCGTAAAGCGCTTCAGGCGGATATCGACGGCTGTATCAAACATCTCACGGTCTTCGGCCACGTACAGAGGCAGACAGTCGAGTGTAGGCAACACGGCCACCTTCAGTGCAGCCGAGTCTTCACGCAATGCCTGCTTGCGCTGCTCCTGTTTCAGCCGCTTCGTCTCTTCATACGACTGCCCGCAGCCCGAGTCGGCAAGGGTGAAAAGGAAAAGGAGAGAAAAGGTCAGGACGGCCATTGCTCCCTTGTTCACCTTACATATTACATGGGTCATCATTCTCAATTCTTTGTCTACACAGATTGATGTATTACCAGCCATATTGCTGCCAGCGGATGACGCTGTTCCATTCGAAAGCCTGAATGGCAGTATTCAAGTTCAGTATGCGGTAACTACTGTACTGGCCCGCATTGTCGTAAATCTGTCTGGGGAAAAACATGCTGACCATACCATAGTCCTGGGCCGACTCGCTGAAAACTTGCATGTCGGCAATCAGTTGATTCATACTTGACAGCCATTTGGCCGAAAAACGACTGTAGGGGACTGCCTTCCTGAACCAGGGCTCCCAATTGGCGAAATCGGACTCCGACGTATTTTCCTTGAGGGAGTGATAGATATCATAACCGTACTTGGCGGATGTCCTTCTGTCATAGTCATAATACACCAGATGGTCGAAGTTGAAGTCGCCCGTAGGTGACAGTTTGCCGGGGATGGTACTGAGCAGGTCGGCTGTGGCCAGAGCCAGATTCTCGAGTTCTGAACTCTTGATGGCGGCAAAGGGAATGCTGTAACCTTCTAGGTCGCCATATTTACTATTAAAATAATAGGTGGGGTCGTTTGCAAACTCCTCCATATAATAGTCGAAATAGGCATCGACGACCGACTGATAGAAGGTCTCACTTGTATCAAACATAGGAGGTACAATGAGATGATAGGGTGCGCCAAGTTCGGGGATCTCGGCAGGAGAGGTAATCAGATAGTCGGTCACATGGCGGAGTTCGTAGGCCGATTCGATACAGCCGAAATTACAGCAGTCGGCAAGGATGAAACTCAGATGATCGTCCCCCATGGCGTGGCCGATAGCGCGGGCCATCGAAGGGATGTTCATCCAGTATTTGCCTGCACTGTCGGACATATTGTTCCCCGTATCGCCGCCGTAGGCCCTGGTTCCCGCATAGGACACAGAATCGCTGAGGACAACCCAGCCGTTGGAATGGCCCCAGAGCACGAGACCGTAACTGCGGGCAGGATAGTTCATGCGACTGTAGAGCAACATCTCTTCCAAGACGGCGGGATCGGCCGAGAGGCATTCCTCCAAGGCGAAGGAGTCAACCAGTTCGCCGTTCCGGATACGGGCGATGTAGGGTGGATCATTTTCTGCCTTATCTACATAGACGAGCAGATTCTGGCGGTCGTCAAGCATCTTGGAGCCTTCCTTCATCTCCCTGAGATCGTCATCGGCAAAGCGCATTTGGGAATACCCCGTAAGGTTGTTCTCGGCAGCGATATATACTAGCACGGTGCGGTCTGCATACTCTTCGGGGGTGACGGGGGTATCCTCCTCGTCACAGGCACCGAACAGCAGGGCGGCCAACAACAGAATCAGGCACTTCTTCATAGACCAGTAATCGGGTGTATTGGTACGGACGTAGCCTAATCCAGGGGAATCTCGGGATGCTGCACGGCCAGCGGCATGTCCTTCTGCGAGAGGTAGAACATGTAGAGGATGACGGGCTTCGTGCCTCGGTTCTCGCCGTGATGGATCGTGTTCACCATCTCCACGACGGCCTCACCCTCATGCACGGTCTTCTCCTTGCCGTCCTGACCGATAATGGTCAGTTCGCCCTGCACCAGTATGCCGTAGTTCATCACGGGATGGTGGTGCCAGCCCAGTTTCTGGCCGGCCGGGAACTCGTACTTCACGGCCACCAACTCGGGGCGGCCTTGCAGATAGTCGGGCAGTTCGACTCCATCCCAACTCTGGCTGGTGCGAATCAGTTCAGACGACTGCACCGCAGCAACGGGGTTGGCGTTCACACTACTCTTCTTACACGCTGTCAAGACAGTCGCCGAGCCGCAGATGGTGAGGATGGCGGCAAGCATCCATAGATTCATTTTTTTCATCATAATAATTAAAAACTTCTGTTTCTCGTTCTGTCTGCAAAGTTACAATAAAAATCTGAAACGCCGCTACATTTTCCTGAAAATTCCACTCTCATTGTCATTTTTTTATCGACTCCTCTCCCCATGGCTCGTGCGGATGCCTTGCGTGCCTCATGCAGATGCCTTGCGTGACTGGCGGTGATGCCCGGTATGATTTGCGCAGATGCCTTGCACCATCTCATGGAAAGCATCAGCACGACTCGAGGCAAGCATTTCCACCAAATACAATAATTTCCGACAATCATCATCAGTACAGACAGAAATTTCAGTCATTTAAGTCATTAGTCATTAGTCATTAAGGAGTAAGAGAAAAGAGGATTTTAGATTATATTATTATATATATTATAATATATATAATAATATAAAAAATAATAAGAATCTAAGAAGAGACATAGAAGAGTGTTTAGGAAAGTCTTAGAAGAGATATGCAAAGTGCTTAATGACTAATGACTAATGACTATCATGACTGCCGAAAGATGGAGCCAATCAGAGAGAAAGTACAAGCAGGAAAATTTTCTTTTTGCAAATGAGGATGTTTGTGTGGTGGCCAAAAGGGAATCAGTAAAATTATCGTAAAAATCTTAAGGATTTTTAGTAAAACATTTGGTCGTTTGAAGTTTATTTCGTAACTTCGCAACCGATATGGCAAAAGACAAAATCGCATACGTATGCTCCAACTGCGGCCAAGAGTCGCCGAAGTGGATTGGCAAGTGTCCGGCCTGCGGACAATGGAACACGTTTAAGGAAATCAAGGTATCCCCTACCCCTCCCAAGTCAGGAGGGGTGTCAGGAGGACGGGGTGGCCTGACCACGGGCTTCTCCGCCCAGTCTGCCGCACTATCCGCCGCCAAGGTTCTCCGCCTCCGCGACATCTCGAACCACGACGACCCGCGCATCGACATGCACGACGAAGAGTTGAACCGCGTGCTGGGTGGCGGGCTCGTGCCTGGCAGCATCGTGCTGCTGGGCGGTGAACCAGGCATCGGCAAGAGTACGCTGTCGCTGCAGACCATGCTCCGCCTGCCGGAGAAGAAGATTCTCTACGTCAGCGGCGAGGAGAGCGCCCACCAGTTGAAGATGCGCGCCAATCGGCTCGGCGGTGACAACGACAACATGCTCATCCTCTGCGAGAACTCGCTCGAGAACGTGTTCGAGCATATCAAGGACGTGCAGCCGGAACTGGTGGTCATCGACTCGATACAGACAATCATGACTGAGGATGTCGAGTCGAGCGCAGGCAGCATCGCACAAGTCCGCGAGTGCGCCTCATCGCTGCTCCGCTTTGCCAAGACGAGCGGCGTGCCCGTGATCCTCATCGGGCATATCACGAAAGAGGGGACGCTGGCAGGCCCGAAGATTCTGGAGCACATCGTCGACACCGTCATCCAGTTCGAGGGCGACCAGCACTACATGTACCGCATCCTGCGCTCAATCAAGAACCGCTTCGGAAGCACCAGCGAACTGGGTATCTACGAGATGCAGCAGAACGGACTCCGACAGGTGAGCAATCCATCAGAACTGCTGCTCACGCAGGATCATGAAGGTCTCTCGGGCATCGCCATCTCGAGTGCCATCGAAGGCGTCAGGCCCTTCCTCGTCGAGACACAGGCACTGGTGTCGACTGCGGCCTACGGTACGCCGCAACGGTCTGCAACGGGATTCGACCAGCGACGGCTGAACATGCTGCTGGCGGTGCTGGAGAAGCGTGTGGGGTTCAAGTTGATGCAGAAGGACGTGTTTATCAATATTGCCGGAGGGCTGAGAGTCACAGATCTCGCGATGGATCTATCCGTCATCGCCGCCGTACTCTCATCGAACGTCGACACGCCCATTGAGGCGGGCTGGTGCATGGCTGGCGAGGTGGGACTGAGCGGCGAGGTGCGCCCCATCAACCGCATTGAACAAAGAATCGCCGAAGCGGAAAAGTTGGGCTTCAGCGATATGATCATTCCGAAATATAATCTGCAAGGCTTCGATCAGGAGAAGTTCCACATCCGCCTGCATCCCGTCCGCAAGGTAGAGGAAGCGCTACGGGAACTGTTCGGATAGAGTTCACATGAATTAGCAGATTTCATTTTTAACACGAATTACCACGAATTAATCACGAATTATTCAAAAATTATTGATTATTCATGCTCAATTCATGACAATTCGTGTTCAATTCGTGGTAATTCGTGTTTAAGAAAAAAACTTTCTGGTGATTATTCCTCGTATTCCGTGGGATCATCGATGCCGGCTTCGAGGAGTGCTTCGTGGCGCTCTACGCAGGTACCGCACTTGCCGCAGTGCTTTTCTTCACCCTTGTAGCACGACCATGTTTCGGCATAGTCGATGCCGAGTTCCTTGCCACGGCGGGCAATGTCGGCCTTCGTCCAATGAGTATAAGGCGACAACAGTCCCACATTGACATAAGTGCCGGCTCGGGCGGCCTCGTCGAAGGCATTCACGAACTGCGGCGTGCAGTCGGGATAGATGGTATGGTCGCCGCCATGATTGGCCATCATCACAAACTGCAGCCCATTCGACTCAGCAATACCCACGGCTATCGACAGCATGATGCCATTGCGGAAGGGCACCACCGTCGACTTCATGTTCTCGTCGGCATAGTGGCCCTCGGGAATCGCGTCTGCCCCTGCAAGCAGCGAACTTTGGAAATACTGGCTCATAAACTCCAGGGGGATGACGATATGGCGGATGCCCAGCCGCTCGCAATGCAGACGGGCAAAGGGAATCTCACGGGCATTATGGTTGCTGCCATAGTCGAACGACACAGCCAGGGCAATACGGTCCTGCTGGTCGTAAAGCAGTGTCACGGAATCCATGCCACCACTCAAGATAATCACGGTGTCTTTATTCATTTCGGCTGCAAAGGTACACAAAAATCACAAGTTTTTGCTAACTCCGCCTAACATTATTTATATATGTACGCAAAAAAAATATAAATGTTCAAGGCTCAATGTTTAATGTTCAATGAAAATTAGTATCTTTGCACTCACGTTTAATCGAAGTTTTTCACATTATTAATAATAATACAATTATGACAATCAACGAATTCAACTTTGCCGGTAAGAAGGCAATCGTACGTGTAGACTTCAACGTACCCCTCGATGAGAATGGTAAGATCACTGACGACACCCGTATCCGCGGTGCCCTCCCCACCCTGAAGAAGATCCTGGCTGACGGTGGTGCTACGATCATCATGTCGCACATGGGCAAGCCCAAAGGAAAGGTGAACCCCAAACTGTCTCTCGGACAGATCCGCGAGGCTGTGGAGAAGGCCCTGGGTGTTCCCGTGGCATTCGCTCCCGACTGCGCCAAGGCTGCCGACGCCGCTGCTGCCCTGAAGATGGGCGAGGCTCTGCTGCTGGAGAACCTGCGCTACTATCCCGAAGAGGAGGGTAAGCCCGTGGGCATCGAGAAGACCGACCCCGCCTACGACGAGGCCAAGAAGGCCATGAAGGCCAGCCAGAAGGAGTTCGCCAAGACACTCGCTTCGTATGCTGACTGCTATGTGATGGATGCCTTCGGTACCGCTCACCGCAAGCACGCCTCTACTGCTGTCATCGCCGACTACTTCGACGCCAACAACAAGATGCTCGGTCTGCTGATGGAGAAGGAGGTACAGGCTGTTGACAACGTGCTCTCTAACATCAAGCGTCCGTTCGTGGCCATCATGGGCGGCTCGAAGGTTTCTTCAAAGATCGGTATCATCGAGAACCTGCTGGGCAAGGTCGACAAACTCATCCTCTGCGGTGGTATGACCTACACCTTCGCCAAGGCTCACAATGGTGAGATCGGCGATTCTATCGTTGAACTCGACAAGTTGGATGTTGCCCTGGGCGTTGAGGAACTGGCTAAGAAGAATGGCGTTGAACTCGTGCTTGGTTCCGACTGCACCGCTACCAACGGCCTCGACTTCGGTACGATGACCGTAAAGGAGGGTGCTGAGATCATCACCTGCCCTGCCAACAAGGTTCCCGCCGGCTTCGAGGGCGTGGATGCCGGTCCTGCTTCTCAGGACGACTTCCGCCAGGCCATCAAGGGTGCCAAGACCATCCTTTGGAACGGTCCTGCCGGTGTGTTCGAGTGCGACGACTTCACGGCTGGTAGCCGCGCTATCGGTGAGGCTATCGCCGAGGCTACCGCTGAGGGTGCTTTCTCGCTCATCGGTGGTGGCGACTCTGTGGCTTGCGTCAACAAGTTCGGTCTGGCCGACAAGGTGTCTTACATCTCTACTGGTGGTGGTGCCCTGCTCGAGGCTATCGAGGGCAAGGTGCTTCCTGGCGTAGCAGCCATCAAGGGAGAATAAGCGTGAGACGACTCACACTGATACTCATAGTCCTGCTGCTGGCAGTCATGCCGGCAGCAGGATTTCATAAAATATACAGCCCGCAGGTGAAGTCACTGCAGGTTGTAGTCAACCAGAACTGGCAGTCGTTGCCCGTGATGAAACTCAACTCTGCCGACCGTCTGTACGTCGGATTTGACGAACTTTCCCACGACTACCATCGCTACATCTGCCACATTGAGCGTTGTGAGGCCGACTGGACCACGGCAACAGAAATGTTTGAAAGCGACTGGCTTAACGGCTTCAATGACCTCATCGTCGACGACTATGAACACTCTATCAATACGACCGTTCCATACACACACTATCAATTTTCGCTCCCCAACGACCAATGTCGCCTGAAGATGAGCGGCAACTACCGCCTTCACATTCAGGAGGACGGCACTGACGAGGATGTGCTGACGGTTGAGTTCATGGTGACAGAACAATCAATGCAACTCTCTATGACAGCCACCACGAACACCGATCAAGACACAAACGGCCGCCATCAGCAGGTATCCATGTCCATTGGCTACATGAATCACTCCGTGGTGCGACCAGACGAACAGATCCAAACGGTGGTGATGCAAAACGGACGCGAGGACAACTGCCGGCGCAATGTCCGACCAGCCTTTGTCAACCAAAACGGGCAGGAATGGAGCCATGCCATGGAATACATCTTCGACGCCGGCAACGAGTACCGCAAATACGAGGTGCTTGACCCCACCCACCCCACAATGGGTATCGACTATATCCGTTGGGACGGTGACCACTATCAGGTATTCCCCTACATCAGCGAGCCACGTCCGAACTACCTCTACGATGAGGATGCCGATGGCGCATTTTACATCCGCAACAGTGACAACCGCGAAAACGACATCATCAGTGACTATGTCTGGATAAACTACCGGCTGAAGTCTGATCCTGTCAGCGACGGATATATTGTCATCGACGGTCAGTGGACGACTGAAAACAGCGAAACCTACCGTATGACATACGATGAAAACGCAGGAATGTACACTGCTTCCATCCTACAGAAACAGGGGTACTATTCCTATCAGTATCTTTGGGAAGACAGTAGAGGGACAAGACGTCCTCTACCCTCTGAGGGCAATTTCTACCCGACAGAAAACCGTTATCAGGCGTTTATCTATTTTAAAGAGGTAGGAGGAAGGACCTGGCGGCTGACTGCTTTCGGGCAAATCACCCTCAACTAAAAATAATCAAAGTGCCAGATTATTCTTTTGTCTGAGATGACTGTTCTTACGACGGAAAATCTCAGGTGTCATCTTATGCTTCCCGTAAAAAGTAGCGATGAAATAGTTTGGTGATACGAATCCGCACTCTGCTGCGATCTGCTCTATGTCCTTCTCCGTCATTGTCAGCAGTTCCTCTGCCTTCTTCAGCATCAGGCTCTTGGCCAAAGGTCGAGGACTCTTGAAGATATTGCCCAATATGACCTGATAAAACGGTTTCAATTCCATCTTTGCAGCAGCACTGAGTTCGCGCATGGTCAGTTTATCAACATCCTTCCGGAGTACTGTCGGAATAATTTTTTCCATCGTAGCGATAAACTCAGGCGTCAAGGCATTCAGAGACCGACCATTCTCAATACCCATATATTCCTCGGGCACCGGTTCGAGCAATACCACCTGTTGCTGACTGCAATGCTCAGCAAAGAGGCGGATTTGCCTGACCATGCCCCTCTCTTGGGTACTGCGGGTTGCCCGCATACTGACATTGCGCATATAATAATAGGTATTCACGCCCAGCAAGACAATGAATAGCAGCATGTAAATCCACGTAACACCTTTTGTACGCCACCAAGGTTCGTTCACATTGACGACCCACTCATAAGGTTCCGACTCCCAAACATCTGGAATCATCGAGCACTGCACTTCTACTGTATAAGATCCGGGCTTCAGTGCCACCATCGGCAAGTGCAGCATGCCACGCGAATCGACCAGACCACCAGAATTGTAGTTGGTGAGGACGCGCCAGGTATTATCCAACCCATTGATACGGACACGATAACAGGTCTGTTGTGGGCGGAAATAATTCAGGGCGGAGAAGGTTAGCGTTATTGAATTCTGGTTATAGTTCAGATTGATCTCCGATGTGCGTGGGATAGCCTTATCAAGGATGACTTTCCCGTCGAGTTCCTCTCCAGTATGCAAGTTATTGCCATTGACCATCACACGAATGAGTTTGGGATGGATGTCGTACGACACACCCTCAGCAATAGTACCCATCTTATCGGGATTGAATTCAATCACATGGTCAAGCATCTGCATCGTAATAGTGCCATCGGGCAGTCTGAGGGCCTTGCCGTTGACGAATGACTCGTTGGGAACATTGTCCCACTGGCTGTAACTGTTTACATAGCGCAACTGATCATCTTTAAAGAGCAGACAACTGACACCGTAACTCGTGCCCACCCAGATATTGTGCATCCCGTCCTCAACAATTGAATGAATGACATTGCTCAACAAACCATCGGAATGAGTATAGATTACCGGTAACTGGTCTGACTCTTTACGATACAGTTGTAAACCTGCCGACGTACCGACCCAAGACCAGCCTCGAGAGTCACGGAACACACAATTAGCAGGTCGATGATGATAGTTCGTCTGGGAAGGTGGCAGTTTATCCATCAGTGTAATGAGTTCTTGCGCCCGACCGGCCTCTAGCCCATACACTTTAAAAGGTGCCATCAAGGGTCTGGAATAGAGCAGGCCACGTTTTGCTGTTCCAACCCACAAACCACCTTGTCTGTCAAACGCCATGGCATTAATGTCTGTTAATAACTTCCCACCATTGGCCATCTGCAATTCCACGACGTGTTCCAACTGCTCCGTCTTCAGGTCGTACGTCCAATAGCCTTTTGCAGAGGGGATAAATAGCATGCCCTCATGCTCGACTATATTACTTAGGAAGTAAGGTGTCTTCAGAATTGTTTTCCACGTCTGCTGACCGATGTCGAAACGCAGCAGAACGCCCGCATCCTGACCATTACGTAACTGATAGATGGTATCACCGATGGCTTTTTGCAGCGACGAACTTTCATATTGCTTCGACTCTTCCTCATCATACGGCCGACCTGAATATATCTTCTTCCCCATTTCTAAGTCGGTGATATCCAACAAGCCATTGTCATAGAACAAAAGGAGATAGCGTTCATCACAAAGTTCCATGTCCTGCAGGTTTCTACCGCTACGCACAGGATAAGTCTGCCTTGTCGCCACGTTGTAAAGTCCGTGCTCTGTCAACAACCACACCACATTCGTCTGATCCACAAAGAGGTCAGTAACTTTCTCGTTGCAGCCAAACCCTTCAAACACATCCTCGACCGAATCAACGAAACGCTCGGTAGTCAAGTTCACACAAGTCACATTGTTGCGGTCTTTAAGCCACAGGTGATGATAGCGATCGAAATACAGATGACTGTATCCGTGATAGTTGGAAAGTGCGTAGGTGTTTTCCTTAGTGGGATCAATATAGGTAAAACTGTTTCCGTCGAAGAAGTTGATCTGCCCCATCGTCGTAATGACCAGCCGCCCTGTCTTCGTGCAATAGATAGTCTGTGCGCTGTTGTCGGCCAAGCCATTAGAGGCGTTATACACATAGAATCGGAACTCTCCTGCTTGTAACCGCAGACTAGTTATCAGGCAAGTCAACACTATTGCCATCCGTGTGAGCAGAAGCCTCATTTTCATACCTTCAGAGGTTTACACGACTTATTCCCTTTTTGCCTGCAAAGATACACATTATTTATTTACCATCCAAATTTTTAATGGATAAATCATAGAAAAGGAAAGCATCTATAATCTTTTCAGACTATAGATGTTTTCCTTGTGACTCCCGCGGGATTCAAACCCACAACCTTCTGATCCGTAGTCAGATGCTCTATTCAGTTGAGCTAGGGAGCCTCCTTTTTTCTTTTGCGGGTGCAAAGGTACGAACTATTTTTGAATCTGCCAAATATTTCATTGACTTTTTTGAAAAAAACTTCAAATTAAGGAATAATCTTAAATAATTACCCGTGTTTTATGATAGTTTTCACGAAATTCTGACGGACTGCATCCCTTGCGCTTCTTAAAGATACGGTTGAAGTTACTGAGGTTGTTAAAGCCACAACTATAGCCGATTTCAGCAACAGTGCGGCTACTGTCAACCAACTGACGACAGGCATGACCCAGACGGAGGTCGATAATATACTCACTGAGATTACGGCCTGTATGCAACTTGAAGAACCGGCTGAAGGAAGAGTCGCTCATACCTGCGATATCTGCTAACTGCGAAAGACGTATCTCCTCACGGTAATGAGCATCGATAAAGGTCTTCACCTTATGCACCCGACGGCTATCACTTGGCATTTCAATCTTGGCAAAACTTGTAGAAGACAATGCCCTGGCACCTTCACACTTAGACAGTTCATAGAGTATTGTAAGAAACTGAGTGAAAGCATAGAATCCGTCCTTGATGCTACTGAGAGAATCAAGTTCACAATAGACTTTCATGATGGCATCGAGGGGGAAACAGAGCCCTTTCTGAGCCTCCACCATCATCTTCTTCATTGAGTTGAAAGGGTTGCGGTCGAAAATGGTACCTTCACCAAAATTGATATCAAACTGAATTGTGATTTCACGGATATCTTCACTGGTACAGGTATTCTGCTCCCAGACATGTTCGAGATCAGGCCCCGTGATAAGTACAAGGTCGAAATCACCTATCACTTCATTGGAATCACCAACGATACGGCGCACACCAGCGGCATGTTCCACGAAGTTAAGTTCATAGACTTGATGATTGTGGATAGGGTATGTAAACTCCTTTTTTCGTCTGTCGGCGATATAAAGGACGTCCTTGCCCATGAGGGGCGATATCTCATGAATAATTGAGCGGTCCATCAGATTTTCAGTTCCTTCAGAATCTCAGACATACGCTGACGGTTCTTAATTTGCATCGGAACCAGAGGCAGACGAAGCACATTCTGGATGAAGCCCATCTCTGAAAGCATGGCCTTGACACCCGCAGGGTTACCGTCGACAAAGAGCAGGGAGAAAAGATCAGTAAAACGATGATGAATCTTGCGAGCAGGGTCGTATTCGCCTCGCATCTGCAGTCGAATCATCTTCGAGAATTCCTTAGGCATTGCATTGCCGATGACGCTGATAACCCCGACCGCACCGCAACTGACCATCGGAAACGTGAGTGAATCGTCACCAGAAATGACATCGAAATCGCGCGGTTTATTCTTGATGATTTCATCCACTTGTTCCAGATTACCACTTGCCTCCTTAATGGCCACAATATTCTGACAGTCACGAGCCAGACGGACAGTTGTCTCCGCTTTGAGGTTGACACCAGTTCGACCAGGCACATTATAGAGCACCACAGGCAGATTGGTCGCTGCTGCAATAGCCTTGAAATGCTGGTAGAGTCCTTCCTGAGAAGGCTTATTATAATAGGGACAAACACTAAGGATACCGTTGATGCCCCTAAAATCGCCCGTCTTGAGTTCATTTACGACTTCCGCTGTGTTATAGCCGCCACAGCCCATCAAGATAGGCACACGACCACGGACTTTCTCTACAACGAGATCCTTAATCTTCTGTTTTTCCTCACGGTTCAGTGTCGGAGTCTCACCAGTAGTAGCGAGGATGCAGAAGAAATCTGCGCCATTGTCCAACTGGTAATCGAGCAACCGCATCAGGGCTTCGTAATCCACAGCGCCATCATTCTTGAAGGGAGTAATAAGAGCGATACCAAGCCCTTTGAAAATATTGTGTACCATACAGTCAAATTTCAAAATCGGGTGCAAAGGTACAATAATAAATTAAAAATTAAGAATTAAGAATTAAGAAAATATCCAAAGAGGGGCAATTTTCTCAATTCTTAATTCTTCATGCAACTTTTATTCAGACTTGAAGAGGTCCTTGATGCCTCCAATAGAACCTAACAGATTGGTGGCCTCATAAGGCAGATAGACTGTTTTCGTCTTGTCTCCCTCTGCCAGTTCCTGCATCATTTGGATATATTTCTGAGCCAGCAGATAGTTGGCGGGGTTGGTCGATTTGCCTACAGCCTCTGAAATCAGTTCAATGGCCTTGGCCTCCGCCTCTGCTTTGCGTATACGTGCCTGAGCCTCTCCCTCTGCCTCAAGAATGGCCTGCTGCTTGGCGGCTTCGGCCTTGTTGACGATGGCAGTTTTTTCACCCTCGGAAGCGAGAATCTCAGCAGCCTTCTGACCCTCGGAGGTCAGGATTTGGGCACGCTTATTGCGCTCGGCCTGCATCTGCTTCTCCATAGCGGTGAGGACAGAATCCGGAGGTGTGATATCCTGCAGTTCCACACGATTAACTTTTACGCCCCATTTATCGGTAGCATCATCAAGCACTGCACTCAACTTTTTATTAATCGTGTCACGAGAAGTCAGTGTCTCATCAAGTTCCAGTTCACCGATGATATTACGCAGCGTCGTCTGCGTCAACTTCTCGATAGCGTTAGGCAGATTGTTGATCTCGTATGTGGCCTTGAAGGGATCGACGATCTGGAAGTAAAGCAGCGCATTGATTTCAGTCTGAACGTTATCCTTCGTAATCACATTCTGCTTGGGGAAGTCGTAGACCTGTTCGCGCAGGTCGATAGTCGTGGAATACTGATAACGGCCGTGGTTGAGCACGACGATCGACTTAGCACGGTCGATGAACGGGATGATGATGTTGATACCTGGACGGAGGGTAGCATAATAGCGTCCCAGACGCTCAACGATCTTGGTTTCCGACTGTGGGATGATCACAAGTGCCATCTTCGCGAACAAGATTACGCAAACAACAATGGCAATAAGTACATAAGTCATAATGTCCATAATAAAATTTATAATGATTAATGTTTAATTTTCAACACCTAATGATTCTACAGTAATGATAGTACTCTCGCGACCGATGACACGGACATTGCAGCCTTCAGGAATATCAACAGGCCCGTTGGTGACGGCTTTCCAGATGTCACCGTCGATCTGTACACGCCCGAAACCATCGGCCTTGACAGTCTCGACCACCCTACCCTGACGGCCCATCAGCGCATCGGCATTACTCACACGATTGTCCTCGCCCTTGTGCAGATAACGCTGGGCAAAGGGACGCACCCAGAAGAGGCTGATCAACGTGAAGACAGCGAAGACCAGCAGTTGCAAATAGAACCCTAATCCACAGACGGCAGCCAAGGCTGTAAAGAACGCACCAATGGAGAAGCAGATGATGAAGAAGTCACCCGCCGTAAGTTCCAGAATAAGACAGACGACGGCTATCACCGCCCACATCTGCCACAAGTGTTGTGCTAAATACTCTATCATATCCATTTCTTATTTATGGTTTATAACTATAGCGAAAGAACAAAGCCATCCCAGTCTTTGGAAGAGACTGTTGTAACTCTTGCAGCGCACGTACCTTTTGCAAGCGCTCCAGCACCGCATAAACGAGTATTCCTATGAGCATTTCGTGAATCATAGCGCAAAAGTACGAAAAAAAAACGAAACGACCAAAACTTTTCGTTCGCAATAGTTCGCAAAAGGCAAAACGGTTCGCAAAAGTTGGCAAAATGCAATAAATGGACGATCAAAACGTTATTATTCTTGATGAAACATATATTAGCGCGATATCTGTGTCTGTTGGTGATGGTACTTTCGGGTTCTATCGCGATGGCTGATGATTTCACATTAAAAGGTAAAGTCATCGATGAAGACGGTCAGGCTTTGGAACTGGTGACCGTCTCATGCCTTGCCCAGGGAAAGGTGGCAATGACTAACCTGAAGGGGGAGTTCTCCATAGACTTGCATAGTGCTGACTCTGTCGAAGTCAGGTTTTCGATGGTGGGTTACGGTCCGAGGAAGCGGGTGTTCAGACGCCCAAAGGGTAAGATGACCGTTCAGATAGTGATGTACCCCATGGAGGCACTGCAGGAAATCACCGTCACGGAACGCCGGCGGCAGACCACCCAGACGGAACAACTCGACACGAAAGACCTGAAGATTGTGCCTTCGATAACGGGCAATGCCGTGGAGGAACTCATCCAACAGCAGGCCGGCGTGTCAACACACAACGAATTGTCGTCGCAGTACAATGTACGTGGCGGCTCGTTCGACGAGAACTCGGTATATATCAATGGTGTGGAGATATACAGGCCGCTGCTCGTCAGCAGCGGACAGCAGGAAGGCCTGTCAATCATCAATTCAGACATGGTCGAGAGCATCGGCTTCTCGACGGGCGGCTTTGCTGCGAAGTACGGCGACAAGATGTCGTCGGCACTGGACATCACCTACCGAAAACCCAAGCGGATGGAGGGCACCATCACGGGGTCGCTGCTCGGTGCCAGCGGCTATTTCGGCTATGGCAACAAGACTTTTGCAATGAGCCACGGCCTCCGGTACAAGACCAACAGGTATCTGTTAGGTTCCCTCGAAACAAGTGGAGAGTACCAACCGAACTTTCTTGATTATCAGACATATATCAGTTACACGCCCAACAAGAGATGGGAAGTAAACCTGATTGGATACATCTCCGAGAACCATTACAATTTCACGCCTGAGTCGCGAGAGACCACGTTCGGAACGTTTGCCGACGCCAAATCGTTTAAGGTTTATTTCGACGGACAGGAGAAGGATGTGTTCCGAACCTACTTCGGCACCGCCTCCATCACCCGCTCGTTCGGAGACTCCACCAAGATCAAGTTTCTGGCATCTGCTTTCCACACCAAGGAGAAAGAGACCTATGACATCATGGGACAATATTGGTTGGACGACTCCCAGTCGAGCGAGAACCTCGGCGTAGGAACATATATGGAACACGCCCGGAACTACCTGACCGCCGACGTGGTGAGTTTCAAGTTGATGGGCACGCACAAGACACGCCACCACGACATCGAGGCAGGTTTCACCTACAAGACCGAGCATATTACTGAGACCTCACGGGAATATGAAATGCGCGATTCCAGCGGTTACTCCATCCCCCACACAGCAGACCGTCTGGATCTGATTTATACGCTGTCGGCCAAGAACGACGCGAAGAGCCATCGTATTGAGGCATACATACAAGACACCTACCATTTCAACAAGGGAGACAACTTCTTCACACTGAACTATGGCGTCAGACTCGCCAACTGGTCATTCAACAAAGAGACCATCGTGTCGCCCAGAGCCTCACTGGCCCTTGTGCCAGCCTTCAACCATGATTACACGTTCCGCTTTGCTACCGGACTCTATTACCAAGCACCTTTTTATAAAGAAATGAGAGATACGGTAACTCAAGACGGACTGACCAGAGCCATTTTAAACGAGAATATCAAGAGCCAGCGCTCTCTGCAGTTCATCGCAGCGATGGATTACCGCTTCAAAATGCTCAACCGGCCCTTCAAGTTCTCGGCCGAGGCATACTTCAAGGCTTTATCAAACCTTATTCCGTATAACGTTCAGAATGTGAAGATTACGTATTTCGGAGAAAACCTATGTTCTGGTTATGCCACAGGATTGGACTTGAAGTTATACGGTGAGTTTGTGCCCGGGACAGACTCCTGGCTTACATTCTCTCTGATGAGTATGCGACAGAAATACAACGGCCAGTGGATCCCCACCCCGACAGACCAGCGATATGCCATCAACCTCCACTTTACCGATTATTTCCCAGGCACCGACCGTTGGAAGATGACACTCCGTCTGGCCTTTGCCGATGGCCTGCCCTTCGGACCTCCACACAGAGGACTGGAGCAACAGCAATTCCGCGCCCCGGCCTACAAACGTGCCGACATCGGTATGAGTTTCAGGGCATTGAAGAATGGCAAGTCCGTCAAGAACATCTGGCTGGGAGTTGATTGCCTGAACCTGTTTGGCATCTCTAACGTGAACAGTTACTACTGGGTAACCGACGTCACCGATCGCCAGTGGGCCGTACCCAACTACCTGACAGGACGGCAAATTAACGGTAAAGTGACCATAGAATTATAAAGTTTGTTAAATTTTAGCACAATCATCGAGTAAAATATTTTATACATAAGAATATTTATATATATTTGCACTCAAATTTAACAAACAAGATAAACTAGTTTTTTAAGTATGAAGTACAAGTATCTATTTTTTATTTCGGCTTTGTTACTTATATCGTGTGGCAAAGGTTACGAATTAGATGACACCCAATTCAATGAGGAATCAATCAAGTTCAATACCGAAAAGACGCTTGGCGTAGCTATTGACCCGGAACAGACATGGGCCGACATTACAAATGGAAGCATTACCATCAAAGCAGATGCTGACTTGGAAGACATCGTCAAAGTGCAGATTCTGACCGAGTCTCCTTTTGGTAATGACGAAGCCGCCATTATGAACTCTGCAGATTGCAAGAAAGGCGACGTGGTAACCCTCACCTACGAGGCTCCCGGTACCACGACTGAACTTGTTGCTGCCTGCGTCAGCAGCAAAGGTGTGTATTATATCAAGGTGTTCCAAGTTGGCGAGAGCAGTTTGTCATTCACATCCTCAGCCAAAGCCCTCACTCGTGCTGCATCGGACGACTATCCATCAAGCATTGTTTTGGGAGGTTCAACAAAGTCGTTCAATGCTCTACGCGCTGAGGCATCTATGAACAGCGAATATGGTAATGTGATGGTGAATGACAACGTTAACGGTAATGGAAAGAACCGTTATTATGATCTCTGGAACAATGGTTCTTGGAAGAACGACCGTCTATGGTCCCACAAAACGGCGACAGGCGGTGGCTGGAATGTTGTGGATGGTTTTATTTGCAAGAGTGTATCCGACCAAGGAGATCTTTCCACATTGAAGTCAATCATTGGCGCATATCTGAAGAAGACCGGCGGAGAAAACACAACTGGCACTACTAATAAGGCTAATAACTGGCAATATATTGCTCAGGGAAATGCTTATTTCCGTGTGAATAACAGTTATCTTATCAGCAATGGCGGGCCGACGACCTTGATACCGATTCAGATGAATACAACTGAAGGTCATTTTAACACCATTTACTACTACTATTTTAATCCGAACAGCATTCCTGCCGGAATGAGTGAGGTGGACTACATCAAGACACTTCCAAAGTACAAGGCCATACCTGGTAGGAAAGGAGATGCCAGTTGCAGTAGAAAGACAGAGTATCTGTTACCCTATTATGGCGATGGAGCCCCCTCTGAAGACAAGAATGCTGAAATTGCCATCCCTAAGGGATATAAGATTGGATTCTTAAATAGTAAAGACTATAAGAACGAAGGCAACATATCACATTGCGCCACCGGATGTACCTATGGTGACGGCCGGCTGAACTTTGAGGTCAATCATCTGATGGGGCACTATTTCTCGGCAATAGACAAAAAGTTGTCGCAGGACATTACTGCCATTACGCCCAACGGAAACAAAGACAAACGATATGGCCTCACACCCGATGGAATGCAGTGGGACAGCCCACGCATCGGTTTCTTCAGCGCCAACAACCATACCTACATGTGCTTCGAGGATGGTGCCGACTGTAATTTCTGCGACATGATCGTTGAGGTATGTCAGGGAACGGAAATCATTGAGGAGACCATGGTTGCGAAAGACATTAAAGGCGCCTCTTATCTCATGTGCTTCGAGGACCGGCCTGCTCAGGCAGACTATGACATGAACGATGTCGTTATCATTGCCACACGTGTAGACAACAACCAGATCAATGTCGGTCTGGCCGCCTGTGGCGCTGCAGACGAAGTATACATCATGGGAATCCCAGGAGGCAAATTGTTAAACGGCCGTGAGATACATGACATTTTCGGTATCACATTAGGGTCATATGCCAATACAAAGGTGAATGGCATAAATGCAAAAAGTTTACCAAATGAAACGATCAAAACAATTCTTTCCCTTGAAGATTTCCTAAGAAGTATCTATATTGAGAATAGGACTACGGGAAAGACTATCACCATGCCAGGAAAAGGCAAGTCACCTTTTGTCATCATTGTACCAGATAAGTTCAAATATCCACGGGAAGGCGTCAGCATCAAGTCGGCATATCCGGGATTCTTAGAATGGGTACAGAACAAGAATGCCTCCAGAGACTGGTATCAATTCGCAGAAGATTCTGAGAAGATATTCCCGTCATTATTCAAATAAACAAGCACATAATACTGGTATAATTTCATAGAGATTGCTGCCCTTTCCGGGCGGCAATCTCTATTTTTGTATAAAAAAGCCAAAAAAAATAAAGTATTCTTCGGAATATGGAGTTTATTGCGTACCTTTGCACATTATTTATAATAAAGGTTTTATTTAAATACTAAAAATATGAAGATTTCCCACATTGAGCATCTGGGCATCGCAGTTCAGAGCATTGAAGAGAGCCTGCCGTTCTTCACAGACGTGCTGGGCTTGGAGTGTTATGCAACAGAGGTAGTAGAGGACCAGAAGGTGAAGACCGCCTTCCTTCGCTGTGGCGAGGTGAAACTGGAACTCTTAGAGCCGACATCTCCTGAGAGCACCATCCAGAAATGGATCGACAAGGGCAACAAGGGTGTTCACCACGTAGCATTCTGCATCGAGGACGGTGTAGCCAATGCGCTGGCCGAGGTCAGTGAGAAGGGCGTGCGCCTCATCGATCAGGCTCCGCGCAAGGGTGCTGAGGGTCTGAACATTGCCTTCCTGCACCCGAAGTCAACAGCCGGTGTACTGACAGAACTCTGCGAGCACCCTGAGTAATCAATCGTAAATCGTAAATTTGTAAATCGTAAAAAATACAATGAGCAAGCAATTAGAAAAGATCAAGCAACTCATCGAGAAGCGCGAACAGGCTCGTCTCGGTGGTGGTGAGAAAGCCATTCAGAAGCAGCACGACCGCGGTAAGTATACTGCCCGTGAGCGCATTGAGATGCTGCTCGACGAGGGTTCGTTCGAGGAGTACGACATGTTCAAGGAGCATCGCTGCCACAACTTTGGCATGGAGAAGAAGCAGTTCCTTGGCGACGGTGTCGTTGCCGGTAGCGGTACCATCGACGGCCGTCTGGTGTTTGTCTTTGCACAGGATTTCACCGTTCATGCCGGTTCTCTCTCTGAGACCATGAGTCAGAAGATTTGCAAGGTGATGGATATGGCCATGAAGATGGGTGCCCCCGTCATTGGCATCAACGACTCGGGTGGTGCCCGTATCCAGGAGGGTATCAACGCCCTGGCAGGCTATGCAGAGATCTTCGAGCGTAACATCCTCGCATCTGGTGTCATCCCCCAGATCTCAGGTATCTTCGGCCCCTGCGCCGGTGGTGCAGTCTACTCCCCCGCCCTCACCGACTTCACGCTGATGATGGAGAACACCTCATACATGTTCCTCACTGGCCCGAAGGTGGTGAAGACCGTTACGGGCGAGGATATCGATCAGGAGCACCTCGGCGGTGCCTCAGTACATGCCACGAAGTCGGGTGTTACCCATTTCACCGCTGCCACTGAGGAGGAAGGTATTCAGATGCTGAAGACCCTGCTGAGTTACATCCCGTCGAACAACATGGAGACCGCTCCCTTCAAGCCGACCTCCGACCCCATCAACCGTATGGAGGACAGCCTGAACGAGATCATCCCCGAGAACCCCAACGAGGCCTACGATATGTACAAGGTCATCAGTGCCATCACCGACGACGGCGAGTTCTTCGAGGTACAGCCTAAGTTCGCCAAGAACATCATCGTCGGCTTTGCCCGCTTCAACGGCCAGAGCGTAGGTATCGTGGCCAACCAGCCTACCTGCTATGCCGGTGTGCTCGACGTGAACGCTTCTCGTAAGGGTGCCCGTTTCGTACGCTTCTGCGACGCCTTCAATATTCCTATCGTGTCGCTCGTCGACGTGCCAGGATTCCTGCCCGGAACTGGTCAGGAGTACAACGCCGTCATCCTGCACGGTGCCCAGTTGCTCTACGCCTACGGTGAGGCTACGGTGCCCAAGATCACCGTCACCCTGCGCAAGTCGTACGGCGGCTCTCACATCGTGATGGGCTCGAAGCAACTCCACACCGACCTGAACTACGCATGGCCCTCTGCAGAGATCGCCGTGATGGGTGCCTCTGGTGCCGCTGCCGTGCTCTACGCCAAGGAGGCCAAGGCCAAGAAGGAGGCCGGCGAGGACGTGAAGGCCTTCATCGCCGAGAAGGAGGACGAGTACAACGAACTCTTCGCCAACCCGTACCAGGCCGCCAAGTATGGCTACATCGACGATGTGATCGAGCCTCGCAACACCCGCTTCCGCATCTGCCGCGGTCTGGCTCAACTCGCCACCAAGCGCGACGCCCTGCCCGCCAAGAAGCATGGTAACATCCCGATGTAATGTTTATTGTTTACAGTTTATAGTTTACAGAATGAACAACGAAGTATATGCAGCGATTGCCCTGGCGCTCCACGAGCACTTAGGCAATAACGTTCACGATGCAGAGCCGGGCATCATCACCATCGCTGGGCATCCCACTCAGTGGAACGGCTATGCACAGACATTCACACAACATCCGTAAATGAGTTTTGAGTATGAAAGAATATAAGTATACAATCAACGGCAACAAGTATGAGGTGGTCATCTGTGATATCACAGACAACATCGCCACCCTGTCCGTAAACGGTGAAGAATATACTGTAGAGATGGAGAAGCAGGCTGAGCCTGAGAAGAAGAAGCCCGTGGTGAGACCCGCCGCTGCCGCTGCTTCCGACGACAGCGCACCTGCTGCCGACAAGGCCGCTGTCAACAAGGCTAACGCCGTCAAGGCTCCGCTGCCTGGTGTCATCACCGACATCCTGGTGGCCGAAGGCGACGAGGTGAAGGCTGGCGACACGGTGATCGTACTCGAAGCCATGAAGATGGCCAACAACCTGGCCGCCGAGAAAGACGGCAAGGTGACAGCCATCTGCGTGAAGATCGGTGAAAGCGTGATGGAAGACGACGCGCTGGTTGTGATTGAATAACCAGCAGCCAGGTCCTGATAACAGAACGGCCGTGCACTCGCTAGTGCGCGGCCGTTTACTTAAATATGACGCGGATGCCGCGGCCCTTTGTCACGGCGCTCCTTCATGTCAGCCTGATACTTCTTGAACTGCTCGGGCGTCATGATCTTCTGCAGTTCAGCCTCATAGGCCTTCATCGTCTCGTCCATCTCCTTGCGACGGTCCTTCCGATCACCCTTTGGGGGCTCAGGCCGCTCACCCTTCTTGTCGCCCTTCGGCGGTTCCGGGCGCTCTCCCTTCACATCGCCCTTCGGAGGTTCCGGGCGCTGGCCTCTCATGCCGTGAGGCCCGTGATGGCGGGGATGATGGGGACGCATCTTGTCGACGTACTTAGTGTTAAGTTCCAGCAACTGCTTGGCCTGCTTGTCGTTCAGTTGATAGTCCTTCACCAGACGGTCGGTGCGATGCTTCACCATCTCCTGCCTGCGGTTGTTGTCCTGTGGCGACTTGTTGTCGTCCTTGTTCTGTGCGACGGCTGCCGTACTTACCATCACGGCTGCCAGTAGTGTCATCAACATCTTTTTCATTGTCTTACTCATTTATTAATTAGTGATACATGTTGTGGATTATCTCTTGAGTTGCAACTGCTTATTTGACTCTACGATGCCCTCAAAGTTTAATCCTCCGCGCAGTCTTTTCAGCCAACAGGCCGATTTCTTCAGCGAAACAATGAAATAGTCCCCCTGATCACTGATCATTTTATGTATGTGCCATGAAAAGTTTCAAACGAAAATTATCAAAAACACCCTACATTCCTACATTTTGCTTGTAAACATCTGATATATAGTATATTAGCCTATGTATGGTGCCTACATAAATAGAGACAACCCTACATAAAATGCTGAAACTTTGACATATTTACACCAATATTGACACTTAAACCTCTGTATATGAGGGTGTTCCATTTCTGTTCCTGCGAGTGAAACACTGTGTTTCATCGAAGGAAACACTCTGTTTCTCCTAGGGAAACACAGTGTTTCCATTGTCGGAACAAGCATGAAACACTCTGTTTCAAATACCACTGAAACGGTCAGATCAACGGTAAAAATGCCCTGTTTATGTAGGGTTGATGATTTCCATGTAGGCACCATACATAGTCTTACCTTCTGAATATCAGATGGTTAGACAGAAAATGTAGGAATGTAGGCCTGTTTTCAGTTTTTTGCGTGAGCAAATTAACATATGCAAAAGACCAGAAAAAAAGGCCACCACCCGAAGGACTCCTTCAGATGGCGGCCATAGCCTGTCGGATTCTAGTACAACACTAATCCGTTCTTACTTCTTCATCACATAATCCAACAGGCAACAATTTAAAGAGAGAAATAGAAATCGTTTTCGTGATTATCTTACCATACGCTATTCCACAATCTCAATCTGATTGACCAATATGTCGAGATATTTCATACCGCCGATGTATACGGATACTCCATCGCCGTTCTTGTCTTCGTAAAACTTGTATGCGACGCCAGTGAACTTCACCTTCAGACCCTCGACCTTATACTCGTCTGGCAGGTTGTACAGATAATAAGCCTTTCCGCCGTCGATTAACTGTTCACCCCCGGGAACCTTCAGCGGTGTGAGGACATACCAGAAATCTTCTGAGGCATCGTAACACATGGTACCCGTGTCAGAGATGACCGTGACGGTGCCGGCCTCCAAAGGCTGTTGGGGAGATGTCCGGGCCGTCTCGGAAGTTTCGGAGGGCTCGGGAGTTTCGGAAGACTCGGGAGTTTCGGAAGACTCGGGAGTCTTTGTGGTGATAACATTGTCATCGTCACTACTGCAAGCCGCCGTTACCATGCCCGTCGTCATCAGCAGCACGGCGCTCATCACGAATATAAAATCCTTTTTCATAACTACTTAACTTTTAAAATGATTAAACACCTTCGTTTGTAGACTTTCTACATAGATATAACTGAGAAAACCTAAAAGGTTGACGGGATTTTGCTATCTTTTAAGATACTTTAACGCTTATGGGATAGTCCGTATCTGTTCAGCGGCGGGCTGAGGACTCACGGATCACGAGTTTCTGAGGCACGATCTCACGATAGATCTTGCTATCGCCGCCGATGTTCTTCAGCAAGAGGCGGCAGGCCGTCTGTCCCATCAGGCGCGACTGATCCTCGATGGCAGAGAGTTTCGGCGTGACATACTGTGCATGCACATCATCGGTGAAGCCGATGAGCGCCACGTCTTCAGGTATCCGCAGCCCTAACTGCTTGATGGCCGTGAAGGCGGCGAAGGTAATGATGTCATTGAAGGCGAGGATGGCGTCAGGACGGTTTTCGCTCTGCAAGAGCCGGATGGTGGCGTTGAGAGCCCACTCGTAGTCGATGCGCTCGCAGACGACAAGGTCACGGTCGATGGGGATACGGTTCTCCCGCAGGGCCTCCAGATAGCCATGCTTGCGGCGACGCACCATGTCGAGATGGTTTGGTCCGCCGATGAAGGCAATACGGCGGCTGCCCGTATCTATCAGGTGCTGGGTAGCCTCCTGGGCAGCGATGTCGCCGTTGGCTGTGACGCAGGAGAACTTCTCCGGCAGGCAAGTGCGTCCGAAAAACACCAAAGGGATATCCATCTTTGAGATTTCCTCGAAATGACTGTAGTCGGTGGTGCTCTGCGCCAGACAGGCAACGATACCCTCAACGTGCAGACTGATGAAGTTGTCGATGACACGCACTTCGGCATCACTCTGCTCATGGGTGTTGGCACTGATGACGCTATATCCGCTCTTGGCAGCCTCCTCCTCGATACCATCGAGCACGGCAGCATAGTAATGGGTGACGAGATTGGGCACGACGACTCCAATCACCCGAGGAGCCTCTTTGCGAAGACTCTGTGCAAAGGGGTTGGGGCGGTAGTTCAGACGGCGTGCCAGTTCCTTCACGCGCTGCTGCATTTCTTGTCCTATCTCTGGCGAACTGCGCAGGGCTCTGCTGACAGTTGCGATACTCACGCCCAGTTCCTGAGCGAGGTCTTTCAAGGATATTCGATGTTTTCCGTTTGCCATGTCAGTCGTAATAAGTTGTTCTTAGGCGACAAAGGTACAAAAATAATTCCACTAACGCAAACGATTACGTTGTTTTTTTGCACTTTTCCCTCATTTTACGCCTTCTCTTTCACTTATTTTCTGTAATTTTGCACCATGAAAACAGAATGAGTAATGAATAGTTGATAATAAGTTAGTTAGAAGTAAAGCCAAGACTGTCGTGATGACACTCTTGGTTTTTTTATATGTAATACTCTGCCGAGTCGACCAGTCCGGCCCTAAGCGCATACTTAGTAGCCTCGTGGACGGTGTTCACCCCCAACTTCCTGAAGATGTTCTTCCGATGTGTGTTGACAGTATGGAAACTGGAGAAGCGTTTCTCAGCAATCTCACGGGTGGTCATGCCTAAGGCAATGTCTTTCAGGATCTCCATCTCCGTACGGGTCAGACGGGCATCCTCGGCCATACGATCCTGTGCCGGCGCCAGCAGGATCTCCGCCATCCGCTGGCAGATGAACCGCTGGCCACGGGCAGCATAGCGGAGACAGTCGCAGATCTCGGAGAGCGACGAGTCCTTGAGCAGCACACTGAACAGAGGGGTCAAGGCAATGGCCCTGCGCACGAAATCGGACGACAAGTCAAAACTGAAGAGTATCCACTTGGCCAGAGGGAAGCGCTCGTGCAGGATTTCCAACTCCTCGATGTCGTTGATATCGAAAAGCGTATAGTCGAGCACCACCACAGCCTCGCCATTCTGCTTCAGTTGCTCTATCAGTTCAGTCTTGTCGGCCACCTGACGGTAAGTCTGTTCACAGAATTTGTCACAGACATGCATCATCCCTACCCTCGTAATATCTTGATTATCTGCCAAAATCACATCAGCGGCAGAACGACCTTCTGTCATATCATCTGTAAACTGTTAACCGTAAACTGTAAACAAGATCAGTCGATTTCCTCGTCAGCCTCATAGCCGCCCATCTCACGGATGGCGTTTTTCAGCATCGTGTACTGCTGATAGAGGTTGTTGACAGCCTCCTCGCCCTGGGTATAGTCGTACATCGGCGACTTGAGGAAGAAACTGAGGAAGCGCTGAATGCCATAGCGCCCTGCCCGGGCAGCCAGGTCGGAGAGCAGGCAGAGGTCAAGACACAAGGGGGCAGCCAGGATGGAGTCGCGGCAGAGGAAGTTGATCTTCACCTGCATCGGATAGCCCATCCAGCCGAAGATATCGATATTGTCCCAGCCCTCCTTGTTGTCGTTACGAGGCGGATAGTAGTTGATACGTACCTTATGATAGTACTGATTGTCCTCGTCGTTACCGTGACCATAGAGGTCGGGCTGTACGTCGGGCTTGAGAATCGTCTCCAGCGTAGAGAGTTTCGACACCTCCTTGGTACGGAAGTTCTCCGGCTCGTCGAGCACAAGACCGTCACGATTGCCCAGGATATTGGTAGAGAACCAGCCGGAGAGTCCAAGGCAGCGCGTGCCGATAATCGGTGCGAAACCAGACTTGACAAGCGTCTGCCCTGTCTTGAAGTCCTTGCCGGCAATGGGCTGATGCATCTTCTCTGCCAGTTCCCACATGGCGGGGATATCGACCGTCGTATTAGGAGCACCCATGATAAAGGGGACCCCTTCGGACAGGGCAGCATAGGCATAGCACATCGATGGGGCGACATGCTGGCGGTCATCGGCCTTCATGGCTGCTTCGAGATCAGCCAGGCGATAGTGTACACTCTTCTCAACAGGTACATAGATCTCTGTGGAAGCGGCCCAGAGCACAACAATACGATTGCATCCCTTCTCTGAACGGAAGCGGCGGATGTCCTCACGCAGCGCCTCAACCATCTCCCAACGGGTGGAGCAAGGCTTCACGTTATCGCCACTGAGCCGTTTCGCATAGTTATGGTCAAAAGCGGCCTTCATCGGCACAATCTGCTCCAGTTCGTCACGAACCGATTCGATATCCTTCTCTTTCAACACCTCTGCATAGATAGCAGACTGATAGGCATTCTGCGGATAGACATCCCAACAGCCGAACACGATATCATCCAGACTGGCCAGTGGAACGATGTCGCCGTATTTCAGATACCGCTTCGACGCACCCCGCCCGACACGAATCTTGTCATACTGTGTCATAGAGCCTACAGGTTTCGTCAGTCCCTTGCGAGTCATCAGCACACCCGTCATGAATGTCGTAGCAACTGCTCCGTTGCCAACTACCAAAATGCCCAGCCTACCTTCTGCTGGCTTTACGTTTGTTTGATTCATTTCTATATAGTCTTTATTTCTTTATTCACTAACAATTCGTCGAGGCTCCGGATAATACGGTCGGCCTCTGAAGCCATCGCTTCTTCATCTTTAGTCCAGCCCTCCCCTTTCAGCCACACTGTCTGGCATCCGGCACGACGGGCTGGCAGTATATCCTTCGAAAGGCTGTCGCCGACGACTGTCACCTGCGAAGGGTCAAGTTGCAATGCCTCCGCCCCCATCAGGAAGATACGGGGATCTGGCTTTCGGACACCCACCACAGCAGACTCGATGACAGACTGGAACATCTGGTCTAGCCCGAACTCCCGAAGTACAACAGAGATATTACCATAGAAGTTGCTAACCAGCACCAATGGCGTCTGTGCCTTCAGTTGCCGCAGGACCTCACGGCTCCGGCTTGTCTCGGCTTTAGTCCTGTCATAGAGATCTTCGAGGAGAGGTGAGAGGTAAGAGGTGAGAGGTGAGAATCTACCCAAATAATCCAACTGCAGACGTATCTTCGTTTCCAATGTTGTACGGAAGGTATCAGTAGGCAGAATGATGTGCTGGCTTCCCAAGGTTCGTTCCGCCTGGACGTATGCCTCACGGAACTGTGCCTCTGTGACAGGTACCTGATGGCGCTCATAGGCATGCCACAGCGCCTGTCCCCAGTGCTGCCCACCCGTATCGAGGGTTCCCCCGTAGTCAAAGATATAGCCCGCTGTCATACACTCAGGAATTGACGGTATAAGTTATCGCACAGCCGTTCATGAGTGCGGTGCATATACGCGTACATTATATTTAATATAATAACCTCAACCAACAGATAGACCCAAGGACAGTCAAGCAGGCACGTCACATAGATAGTGATGGCGCGGACATTGAACGTCAGCATGTTGGTGTATTTCATCAGCGGCAGACTACCGGCCCTGAAAGCATCCCGCAGGTTCTGTGGCATGTCTGAAGCATCCGGCCAACGCGACTTCACCTCACGGAAGAAGGCCTGGAACCGAGGCGTGCGATGCTCCTGCCCTTGACAGTAACTGGCGTAATTATAACGGAACAATCGCTCAAACCACTTCGACTTCGGCAGGTTATCGTAGATCTGCTGTTGTTGAGCACTACTGTCAAGTTCACTACCCTCCTTCCCCAACAGGAAGTAAAGATGTATCTGACGGTAATAGTCGGCCAAAGAACTCTGAGGAGCATGACAGAGGAAGCCCGCCACGGCAGCCAGAAGGAACCCCCAGACGCCCCACTGCATCGAAGTGCCAGGAATCGTCTGAGGCCACAGCCGCACCACGATGCCCACATAGATACAGAAGAACCACACATCACCGGAGAATCCGTCGAGTACACGACCTAGGAGGGTCTTCTTTCCTGAAAGACGAGCCATTTGTCCATCGGTAGAGTCACAGAAGTTGGCGAGCATCAGCAGGGCTACCCCATAGAGATTATGCAGGAGATCAGTATAATGGAACATCCAACCAGCCGCCGCTCCGAAGAAGAACGACACAATCGTGATGACATTCGGATGGATGCCCAGTTTATTCCATAACAAGGCAAAGACCAGGCCAATGGGACGTGTGAACCACACATCGAGCCATTCCTCTGTGTCATCAGACTTGAATGAAACCTTTAATAACTCCTTAAATGTTGCCACAACTACTATTTACGATTTACGAATTTACTATTTAATACCAATGAGGCAATCGCATCAGCGGCCTCCTCCCGACAGCGTGAGAAACTGGGCCAGTCGTTGAAGTCGATCAGGCAGAAAGACCCATCAGCCCTGACGATGGCATCACCACCATAGACACTGACACCGAGAGCCGCTGCCAGACGCAGCACCTCATGCTGCAAGGCCACAGTCTGAAACGGATAGTGACGCGCCACTCCATTGCGGCGTTCGTCGCCGAACTTCGTCTGACCGTCATCCGTAGGATAGTACCAACGGAAGAAATCTCCCTGTCCCACCCCATAGAATTTCAGCAGATCTCCCTGCACATGAGCACTCACTGTATAGTCAGTGATTCCACGTTGACGCATCAACTCGATGGTCTCCGTCAGTCGTCCACGGTCTGGCACATAGACCACATCTTCCTTCGTCTGCGCTGCGGCATCACCCCGTTTCAGCCAATAGCCGTCAGCACCCTCCTCTGGAGGAATCGGAGTGCCAATGCGCTTCATGATGCTGACCAAACGGCTCCTGACACATCGTTCTATACCCTCTGGTGAATTGATGCAAGTGACACCAAAAGACTTCAGCCATGTCAAGGTCTCAGGCTGGCGCGCCATTGTAAGAATGCAATCCGGAGAGCCCGAAGACTCTATTTGATTCCGGATGTCCTGATGCTTCAGGCTGTCCTCACCGACAAGGAATACCTTATCACCCTGCCTTTGCAGTCTCTCAACAACTGCCTCAAAGATCGCTTTGTCCCGCTCTACGGCGTTAGGCGAGAACCGCTCTGCCCTGCTGACTGCCAGTACCCTCATCCTTGTAAGAACGTCTCTGCTTTCTGGATATCACTGACGTGATCCACATCGAGCACCTTAGAGAAAGGCCACGCCTTCAACCTACATCCATCAAGCAGGAGTGCTCTCTGGTAGTTCCGCATGCGCTGCTCACCTCGCGCCACACAGTGACCGAGGGTGGTCAGCGTCCGTGGCGACAGTCCATAGATTCCGCCACTGACATAACGCGGATGGTCGCACTGATCGAGGAAAGCCGTAATCCACAGGTCATCATCGGTACTGACATAGAGTGGTTTTTCATCATCAATATAGTCAGTGACACCCATAAGACCATCTGCCTCACCTGTACTCATCAGACCTGTAAAGGACTGTACGAATGCATCAAACTCTTCCTCGCGGAAAACGGTGTCGACAGTAGTCAACACAAAAGGCTCATCATCAAGCCACGGACTCAGTTCCCACATGCTGTGCATGGAACTAAGGGTGGACTTCACGACCAGCCTCAGCGGCAGTCTGTAGGTCTGCTGTACGGCCAAAAGATGCTCCCTCACCTGAGTCATCTGTTCATTACAGATGATAGCCACCTCAGAAGCACCTTGAGCCTCGAAGATTCTAAGCAGCCTGTCGACCAGCCTCTCACCGTGAACCTCTATCAGAGGCTTGGGTGTCGTATTGCCTTCTTTTGTCAGCCGGGAGCCTTCGCCCGCGGCAATCACTGCATATTTCATCCGGTTTCCCTAATGCTTTGCCACAATAATTCGGCAAAAGTAATCATTTATTATGAGAAACCGAAACATTTTAATATATTTTATCGATTATTATTTCACAGCCAGCCGTTCAAAGTCTATATCGCCTGAACCAGACTTGTGCTGGTTGAACTTTCTGACGGTGCCTTTCAGGGAGATATCACCTGAGCCGCGCAACTCACATTCGACGGCCTCACAGTCTTCCCTGAAGTCTGCATTGATATCGCCAGAGCCCTTTAATGACAGTTGTGTTTTCCTTGCCCGATGCAGTCCCAGACTGATATCACCCGAGCCGACCAGAGTGACAGAAGCCTCCAGGGCATCCAGATGACTCAGGGAGATATCACCAGAGCCAATCAGTTCCACGTCACAATGGTCACAAATAATGCTCTTCATATCAATGTCACCTGAACCGCGGAGAATGACATCCATACGGTCAGTGTCTATCTGATCCTGAGCCTCGAAGTCACCCGAGCCGTTCAGACGGATACTCGTCAGATCTGGCGAGGTCACATAGACCGTCAGACCGTCATCCTCATCAAAAGAGATGTTGACCAGATGGATCTTCCCACGATTACGGATGGTCAGCGTCTTGCCTTCCACATCAGTAAGGATGTTATCTACTGCTTCTTGGGGACCCCTGACTTGAACCGAGAAACTATCGGCCTGTGTATAACAGACACGGGGACTGCCACTGATCTCTATTTCCTCGAAACCTTTCAGAGGTCTGGTTTCTGACACCTTAGGGCCGTTGGATAGGATTCTCTGCGATTTCCACTCACCCATGCATGAAGTCAATCCCAATGACATAGCCAGTACGACCGTATTGGCCAACAACAAACTCTTTACATTCATCTTTTTCATTTTCTGCTTTTTTAAACCTTTCTGTCCGTTAGACGTAACCAACAGGAGAAAAGTTGCAAGGATACAGAAAAAAACTATGCCAACGGAAGATCCACCCAGAAAGTGGAGCCCTTGCCTATCTCAGACTCCACGCCCATATTGCCCCCCAGACTCTGCACATGAGACTTCGCCACAGACAGTCCGAGACCCGTACCTGGGATATATTCATCCAGTTTGACAAAACGTTCAAAAATACGCTGCTGATCTGACGCCGAAATACCCTTGCCTGTGTCGGTCACCCAAAGGTGTACTCGGTTATTATCCATCAAGTCATAGCCAATACGAATACTACCTTCTGTAGTGAACTTCACGGCATTCTGCATCAGATTGTCAATCACTTCATAAAGTTTGTCACGGTCGCTCTCAATCATTAACTGCTTCAGGGCACACTGAAGCGTAATTGGTATATTAGTGGTCGGTTGATAGGTGTCTATCATCTGCTGGAGCAGTTGGTTTAGGTCGACACGGGCCAACAACAGACTCTTGGCACCAGCCTCTATCTTCGACATACTCACCAAACCGTCGATGATGTGCAGCAGTTTTTGGTTATTGTTCTGGATCTCTGTGATGAGTTGGCTACGTTCCTCTTCGTCCTGTACAACAGGCAACAGGTCTGCAAAACCAACAATAGCATTCAGCGGCGTGCGGATTTCATGACCCATATTAGCCAGGAAGGCCGTCTTCAGACGGTCACTCTCTTCAGCCTTGTTTCTGGCAGCCACAAGAGACGCCATCAATTCTTTACGCTCATCTATCCGTTGTGAGGTACCGACAATCTTAGTCGGCCGGCCATCTGCATCGCGGTCTACAATCGTAGCATAACTTTCCTCCCAATAGGAAATACCAGACGCCTTGTCTACAACTTGATACTCTTGATGATAGAAATCGGTGCGTCCTTCACAGATATCATTGAAAGCCTTGCTCACATGATCAACATCAGTAGGAGCAATAAAGCCCAATGCATCTTGATAATTCTCATTGGGGGCTGGCACATAATTATTAGAACCGTCCCGATAATCCTTCTCATAGAGAAAAGACATGGTCTCTGAGTCATATCGCCACACGGCAATTTTCATGGCCTTAAGGACAAAGTCATACTCTACGTTTCCTTTCCTGATTTTATCGAGCGCCTCCAATTCGCCCTGAAGCCGCTTTCCAGAACGTCGCTGAACAAAGATCAAAATAAGCAGAAGGACCAACAGTAGCACACCGGCACCCCATTGGAGGATGATTACCCATGTACTTTCCGTGTGAGCATATAACAAAAGACTAGTCATAACCAATTTATTGGCCACAAAAGTACGAAATTAATTTGAAATACTTCATCATATCATGACGAATTTTAGTAAAATGCAATGATTTTTATTTGATTAACAGTCCAAAACGCTGTTATTTGGCCAACTTATAGTATCTTTGCACACAGAATTCCACACATTGTCCGGTCTGTATACGGGCATGCAAGAAATACTATTAATGGAACAGAATTTTGAATTGATCGCCAAAACGTTTATGGGACTGGAACCTGTACTGGCGAAAGAACTGACCCAACTGGGGGCTAATGATGTAAAGATTGGTAGACGAATGGTTTCGTTTACAGGTAACAAGGAATTGATGTACCGTGCCAACTTTCAGTTGCACACTGCCATCAGAATCCTGAAACCCATCCGGCACTTCAAGGCAAAATGTGCGGATGATGTCTACGAAGAAATCAAGAAAATAGACTGGACTGCATATCTCGATGACGACAAGACCTTTGCCGTCGACTCTGTAGTGTTCTCTGAGGAGTTCCGCCACTCGAAGTTTGTATCCTATAAAGTGAAGGATGCCATCGTCGACCAGTTCAGAGAGAAGACCGGCAAACGGCCGAACATCTCAGTGGCGAACCCGGATCTCCGTCTGAACATTCACATCGCAGAAGATGACTGCACCCTGAGCCTTGACTCCAGCGGTGAGTCCCTACACCGTCGCGGATATCGCCAGGAGAGTGTCGAGGCGCCTCTCAATGAAGTGCTCGCAGCCGGCATGATTCTCCTTTCGGGTTGGAAGGGCGACACAGATTTCATCGATCCCATGTGCGGTTCTGGCACCATTCTCATCGAAGCAGCCCTTATCGCCAAGAACATGGCCCCGGGGTTGTTCCGCAAAGAATATGCTTTTGAGAAATGGCCAGACTTTGATGCCGACCTGTTCGACGAAATCTATAACGACGAGAGCCAAGAGCGTGAGTTTCAGCATCATATATACGGCTACGACGTCGATGTCAAAGCCGTCAACACGGCCCTCCTTAACGTGAAGGCCGCTGGTCTGAGCAACGACATCACCATTAGGCAACAAGACTTCAAAGATTTCACCCAGCCATCCCACAGGAGCATCATAATCACCAATCCCCCTTACGGAGAGCGCATCTCCACACCTGACCTTCTAGGCACTTATAAGATGATTGGTGAACGACTCAAACATGAGTTCAAAGGCAACGATGCCTGGATCCTCTCCTACCGTGAGGAGTGCTTCGAGCAGATTGGTCTCAAGCCCAGCATCAAGATTCCTCTCTATAACGGCAGCCTGGAATGTGAATTCCGCAGATACCAGATGTTCGACGGCAAACTAAAGGACTTCCGTCACGACGGTGGTATCGTGAAGACCGACGAGGAAAAGCGGCAGATGGCTCAGAAACACCGCTTTAAGAAAGAGCGCGAGTTTAAACAGCGACTTGAAGAGACCGAGCAGAACGAGGAAGGCGACATCCGCAGTTTCACCTTCCACCGCCATGAGTTGGGAGAACGGAAGATGCGCGACGACCGGAGAGACCATGAATACCGCGAAGACAGGAAAGACTGGAAGGATCGCAAGGACCGCAAGGACCGCGATGACCGGAAATTCAAGAGAGACCGTAAAGACCGTTTCGACAGAAGTGACAAAAATCCAAGACCGGGCAAAGGAAAAGGATTTGATAAGAAGAAGAACAGGAGGTTTGACGATGAAGAAGATTAAGTCCTTATTTGCTTTTCTGATGATGGCAGCCCTCTCCACCTCCCTGTCTGCACAAGACAAACTCTTCACCCTCGAAGACTTGAACTTCGGCGGTACGAATTACCACAACATGCAGCCCAAGAACATGTGGCTGACATGGTGGGGAGACCAACTGATTCAGACCGATGTGGAGGCATGTTACACCATCGATGCCAAGACCGGCAAGAAGGCCACCCTCTTCACACTTGATGAGGTCAACGAATGGGCAAAGAGCGATGATGAGCGCTATGTACGCCACCTGATGAACGCCACGTTCCCCTACCCCGACAAACCCATCGTCCAGGTCGGTAACCGCCATGCCGTCATACTGGTGGATTTCAAGCAGAAGAAGATCGTCTGGCAGGACAGTATCTCTGGACAGACGGCCAACGACTGGAATGCCACCTCCAAAGCCACAGCCTATGTGGAAGACCACCAACTCTTCGTGGTGGATGCCGAGGGACAGAAGCACCAAATCTCCACCGACGGTTCACGAGAAATCGTCTATGGACTGTCCGTACACCGCAATGAGTTCGGCATCGAGAAAGGCACGTTCTGGAGCCCCGATGGCCAGCACCTGGCATTCTATCGTATGGACCAGAGCATGGTGGCCGATTATCCTCAGGTAGACATCTTCCCCCGAGAGGCCACGTATGAGCCGGACAAATATCCTATGGCTGGGATGACGAGCCACAAGGTGACTGTGGGCATCTATGACTTGCAGACCGACAAGACCGTCTATCTGCAGGCTGGCGATCCCACCGACCGTTATTTCACGAACATTTCATGGAACCCTGACGGCAAGACCATTTATATGTTTGAACTGAACAGAGCCCAGAACGACTGTAGGCTGGTTTCCTACGATGCCGCGACGGGAGAGAAACTTGCAGAACTTTACCGTGAGACCAGCGACAAATACGTGGAGCCTCTGCATCCCATCCTGTTCCTGCCCTGGGATGCTACCAAATTCATTATGCAGAGTCAGAAAGACGGCTACAACCATCTTTACCTCTTCGATGCCGCCGGCAAGGAACTGAAGCAGATCACCAAAGGTGAATGGGTAGTCATGGAGGTGCTGGGTTTCAACAAGAAGCAGAAGACCATCATCTTCAAAGCCAACAAGGAACATCCCCTGCACCACCGGCTTTACAGCGTCAGCATGAAGGGAGACATCAAACAACTGGAGACGGTAGACGGTGTTCATAACGCAATACTGTCTCCTTCGGGCAACTTCTTGATTGACAGGTTTTCTACGCCTACGAGGCCACGAGTCATCGACGTCGTGGATATCAACCAGAAGACCCCACACCATACGAACCTGCTGGATGCAGAAGACCCCTGGACTGGTTACCAATATCCCATCTTTGAGTGCGGCAGCATCAAGGCTGCGGATGGGGTGACCGACCTCTATTACAGAATGGTGAAGCCCGCAGACTTCAACCCCGACCAAAAATATCCGACGGTGATTTATGTCTATGGCGGTCCTCACGCCAACAATGTCCAGGCCTCCTGGCACTGGGCTTCACGCAGTTGGGAGACCTATATGGCACAGAAAGGCTACATCGTCTTCATCCTCGACAATCGTGGCAGCCAGTACCGGGGCCGCGACTTCGAGCAGGCCACCTTCCACCAACTCGGACAAATTGAGATGCAAGATCAGATGAAGGGTGTTGAATACCTACGTACCTTATCTTATATAGATATGGAGCGTCTGGGTGTCCACGGCTGGTCGTTCGGAGGCTTTATGACCATCTCACTGATGATCAACTATCCCGATGTGTTCAAGGTTGGCGTGGCCGGAGGCCCCGTCATCGACTGGAAATGGTATGAGGTGATGTATGGTGAGCGCTATATGGGAACCCCAGAGACGAATCCCGAAGGCTATGCCAAGACCAGCCTCATCGACAAGGCGAAGGACTTGAAAGGCAAACTGCAGATCATCACGGGTTACAACGACAACACCGTCGTGCCCCAGCATTGCCTCTCCTTCCTCGATGCCTGCATCAAAGCCGGCACACAACCCGACTTCTTCGCCTACCCTGGCGAGGAGCACAACATGAGAGGTCATGCCAGCGTCCATCTGCATGAACGCATCACCCAATACTTCGAAGACTACTTAAAGTAATCATAAAGTTCAAAGTTTAAAGTTCAAATTTCAAAGATGAAGATATTATTGTTAGGCAGCGGCGGACGAGAGCACGCCCTCGCTTGGAAAATCGCTCAGAGCAGCAAGTGTGAGAAACTCTTTATCGCCCCAGGCAATGCCGGGACCAGCAACTGTGGCGAGAACGTGGCCATGAAGGCCGACGACTTCGACGCCATCAAGGACTTCGTGGTCGAAAAGGATATCAACATGGTGGTTGTAGGCCCCGAAGACCCGTTGGTGAAGGGCATCTACGACAACCTGAAAGCAGATCCCCGCACGAAGGATGTGCCAGTGATCGGTCCTTCAAAGGCCGGCGCCGTGCTTGAAGGCTCGAAGGACTTCGCCAAGGGCTTCATGCAGCGTCACAACATCCCCACAGCCCGTTACCAGACCTTCGACGGCGAGCATCTGGAGGAAGGACTGAAGTTCCTTGAGACCCTCGAGGCTCCCTACGTGTTGAAGGCCGACGGTCTCTGCGCCGGTAAGGGCGTGCTGATCCTCCCCACCCTCGACGAGGCCAAGAAAGAACTGAAGGAGATGCTGGGCGGCATGTTCGGCAACGCTTCTTCACAGGTGGTCATTGAGGAATTTATGAGCGGCATCGAGTGTTCCGTCTTCGTCCTCACCGACGGCCGGCACTATAAGATTCTGCCCGAGGCCAAGGACTACAAGCGTATCGGAGAGCATGACACAGGTCTGAATACCGGCGGTATGGGCAGCGTCACCCCTGTACCCTTTGCCACCAAAGAGTGGATGCAGAAGGTGGAGGACCGTATTATCCGTCCTACGGTAGAGGGCCTTGCTGCCGAAGGCATTGACTATAAGGGCTTTATCTTCTTCGGACTTATCAATCGCACCAACACGCCAAGCCATGAGCCAGAACCCTACGTGATCGAATATAACTGCCGTATGGGCGACCCGGAGACAGAGAGCGTCATGCTGCGCCTGAAGAGTGACATCGTAGACCTCTTTGAAGGTGTGGCAGCCGGCGACCTCGACAAGCGCACCATCGAGTTCGATCCCCGTGCAGCCGTCTGTGTGATGCTCGTCAGCGGTGGTTATCCACAGGCATACAAGAAAGGCTATCCCATCAGCGGCATCAACGACGTCGAGGGCTCCATCGTATTCCACAGCGGTACCGCCCTGAAAGACGGAGAGGTGGTCACAGCCGGCGGACGAGTCATCGCCGTCTCTTCCTACGGCAAGGATAAGGCCGAGGCCTTGCAGAAATCCTTCGAGGAGGCTCAGAAGATCCAGTTCACCGACAAATACTTCCGTCGCGACATCGGCGCAGACCTTTAAGGAGAAGGTTGGAAGGTGAAAGAAATAAGGTGAAACGAATTCAGAATAAAACAGCCGAAAGCCGCCGCACACTTCCCATAGCCATGTTATATGGCATGGCCGTATGGGCAGTGGCAGGTCTTTTCCAACAGGCATGGTGGGTGCAGTTCGCATGCTTCATTCTGTCTGCACTGCTAGTGATGCGGATTAACAGCGAGAATCTGCTGATTCGCATCTATAGCCGTTCGGTTTCCGTAGCCTTCATCTTCCTGTCATGTGCTGCTGTTTTTCTGTTTCCATCGTGGACAGGCAGCGTCGTCCAATTATGCTGCATCGCCGCCTTGACACTTCTGTTTGAATGTTACCAGGATGACACCTGTGTCGGAAAATCTTTCTACGCCTTCCTACTGTTAGGCATTGGCACGCTATTCGACGCCAACGTTATCTTCTACCTTCCCTTATTATGGCTCATCATGAAGGTCATCGTGTATGCCCTCTCCTGGCGTACATTTCTAGCCTCATTATTAGGTCTGCTTACACCTTACTGGTTCTTGTGTGGATGGTTGTTATGGCAGAAAAACGGAGACTTTCAAGCAATTGTCCACATGTTTGCTGTGCAGAACATCCTGCAATTCCCCTTTGGTTACGACGCTGTTCCACTGTCTAACCAACTTTTCATCGCATTCACATGCTTGCTGATGATTATCGGCAGTTTCCATTTCATACAAAGCAGTTTCCGCGATAAGATCCGCGTACGGCAGATTTACTACGGTTTTATGACTCTGGGACTGTTCTCGTTAGCACTCCTCATCCTTCAGCCACAGAACGAGTTAGCCTATCGTATGCTCATCTTCGCCACTAGCCCGCTGATAGGCCATTACTGGGCATTGACTAACTCCCGTTTCTCAAACGTGATTTTCTGCATCCTGACTGTCGCACTCCTCATCCTCACTGCCGCCAACCTATGGATGCCATCATTACTTTCCTGACACAGTACGGCTACTGGGGTATGCTGGTGGCCGCCTTCCTGGCTGGCAGCATCTTTCCGTTCTCCAGCGAGGCAGTTATGATTGGGCTCATGGCCACCGGCCTCGATCCATGGCTATTAATGGTCTATGGCACCATCGGCAATGTCTTGGGCAGTATCGTCAACTACTGTCTCGGACGGATGGGTCGGATGGAATGGATCGAAAAGTACCTACATGTAAAGAAAGAAGACCTCGATAAAGCCCATCGCTTCATGGCTGGTCGTGGCTCATGGATGGGATTCTTCGCTTTTCTCCCCGTCCTCGGCAGTGCCATCACCATCGCACTCGGCCTGATGCGTTCAAACATCGTCATCACCTTCATCGCCATCACCCTCGGCAAAATATTCCGTTATCTGATACTCATCTACGGCGCAGGACTATTCATGTAACGTTAATAAATGTAGAGCGATAGCAAATTCTTTACACTACACTCTTCACTCTTCACTTTTTTTCGTACCTTTGCACCACATTTAAGCATTTAACGTTAAAAAAGCATATCGATTCAATGAAACAATTCAAACTGGTGGACAATGTCCTCGGATGGCTCTCATTTCTGATTGCCGCCTTCGTCTATTGCTCCACAATTGAGCCAACAGCCTCATTCTGGGACTGTCCGGAATTTATCACTACTGGTTACAAGATGGAAATCGGCCACCCGCCGGGGGCTCCTTTCTTCATGTTGACGGCTAATCTCTTCTCGCAGTTTGCCAGCGACCCGACGCAGGTGGCGAAGATGGTGAACATCATGAGCGCCCTGCTGTCGGCAACGTGTATCCTGTTTCTGTTCTGGAGTATCACCCATCTCACGCGCCGTCTGCTCATCTCCGACTGGGATGAGTTGACATTGCCGAAACTCATCACCATCGAGGCTTCCGGCCTGGTGGGAGCGTTGATCTATACTTTCAGTGATACCTTCTGGTTCTCTGCCGTCGAGGGTGAGGTCTATGCCTACTCTTCGGCGCTGACGGCCATCGTGTTCTGGCTCATCCTGAAATGGGAGGATGTGGCCGACGAACCGCACAGCGACCGCTGGCTCGTGCTCATCATGTATATCACCGGACTGTCTATCGGCGTCCACCTGCTGAATCTGCTTTGCGTGCCGGCCATCGGTCTGGTGTACTACTATCGCCGATTCCCCGATGCCAACCTAAAAGGCTCGCTGGTGGCCTTAGGACTCTCTGTCGTGATCCTAGGAGCGGTGCTCTATGGTGTCGTGCCAGGTATCATCACCGTCGGTGGTTGGTTTGAGTTGTTCTTCGTCAACACCCTCGGCTGTCCGTTCAACACGGGTGAGATCATCTATATTTTCCTGCTCATCGCCATCGTTATCTGGGCTGTTTATGAGACTCAGACTCAGAAGCACAGCGTGAAGGTGCAGAACATTGCGTTCATTCTCTCGCTCGGCATGTTGGGTGTCCCCTTCTACGGCTGGGGATGGTCGGCATTCTTCATCGGCATCATCGTGCTGGCAGCCGTCTGGTTCGGTCTGAATTTTAAGAAGGAGAAGCAACTGTTTGTCACAGCCCGTGCCAAGAACACCATCCTGCTTTGCATGCTGATGTTGATGGTGGGTTATTCGACCTACGCCGTCATTGTGATCCGCTCATCAGCCAACCCGCCGATGGACCAGAACTCGCCAGAGGATATCTTCACCCTGGGCGACTATCTCGGACGTGAGCAGTATGGTCAGCGCCCGCTGTTCTACGGACAGGCCTACACTTCGCAGGTGGCTCTCGAGAGCGACGGGAAGTACTGCCGTCCTGTGATGACCAAGGGCAAGCCCGTCTATCAGCGCAAGGAGAAGGCCTCTGCCGACGAGAAGGATTCTTACTTCGTAGTCCGTACGAAGGATGAGTACAAGTATGCACAGAACATGCTTTTCCCTCGAATGTATGATGCTGGTCACGCTGCCGCCTACGAATCGTGGATGGGTGGTGTCGACGGCACGGAGGTACCTTACGACCGTTGTGGAGAACCCATGACCGTCAAAGTACCCTCGCAGTTGGAGAATATCCGGTTCTTCCTCTCCTACCAGTGTAATTTCATGTACTGGCGCTACTTCATGTGGAACTTTGCCGGTCGTCAGAACGACATTCAGGGCAATGGTGAGATGGAGCATGGCAACTGGATTACAGGTATCCCATTCATCGACGACGCCCGTTTAGGCAATCAGGATCTGCTACCCGATGAACTGAAGGAGAACAAAGGACATAATGTCTTCTACTGCCTGCCGCTGATTCTGGGTCTGTTAGGTCTCTTCTGGCAAGCCTGGTACACCCGAAAGAAGAAGGTCGTGGTCAACGGCTCTGAGAACACGATTGACGATCCCATTGGCATCCGCCAGTTCTGGGTCGTATTCTTCCTTTTCTTCATGACAGGTTTGGCCATCGTCATCTATCTGAACCAGACGCCGATGCAGCCCCGTGAACGCGACTACGCTTATGCCGGTTCCTTCTATGCCTTCGCCATCTGGTGCGGCATGGGTGTGGCAGCCATCATAGAATTTTTAAGGGAAAAGGCAAAAGTGAATAGTGAAAAATTTGCTACCGCCATGGCTGCCGTTGTAGGTGTTGCATGTCTGCTCATCCCCATCCAGATGGCTTCGCAGACCTGGGACGATCACGACCGCTCCGGCCGTTATTGCTGCCGTGATTTCGGACAGAACTATCTGATGACGCTTCAGGAAAAAGGCGACCCCATTATCTTCACCAATGGCGACAATGATACCTTCCCTCTCTGGTATAATCAGGATACGGAAGGTGTGCGTACCGATGCCCGAGTCTGTAACCTCTCTTATCTACAGACCGACTGGTACATCGACCAGATGGTTCGTCCTGCTTACGACTCCCCGTCGCTGCCCATTACCTGGAAACGTCTGGAATACTGTGCCGGTACGAATGAGTATGTGCAGGTCGATCCCTCGCTGAAAGAACAAGTCATCCAACTCTATCAGGAGCATCCCGAGGACGCCTCCAAACAATTTGGCGACGAGCCCTTCGAATTGAAGAACATTCTGAAATACTGGGTACGCTCTACCGTGAAGGATTTCCATGTCATACCCACAGACACCGTCTATGTCACCATCGACAAGGAGGCTGTCCGTCAGAGTGGCATGATGATGGCCGCCGACTCCATCCCCGACCGCATGGTCATCTCGCTCAAAGGCAAGAGTGCCCTCTATAAGGGCGACCTGATGATGCTGGAGATGATTGCCAATGCCAACTGGACACGCCCCATCTATGTAGCCTTGACCGTCGGTTCGGAGAACTACATGAACCTCGGCGACAACTTCGTACAAGAAGGACTGGCTAACCGTATTACCCCGTTCACCACGAAAGGAGGCGGAGCCAAGAACTTCGATACGCAGAAGACCTACGACAACGTCATGAACAAGTTCAAGTTCGGTGGCGTCGATAAGAAGGGGATCTACCTCGACGAGACAGTCATGCGTATGTGCTACACCCATCGTCGCCTCTTCGCCTCACTGGCAATGAATCTCATCTCCGAGGGACAGATTGATAAGGCCAAGAAGGTGCTCGACAAATGTGAGAAGGAACTGCCTGACTACAATGTTCCGCACGATTATCAGAGTGGTTCTGTTGACTTGGCTCGCTGCTATGTTAGCACGGGCCAGCCCCAGAAGGCTCAGGATCTTATCAACATGCTTTGGCTGAAGTCAAGCCAGTATCTGGTTTTCTACCTCTCTTTCGACGGCGTTCGTTTCTCAAGTTCACAACACGACTGCCTCATCCACTTCTATATCCTTGAGCAACTGCTCAACGTACAGGATACCATCAGCAAGGAGCAGGCAGACAAGAAGGAAGAACAGTTGCGCCAAATGATGAGCATTTACCAATCCAAAGGCGGAGACTTGGAATAAATAGTAATATAAGGTGTTTATAGAGCAACCTGCCATATACTTGAGGTGGCTTTATCCGAAAGCCTACTGGAGAATGGACCGTCACGAGAAGGCCGTCTATCTGACCTTCGACGACGGTCCCATCCCCGAGGCGACTCCTTTCATCCTCGACACTCTTAAAAAGTTCGGTGTCAAGGCCACGTTCTTCATGGTGGGTGACAACGTACGCAAACACCCTGAACTCTACCAGCGCATCGTCGACGAAGGCCATCAGGTGGGCAACCATACCCACAACCACATCGTCGGCCTTACTCACACCATCAAGGAATACAGTTACAACGTGGAAAAGGCCAATGCCTATATCCACAGCCGCTACGTCCGTCCGCCCCACGGTTGGATGCGACTGGCACAGTATGCCTGGCTCAGCAGGAAGTACAAGATCGTCATGTGGGATCTCGTCACCCGCGACTACTCGAAATGGATGACGGCAGACGACGTTCTTAATAATATAAAGAGGTACACGCGTAATGGTTCCATCATCACCTTCCATGACTCCCTGAAGAGTATCGACAAACTACGTACAGCCCTGCCCGCCTCACTCCAATGGCTGCAAGACCAGGGCTACTCTTTCAAAATCTTCCCCTAATCCCCCTAAACACCCTAATCCCCCTAATATCCCTAAAACCCCTAATATATTATAAAATGAAAAAATTACTAACAATCGGCTTATTCACAGCCACTTTTACAATGACAACAAATGCTCAACCCCAACTTCGTGCCGATAACATCGACGAAGTGCTCAAGGCCATGACCCTTGAAGAGAAAGCCAAACTACTCGTTGGCGGTGCAAACAACTTCTTCGGCACAGGCGCCGTCGTAGGCGGTGAAGCCGACCTCGTAGCCGGTGCCGCAGGTACCTCTCCCGCTATCCCACGCCTCGGCATCCCAGCCACCGTCCTTACCGATGGCCCTGCCGGCGTACGTATCGACCCCACCCGTAAGGGTACCGACAAGACCTACTACGCCACAGCCTTCCCCATCGGCTCCTGTCTCGCCTCTACGTGGAACACCGAACTCGTCAGCAAGGTAGGCGAGGCTATCGGCAACGAGACCAAGGAATACCGCTGTGACGTGATCCTCGGTCCTGGCATGAACCTGCATCGCAATCCCCTCTGTGGACGAAACTTCGAGTATTATTCCGAAGATCCCTTGCTGACAGGTAAAATCGCTGCTGCTTATATCAATGGTGTGCAGAGTCAGGGGGCTGGCGTTTCGGCCAAGCACTTCGCCGTGAACTCTCAGGAGACAGACCGTACGGCGGTTGACGAACGAGTATCTCAACGAGCAGCCCGCGAACTCTACCTCCGTGGTTTTGAGATTGCCGTCCGTGAGAGTGATCCCTGGACCATCATGGCCTCCTACAATCAGGTCAATGGTCAGTACTCGATGGGCAACCACGACCTGCTCACGAAGATCCTGCGCGACGACTGGGGCTATAAAGGTATCGTGATGACCGACTGGATTGGTATCCGTGAGGGTCTGGAAACCATCAGCGAGGTACATGCTGGCAACGATCTCATGGAGCCTGGACAGCCCGCACAGGTAGAGGAGATCATCAAGGGTGTGAAGGAAGGCAAACTCGATATTGCCGACGTCGATCGTAATGTTCGCCGTATGCTCGAATACATCGTGAAGACCCCGAGTTTCCACCAATATCCCGCTTCTAACGCTCCTGATTTCAAGGCCCATGCCGCCATCACCCGTCAGAGTGCTGCCGAGGGCATCGTCCTCCTCAAGAACAACGGCGTCCTGCCTTTCCGCACAGAAGGTAGTCTCTCACCTCTTACCTCTCACCACTCACCTCTCATCAAAACCGTCGCCCTCTTCGGTGAGAACTCCTACGACTTCCTGAGCGGCGGTACGGGTTCCGGCTGTGTTCATCCTCCTTACGTGGTGGATATGCTTCAGGGCCTCGAGAACGCTGGCATCAAGTCGAGTGCTACCCTCACGGACATCTACCGTAAGTATATCGACTATGCGAGAATCAAGTTCCAGGCCGAGCGTCATCCCGCCAAGTGGTTCCAGACCGAGTATATGGGTCAGCAGAAATATCCCGAGATCAGCCTCTCCCCCATCGCCATCGGCAAGGAAGTGCAGGCTGCCGATGCTGCCATCATCACTATCGGCCGTCAGGCTGGTGAGGGCATCGACCGCGACATCGACACCGAGTTCAACCTCATCCCCGAGGAGCGCTCACTGATCGTTGACGTCTGCAACGCTTTCCACGCAGAAGGGAAGCCCGTCATCGTCATCATCAACTCCGGCTCCGTCATCGAGACTGCCTCATGGAGCAGTTATCCCGATGCCATTCTCTGCGCCTGGCAGCCTGGTATGGAGGGCGGTAACAGCATCGCTGACCTGCTCACAGGCAAGGTGAACCCTTCTGGCAAACTCACGATGACCTGGCCCATTGCTGCCACCGACCACGCCTCAACGAAGAACTTCCCCGGCAATATCGATGACTACTCCTTCCAGATGATGGTCGGCAACAAGATGCCCATTCCCGGTCACGCTTACACCAATCATGAGGAAGACATCTACGTGGGCTATCGCTATTTCGACACCTTCAATCGCGAGGTAGCCTATCCCTTCGGCTTCGGTCTCAGTTATACCACCTTCGAGATGTCAAAGCCCGCGGTCAAAGCCAAGGGTAACTCCGCCGTTGAGGTCTCAGTCACCGTTAAGAACACGGGGACTGTGGCAGGTAAGGAGGTCGCTCAGGTCTATGTCACCGCTCCAAAGGGTCGTCTGGAGAAGCCCGCACAGGAATTGAAGGCCTTCGCCAAGACCCGTGAGTTACAGCCCGGTGAGAGTCAGACGCTGACGATGACCATCCCCGTTCGCGACCTCGCCTCGTTCGACGAGGCTGGTTCTCAGTGGCTTACCGAGGCTGGCACCTACACCTTCCGCATTGGATTCTCCAGCCGCGACATCAAGGCCTCGCTCCCCCTCGCCCTGAAGGAATACACCGAGAAGACCACCAATGCCCTCGCTCCCCAGCAGGCCCTCAACCTGCTGAAGCAATAAAGTAGCATAACATACCTACAATACGGATAAAAGAGCCACCACGTGATGGCTCTTTTATCTTGCCATCCTGCACTGAGGCCCTGTTTATAAGGTATGCAGAGGATTTATCCTGCACTGCATCTTGCACTTGAAGGAGATCTATCTTGCACTTGAAGGAGACCTATCTTACACTCAAAGGAGATCTATCTTACACTGAAATGACACGATGATATGTTTCTGTAGAAGAAATGACCAGAGTTTCAAAATCAGTTCCAATATTTGAAACCGTCGGTTCCAAGCATTGGAACACTTAGTGCCAGCCTTTGGAACACCCGGTTCCAACTATCGGCACTCACAGTACCGCCTATTGGAACCGAATGAAGAACACGGGATACGATGCTAGATACGGTGCAGGATACAACACAAAATATGGTGCAGGATATAGTGCAGGATACAGTGCAGGATAACTACCCGAAAGTCCCATAAACACAGGCAAAGTGCAGGATAAGCAGGATAAAACAAGACCTATGCTTATAGCCAGAGACTTGGTGTTTATTTGTTTTATCTTGGTAGTTATACTCAAACGTTTTCATGAGATTTTCGCGTATTAGCGGTACAACGTAAGAAAGAAGTTCGTACCTTTGCACCATCAAACAAAAATAAAAGGTAAAAACTTAAAAAGTAACAGCTATGAGTAAGAAATTTGTAATCGGAGACCGTTTGAAGGATGAGTGGATTTCAGTCTTGGACACTGAGAAGAAGAAACTCGAGTTTACCAACCACCTGGCCAGCGCCAAGGAGTATCTGCTCGAAGAGGATGCCCAGCAGAACCTTCAGGAACTCCAGGAAACAGGCTACTTCAGCGACCTGCAGATCTACATGAAGGAAGACAACAAGGCCTACAAGGTGGGCGAAAGAGACTCCTTCCAGTCATAAAGAAAACCGCCAAACTCGAGTTTGGCGGTTTTCTTATGATGGTCTTAAGGCTCGGTCAAAGCACCATTTCACGACAGAAGGCCATCGGCATAGCATCCCTAGCAATCTGATATTGAAAGGTTTATAGAAATAGTGGAGCACCTTATCCTGTTTCCTCATCTTCTCGAAGATTTGAGCATTTACCTCACGGAATGGTCTGCCTGTCTTAATGGCTTCCGCAGCATTAACGGCAGTCTCAATGGCAGGCCTGATACCCTCACAGGTAATACGATTGGCAAAGCCACCTGCATCGCCGATGAGGATCACGCGGTCGTTAAGCGGATAGTCGTTCTTCAGATAGAGGTAACACCCCCGCAACTTCCCTTCAGGAATCTGCTTCTCACGTAATATCCGCTTTCCCTTTTCGATAGTCATACTCACATCGCCATAGCCCACAGCATCAAACTCCTTGTTTGGGAAACGGTAGAAATACCCGTTGACATCATAATGCCTCGACATTGTGATTTCAATGGCATTGTCTGACGACTTATCCACATACTGCTCCACGAAAAGAATACCATTGTCACGTTTTCCTGCCAACTGCCGCCGGACAGCACTCGTTGATCCGTCGGCACCGACAAGATACTTACATTGAATTTCCTCGCCCGATTTCAGCGTAACGGACAGATAGCCATCACACTCTTTATAGTGTAAAAAAGCATCCTTCTGGAACCGTCCCCCCACGGACAGATATTGTTCAAGCAACTGATTGTCAAACACTTTCCGTTGAACAAGACGCAACTCCGAAGATGAATCAAACTCACAATGATGGTTATGATCTACGATGAGTTTCATCCGCCGGACACTATTGTAGTCATACTTGAAATCAGGGATGAGTTTCTCAAGCAACATCCATCCCTTAGGAGTCAGACCACCACCACAGGTTTTATCACGGGGAAAGGTGGCATGGTCGATAAGTAGGCACGAAACGCCCGCCTTCGCCAATAAATAACCGCAGACAGAACCGGCAGGACCGGCTCCTACTATTAACACGTCAGTTTTTCTCATAATCAAAAAATGATTCTAGGTAGGCGACAGAGATTCTTTCCAGGCATAAGAATGAAATAAAAAAGCAAGACTCACCAGTAACCTCCTGGATGATAGCCACAAACGAGACTGGTAAGCCTTGCATTAACAATAAAACAATTACATCTTATTCCTTACCAAGCAGGATCTTCATCATCTGAATGGCCGAATACGGAATCGGGGTACCAGGTCCGAAGATGCAAGCCACACCTGCCTTGTAGAGGAAGTCGTAGTCCTGTGCAGGGATGACACCACCGGCAGTCACCATGATGTCTTCACGCCCCAGTTTCTTCAACTCCTCGATGAGTTGCGGGATGAGCGTCTTATGACCGGCGGCCAGCGACGATGCACCGACGATGTGCACATCGTTCTCCACAGCCTGACGGGCAGCCTCCTCGGGCGTCTGGAACAGCGGTCCCATATCCACGTCGAAGCCACAGTCGGCATAGCCTGTTGCCACTACCTTTGCACCACGGTCGTGACCGTCCTGACCCATCTTGGCAACGAAGATACGCGGACGGCGACCCTCCTTCTGAGCAAACTCGTCGGTAAGGCGCTTGGCCTCCTCGAAGTCTTTGTCGTTCTTTGATTCTGAACTGTACACGCCTGAAATTGTTCTGATTACTGCTTTATAACGGCCTACGATCTCTTCGCAGGCATCTGAAATCTCACCCAGCGTACAACGCAACTGAGCAGCCTTCACAGCGAGGTCGAGCAGGTTGTTCTCACTCTTACGGCCCTCCTTGAAGTCACGAACACAGTCGGTAATCGCCTTCAGGGCAGCCTGGCAGGCGGCCTCGTCGCGAGAAGCGCGCACCTCCTTCAGACTCTCCTCCTGCTGCTTGCGCACAGCGGTGTTGTCCACCTCGAGGATGTCGATGGGATCCTCGTGCTCCAAACGGTACTTGTTGATACCGACGATCGTCTGTGTACCAGAGTCGATACGGGCCTGAGTACGGGCAGCAGCCTCCTCGATACGCATCTTCGGCAGACCGGTCTCGATGGCCTTGGCCATACCACCCAGTTTCTCAATCTCCTGAATGTGCTCCCAAGCCTTGTGAACCAGTTCGTTGGTCAGCGTCTCCACATAGTAGGAACCAGCCCACGGGTCAATCTGCTTGCAGACCTTCGTCTCGTTCTGGATGTAGATCTGGGTATTACGGGCAATACGGGCCGAGAAGTCGGTAGGCAGGGCGATGGCCTCATCAAGGGCGTTGGTATGCAGCGACTGCGTATGACCCAGCACGGCTGCCATAGCCTCGATACAGGTACGGCCCACGTTGTTAAACGGATCCTGCTCGGTAAGTGACCAACCAGAGGTCTGGGAGTGGGTACGCAGGGCGAGAGACTTCGGATTCTTGGCACCAAAACTCTTCACGATCTTGGCCCACAGCAGTCGGCCGGCACGCATCTTGGCAATCTCCATGAAGTGGTTCATACCGATAGCCCAGAAGAACGACAGACGCGGTGCGAAGGCATCCACATCGATACCGGCATTCACACCAGTACGCAGGTAGTCCATACCATCGGCGAGGGTGTAAGCCAACTCGATATCAGCGGTAGCACCAGCCTCCTGCATGTGATAACCTGAGATAGAGATGCTGTTGAACTTCGGCATCTTCTGCGAGGTGTACTCGAAGATATCAGCGATGATCTTCATCGAGAAGGCAGGCGGATAGATATAGGTGTTACGCACCATGAACTCCTTCAGGATATCGTTCTGGATGGTTCCTGCCATCTCCTCCAACTGAGCACCCTGCTCCAGACCTGCCACGATGTAGAAAGCCAGGATAGGTAGCACGGCACCGTTCATGGTCATCGACACAGACATCTTGTTCAAGGGGATGCCCGAGAAGAGCACCTTCATGTTCTCCTCGTTACAGATACTCACACCAGCCTTACCCACATCACCCACGACACGGGCATTGTCGGGGTCGTAACCACGGTGTGTAGGCAGGTCGAAGGCCACGGAAAGGCCCTTCTGACCGGAAGCCAGGTTACGGCGATAGAAAGCATTCGACTCCTCAGCCGTAGAGAATCCGGCATACTGACGGATAGTCCACGGGCGGAACGGATACATCATCGAATACGGACCACGCAGATAGGGAGGAATACCAGCCGTGAAGTCGAGGTGCTCCATCCCTTCGAGGTCTTCTTTCGTATAGACCGGACGCACCTCGATGTGCTCGGGGGTCTTCCAATTCTCTACGATTCCATTGTCTTTGATCCACTTGGCACCATCCTGAGCCTTGATGCCTGCATAGATATCAATATCTTTAAACTGTTTACGCATAATTCAAGTCTCCTATTCTTTAAATACCAAGTTTCTGATTATATTCT